>Ga0182027_10004143_pt1 | contig 22631 bp, 22 predicted proteins | sample 712E1DmetaG_FD_121300 | JGI IMG/M metagenome (GOLD analysis project Ga0182027, IMG submission 121300) | Permafrost microbial communities from Stordalen Mire, Sweden - 712E1D metaG (Illumina Assembly) | ecosystem: Environmental > Terrestrial > Soil > Wetlands > Permafrost | place: Sweden... | reverse complement strand
TGGTCCCGGCGTCTTCGAGATCGCCTGGGGCTTCGCCCGGGACCGTGAGTTCGAGACGATCCGGGAGCAGATCGAGGCCGGCACCACCGTGCCGAGCATCTCCGAATTCTTCGGTGCTGCCTTCCTGTACGAGAACGAGATCCGCGAGCTCTTCGGCATCAACGTCACCGGCATCGGCGTCGACCTCAAGGGCCAGCTGTACAAGACCTCGACCCGCGTTCCGTTCTCGCACGCGGCAGTCAAGGCCCGCCTGGCGGCGCTGGCCGCCGCCCCGGTGAAACCCTCATGAAGCGAACCACCATTCCGTTCGGACCGCAGCATCCGGTTCTGCCGGAGCCGCTCGTCCTGGACCTGATCCTCGAAGACGAGAAGGTCATCGACGCCATACCCACGATCGGCTACATCCACCGCGGCCTGGAGATGATGGTCGAGCGGGTGGAGTACACCGAGATGGGCTTCGTGGTGGAGCGCATCTGCGGCATCTGCAGCTTCATGCACGGCATGGGCTACTGCGTCTCGCTCGAGTCGATCATGAACGTCGAGGTACCCGAGCGAGCCCGCTGGCTGCGCCTTATCTGGGCCGAGATCTCGCGCATCCAGAGCCACCTGCTGTGGCTGGGCCTGGGCGCCGACGCATTCGGCTTCGAGAACCTGTTCATGCACTGCTGGCGGATGCGCGAGCAGATCCTCGACATCTTCGAAAAGACCACCGGCGGCCGGATCATCCACTCGGTCAATCGCATCGGCGGCGTGAAGCGCGACATCGCGGACTCCGAGCTGGCGGCCATCCTGGCCCAGTTGCAGGAGCTCGGCGCCGAATTCAAGGAGACGGCCCGCGTCTTCGGGACGGACCCCTCCATCGCCCACAGGCTCGGCGGCGTTGGAGTGCTGACCATGGCAGACGCCCGAGCCGTGGACGCGGTCGGGCCGATGGCCCGCGCCTCCGGCATCGCCACGGACACACGCCTCGGCGGCGCTTTCATGTACGACCAGATCGATTTCGTGCCTGTGGTCGAGACCGCGGGTGACTGCCTGGCGCGGGTGCTCGTGCGCCTGCGCGAGGTCGATGAGTCGATCGGCATCATCGCTCAGGCGATCGACAAGATGCCCAAGGGCGAGGGCCTGCCGATCGAGAACCGGCCCCGCGGCAACCCACAGGGCGAGATCTTCACCAGGCTCGAGCAGCCCCGCGGCGAGGTCCTCTACTACGTCAAGGCCAACGGTACAAAGAACCTCGAGCGGTTCCGGGCCCGCACGCCGACATTCGCCAACATCCCGGCCATGATCAAGCTCGTGAAGGGCTGCGACCTGGCGGACGTGCCCAACATCATCCTGACCATCGACCCCTGCATCAGCTGCACGGAGCGCTGAGATGGCAAACCCCTTCCGCCTCCCGATGGTCCCGCGGGCCCTCCGCAACGTCGTTTCGCGGCCGGCCACGCGGCGCTACCCGACCGAGGTTCGGCCCGCCTTCAGCGGCGCGCGCGGGGCCATCGAGTTCGATCTCGAGACGTGCAACTTCTGCATGCTGTGCGCCCGGCGCTGCCCGGCCGTGGCGATCACAGTCTCGCGTGAGGACCGCTCCTGGGCCATCGACCAGCTGACTTGCATCGCCTGCGGCGTTTGTGTCGAGGTCTGCGCCAAGAAGAGCCTGAGCATGTCGACCAGGCCGGGTCGCGTCCATACCCGATCCGAGATTGGGGCGGACGGCCGGCGGCCCGGTCGCAAGGAATGGCTCAAGCCCGTCCCCGCGCCTGAGCCCGCCCCGGCCGCCGAGTAAGGCCACCTCCAACAGATCGACCCGAACGCCGCAGAGGCTGGCGCCCGCGAACCGGTCGATGGTGTCGCGCGATTTACACCCCAAGTCCTATCGGCGCGCAGTACAATCGGTGGGTACGTCAAATCACGTACCGCGACCGTCATCGCCGGGGGGCTTCATTATGATCCCTGTTTCGCCAGAGCTAGTCGGTCCTGCCGTCTATGCCTTCGTAGGCCACGTCCAGAGTGGCGGGTCCGTGGCCCCCGGCTACATCGACCCGGGCACCGGCAGCATGCTGATCCAGGCCGCCCTGGCCGCCGCGCTCACGCTGCCCTTCGTCCTGCGCAACAAGGCGAGGGCCATTGTGAATCGCATCCCTCGGCGCCGCACTCAGCCCCTGGGACTGGGCGAAGGCAAGCCGGCCCTGAGGTAGGAGACCCGTGGAGGATCCGGCCTCCTTTCGCGATCCGAGTGGGGTGGTTTTTCGGCGCGACGGGGTTGTCTATCGCCAGATCAACCGCTCCTTCGAGTCGGAGTGGGCCTTGTTCGGCACGTCCGGCCTTCGCGATGAGTTGACCCGGGCTGGATTGCTGGTTCCGCACGAACGGGTAGATGACGTCGAACCGCTCGACGACCGAGCCGCACTCGTGATCAGACCACTCCAGCTGGACTTCGTGTCGTACCCGTATGAGTGGTCCTTCTCGCAGCTGAAGGACGCGGCCCTGACGACGCTCGAGATCCAGGAACGCGCTCTGCGATCGGGAATGAGCCTGAAGGACGCCAGCGCCTACAACATTCAGTTCGTCGACGGCCGCCCAACCCTGATCGACAGCCTTTCGTTCGAGGCGTCGGCGCCGGGCGTGCCATGGGTGGCCTACAGGCAGTTCTGCCAGCACTTCCTCGCCCCCCTCGCGGTAATGGCCTACCGCGACGTCCGCCTGGGCAGGCTGCAGCGGGAGTTTGCGGACGGCATCCCGCTGGACCTCGCGGCGGCGCTCCTGCCGGGTCGAACCCGACTCCGACCGGGACTCGGCGCGCATCTACATCTGCACGCTCGGGCGCAGCGCCGACCCGGCCACGAGCCATCCACACGCGCGTCCAGCGCGCGCGTTTCGGACACCGGCAGGATGGCGCTTCTCGACAGCCTGAGACGGACAGTGGAAGGACTGAGTTGGGAGCCGGACGGGACGGCCTGGTCTTCCTACACCGCCCTGACCAGCTACAGCGCCGCCGCGGCCGAGTCGAAGACCAGGATCGTCGGCGAAATGCTGGCCCGAGTCCAGGGTGCGCGAGTATGGGACATCGGCGCAAACACGGGCGCATACACGACTATCGCAGTCGCGGGCGGCCACCGTGTCGTGGCTCTGGACGCCGACGCGGGAGCGGTCGAGCAGCTGTACCGGAAGGTCCGCGCCGGCGAGATCCGTGACGTCCAGCCTCTGGTCGTCGACATCGGCAATCCCAGCCCGGCCGGCGGCTGGGCGCTCCGCGAGCGGCGCTCACTCACCGAACGGGGACCCGCGCCGGTGGTGATGGCTCTGGCGTTGATCCATCACCTCGCGATCGCAGCCAACGTGCCCCTGGCCAGCGTGAGCGCGTTCCTGGCGGGTATCGGCTCGGACCTGGTGATCGAGTTCGTGCCGAAGGAAGATACTCAGACGCAAACGCTGCTGGAAGCGCGCCGGGACATCTTCCCCGACTACACGCTCGAGGGCTTCAAGGCGGCGTTCGCGGCTCGGTTCAACTTGCTGGAGGAAGCGGCCGTCGCCGACTCTGCGAGAACCATCTTCCGTATGCGTAGACGCGACGCATGACCACAGCAGAGCCAATTGCGGCGCCGGTGCGTACACATCGCCTCGGGGCCAGGGTCCGAGCCGCAGCGCTGGCCCCCTACCGGCATCGCGGGGCGCTGACCGGCTTCCTGTACCCGCTCGAGTTCCCGATCGTGCTCATCGTCTGGTTCGCGTTCGAGGTGGGCGTGAGCCCCTATGCCATGGCCCGGACAACGATCATCGCCCTTTGCGTGGTGACGGCGCTGCTGAGTCTGTTGTACGTGTTGCTGCGAGACGCGCACCGTGCGGGCATCGCCATGATGCTCATCTACTTGCTGATCGGGTCCGGTACCTCGCCGATCGTATTCGTCACCTTCATCCTGGCCACGGCCATCGTCGTGCTAGTCGATCGGCTCCACATGCGTCGCATCAGTTGGGCCAAGATCTCGGGTGGCCTGTCGACCTTCATGTCGATACTGCTGGTGATCACGTTTGTTCAGGCGGGCCTCGATGGCCGGCTCGAGAGAGCCCTCGGCGAGCTGCGCCAGGGCGGCGGGCTCTCGGCGACCGTTTCCAACGATCAGATGGATCCGTCGAAGCCGGACATCTACGTGATCATCCTCGATGGATACCCGCGGCCCGACACCCTCAAGTCATCCTTCGGGGTCGACGACGGGCCGTTTGTCGACGAGCTCACGAACCGCGGCTTCGACGTTGCCGCGAACAGCCACTCCAACTACCCGGGGACTGCCTTCACCTTCGCGACGATGCTCAACATGGCCTATCTGGATGACATCCCGCAGATCGCCGGGCCACACGCTGGCGATCCCGGATGGAGCGGCGCGTACCTGGACGCAATCAACCAGAACCGGGTCTTCGATTTGCTCCGAGGGCAGGGCTACCAGATCGTGGCAACTGGCTCGGGATGGGAGCAGCTTGCCATCCGTGAAGCCGATGTCTACCTGGACGGAGGGCAGCTCAACACTTACGAAGCGGTGATGCTGTCTGTCAGCGGATTGAGTGCCATCATCCAGCGCATTGCTCCCAACTGGGGCGGCGATCAGGCTCGAAGCCGGATCGACGGCGACTTCGAAGAGTTGCGCCGGGTTGCCGAGACGCCGTCGAACCAGCCCCGCCTGGTCATCTCGCATGTCCTGGCTCCGCACCCGCCGCTGGTGTACGGCCCGAACGGAGAGGCCCTGCCGCTCGACCTTGAGCACGAGTTCAGCCTCGACTACGCCGGCAGTCCCACCAACCCGGAGCTACGAGCCGAGTACGCGGGCCAGGTCACGTACGTGAACCGGCAGGTATTGCCGACCGTGGACGAGATTCTGTCATCCGCGCGGCGCCCCACAGTCGTGGTGCTGATGTCAGACCACGGATCACGCCTGATCACGACAGCAGATTCGACGCAGCCGTCACCCGAATCGGACCGCAACTTCTTCGCCACGCTCACCCCCGGCCACCAGGGGCTCTTCGGCGCCAGCCCGACCCCCGTCAACCTGTTCCCGCACCTGCTTGACACCTATCTCGGCCTCAACGTGCCGATACTGGCCGACCGCAGCTACCTCATAACGCGGACCGACCCGCAAGAGTTCACGCCTCTACCCAGCGACACTCCGTAGCTGCCGATCGCGTGGCTGGCGCACGACGGACCTACCCGTTGTAGCCTTCCCATAGGTGACCTTCGGCCCGACCCTTCGGGCGCACTGGTCATGTGGCCGCGAGACCGCGCGATGCACCATTCAGTTAACTCATACTGACTTAGACAACATTCCTGCAGACCACCGTACCGGAGTGAGATGCACCCCATAGTCAGCAAGGCGCAGCTGTCGCCGAACGTCACCCGCCTCGTCGTGGTGGCGCCGCGGATCGCCGAGATCCGCCAGCCAGGGCAATTCGTCATCGTTCGGCGCGGACCCGGAGCCGAGCGCATTCCCCTGACGATCGCCGACGTCGATCGGGTGGCCGGCACGATCACCCTGGTGATCCAGGCGATCGGCAAGAGCACGCACGACCTGACCTCACTCGCGGTCGGCGATGCCATCACCGATATCGCCGGCCCGCTGGGGAAGCCCACGGAACTGCTCGAGAGCGGGCACGCCGTGTGCGTCGGCGGGGGCGTCGGCACGGCCGTCGTCTACCCCATCGCCCAGGCCCTGGCCAGGCGCGGCGTCAAGGTCACGAGCGTCATCGGCGGGCGATCCAAGGAGTGGGTCATCTGCGAGGACGAGTTGCGGGCCTGCGGTGACGTGGTCGTCTGCACCGACGACGGCAGCTACGGCCGCCCCGGCTTTGTGACCGAGGCTCTCAAGGAACTGTGCGAAGCGGGCGGCATCGACCAGGTCTTCGCCGTCGGCCCGGTACCGATGATGCGGGCCTGCTCGGAGCTGACTCGGCCATTCGCCATCAAGACGACCGTCTCGCTCAACTCGATCATGATCGATGGCACGGGCATGTGCGGCGGCTGCCGTGTCTCGATCGCCGGCAAGACCGAATACGCCTGCTGCGACGGCCCCGAGTTCGACGGCCACCAGGTCGACTTCCGCCAGCTGGCCGACCGACTGAACACCTACCGAGAATTCGAACAGGTCGCGCTAGAGCGCTGGACGACGAGCCATTCCGCCGCTTCAGCCGAGGCCCACTGATGGACGACCTGACCCTCGCCGGACGCGCCGCCGAAGCCCGCGAGCCGCTCCCCAAGAAGGAGCGGATGAAGATCACGCGGGGCTCGATGCCCGAGCAGGACGCCATGGCCCGCGCCCGCAACTTCGCCGAGGTGAACCTCGGGTACACCGAGCAGCTGGCGATCATCGAGGCCGACCGCTGCCTGCAGTGCCCCAAGCCATATTGCATCGCGGGCTGTCCGGTCGCGGTCAACATCCCCAACTTCATCCGCCTCCTGGGCGAAGGCAACATCAAGGAGGCAGCGGACTCGCTACTTGGCGACAACGCCCTGCCGTGCGTCACGGGCCGTGTCTGCCCGCAGGAGACGCAGTGCGAGCAGGTCTGCCTGCGCGCCAAGACCGGCACGCCGGTCGCCATCGGCTACCTCGAACGTTTCGTTGCCGACTGGGCCATCACCCACACCGACGCGTTCGCCGCCGCCAATCCGGCCCCGTCGGGTAAGTCGGTCGCCATCGTCGGTTCCGGACCGGCCGGGCTCACGGCCGCGGGCTCCCTGGCCAAGCGCGGCCACAAGGTCACCATCTTCGAGGCCTTCCACGCTGCCGGCGGCGTCCTGATCTACGGCATCCCCGAGTTCCGCCTGCCGAAGGACATCGTCCAGAAGGAAGTCGACCGCCTCGTGGCCGACGGCGTCGTCATCGAGCCGAACTCGATCATCGGCAAGACCTACACCCTGCCGGAGCTGCGTGAGAAGTTCGACGCGGTCTTCGTGGCCGTTGGCGCCGGGCTGCCGGTGTTCATGAACGTGCCAGGAGAGAACCTCAAGGGCGTCTACTCGGCCAACGAGTATCTGACCCGCGTCAACCTGATGGGCGCCTACAGCCCCGATTCCGATACTCCGATCCTCCACGGCAAGCGCGTCGCCGTCGTGGGTGGCGGCAACGTGGCCATGGACTCTGTCCGAACCGCCCGACGGCTCGGCGCGGCCGAATCGGTCTGCGTCTACCGTCGCTCGCGCAACGAGCTGCCGGCTCGGATCGAGGAGGTTCACCACGCCGAGCAGGAGGGCGTGCGCTTCGAGTTCCTGACCGCTCCTACCGAAGTCCTGTCCGACGATAAGGGCTGGGTTTCCGGCCTGAAGTGCGTTCGGATGGAGCTCGGCGAGCCCGATGCCTCCGGCCGCCGCCGCCCGGTCGAGATCCCCGGCTCCGAGTTCGTCTTCGAATGCGACATGCTTGTGGTGGCAATCGGCACGCGGTCCAACCCGCTGCTCACTTCCACGTCGCCGGACCTGCGCGTCAACAAGTGGGGCTACATCGAGATCGACGACAACCTCCAGACCTCGATGGATGGCGTCTTCGCCGGCGGCGACATCGTCCGCGGCGCGGCCACGGTCATCCTGGCCATGGGCGATGGCAAGAAGGCGGCTCAGAACATCGATGCGTACCTTCGTGGCCAACTGGCGGCGCCTGACCCGGTCGCTGCGGCGGTGCCACGCGCAGCAACCCCAGCAACCCCAGCAACATGACCGGGGCGGTTCGCCACAGGACCGGCACGGCGAGCAGCGTGCCGACGATGAGCGTCCAGCGCCGGTTGGAGCGCGCTCCCCAGGCGATGAGCCCGGCAGCGACCACGAGTCGAGGCAGAAGCGGAAGGAACCAGAAGGGCGCGTCGAACGCGTTCGGAGAAGCCGTGTTGGCGTTGTCTGCCAGCACGGCCAGCCAGTCGTGCCAGAGCCCCGGCGCCAGCACGACGGACACGAGCGTGATTGCGGCCGTGGCTCCTAGAGCGATGGCAAGGTTGCGCCATTCTCGCCGCACCACATACCAGATCAGCCCGACTCCGAGCGTGGGCTTGGTCAGCAGCGGCAGGCTCCATAGCGCGGGCCAGCGGAACGACAGCGCGAACGCCACGCTCAGCAACAACTGAATGTTGCCGACGCGCAGTTCCATGGCAACCGGCAGGTAGAGCGGCGGCGGCGACCACAGGTAGACGACCGGCACGAACAGGACGATCGGACTCCACTCGCGAGCAAGCCACCACAGCGCCGCTGCCGTCAGAACGTACCAGGCGGCGTAGAACACGCCCCATCCCAGCCGATCCAGGGGGGCGAGCAGCTGAGCGAAAGCCGGGGCGTACATGTACGAACCGGGCATGTCCACGGCGTGCTGCGAGTACATGGTCGAGGGATCGGAGGCGGCCCGGAAGTACGCGCGGGAATCGGCGTTCAAGGCATCCGGCGCGAAGATGGCGAAGAGCACGCCGGCCGCGGCGACATAGACCCACGGCGCCAGGCGCCGGTACTTCGCCACGAGGCCCGGGGCCTCGGCCCGCAGGCGACGGGATAGCCCGGACCACGCGGAATCGCGCGCCGCTGCGCGGACTTCCCGCAATCTGGCCTCCTTGTTCACCGTTTCAGCCCGTACTCGCTCTTTCGACGTTCTCAGGTGCTCGCCGCGTCGGTTGCTCGGATTCGCGTCGATTCGTCTTCGCCGGCGTCTTCGCCGGCGCCGGACGACTGCCCGCCAATTCGCCGCCAGCCGGAAATCCAGATCAAGGCTCCGACGACGACGACAAGCGCCAGGCTGCTCAGCCCGACAGACTCGGAGAAGATGTACTCGGGCGCGATCAGGTAAGCGCCGAGCAGAAGGCGCGTCCGCCACGGCTCGGCGATCCCGGCCGCCGTCGCGCCGCAAGCCCACATGATCAACGGCAACACGAGCGCCCCGTCGTAGTTGAGCGCATGCGGACTGACCAACAGGCCCACCACGACGGCGCCCGCGGCGGCCTCGGGGAGCGGCCGCCTCAACACCACCGGGATGGCCGCGATGACGATCGCCCCGGCCAGGGTCCATACCGGCAGGGCCGGCACGCCCCAGCCCATCAGCACCCCGGGCATCGATAGCGTCCGAACCGCGTTCCAGGCGGTGTTAGGAGCCACGTAGCCGTTGAGGCTGCTCACCAGCGCACCGGGCCAGAGCCAGTCGCCGCCAGTCGCGGCCACAGCCAACAGGTACCAGACCGGCGCCATCGCAGCCGCGACGAGCAGCGAGCGCCATTGCCGGCGGAGGAGCAGGAGCCCGACCAGCGGCAGCGCCAGCTGAGGCTTGTAGAGCAGCAGGCCGACGCCCAGTCCGGCGAGGTCCTTACGTCCGCTCCGAAGGCCCTCCATCGTCACCAGCGCCAGGACCAGCCCCAGCACTGAGTTCTGACCGGTCACTGCAGAGGCCATGCACGGCGCCCAGGCGAAGGCCGCGATCAACCCAACCCGCCGATCCAGCCCGAAGGTGCGCGCCCCCAACACGCCGGCAACTCCGACGAGGCTCGTCATGACCGCGGCATGCAGCCAGAAGCCAGCGGCGATGGAGGTCTGGGCGAAGGGCCAGAAGAGCCAGGCCGTTCCCGGAGGGTACGGGAAGTGATCGCCGCGGATGCCGTTCGCGGCCTCCCAGGCCATGTGCCTGACCGGATCGAGCAGATCCGGCGTGCCCACCGTCCGGCCTGCGGCCCAGAACTGCGGGAAGTCTACGTACGAATAGAATGGCGCGCCGGCAATCACCCCGACGGAGAAGACGCCAAAGACGATCCCGAGCAGCCAGAACCAGCGGCGTGGCAAACGGATCGGGATCGGAATATCGGCCAGGCGATGGATCGTCATGCGCCGTTCATCACCGCCTCACCGCGTCCCCCGCTGCCCGCTAACCCCGCGCCTTGGCCAACCGTTCGAGGATCAGCGGCTTGACCTGCGAGAGGTCGACCCGGATCTGCTCCATCGAGTCGCGGTCGCGGACCGTGGCCTGGCCGTCCTCGAGCGAGTCGACGTCGATCGTGACGCACCACGGCGTGCCGATCTCGTCCTGGCGCCGGTAGAGCTTGCCGATCGCGGCCGTGTCGTCGTAGACGGCCATGATGTCCTTCGCCAGGTCGTCGCGCAGGGCGTGGCACTTCTCCACGATCTCGTCGCGCTTCTTGAGCAGCGGCAGGACCGCCACCTTGTACGGCGCCAGCTCCGGGTTGAAGCCCAGGACCACGCGCTTCTCGCCGCGGACCTCTTCCTCGCGATAAGCGTCGATCAGGAAGGTGAAAGCCGCGCGGTCGCCGCCAGCGGAGGTCTCGACGACCCAGGGAATGTACTTCTCCTCGGTTGCCGGGTCGAAGTACTCGAGGTTCTCGCCCGTGGCCTCCTGGTGGCGCCCCAGGTCCCAGTCGCCGCGGTTGTGGATGCCTTCGAGCTCCTTCCAGCCGAACGGGAAGCGGTACTCGACATCGACGGCCTTCTTGGCGTAGTGGGCGAGCTCGTCGGGGCGATGCTCGCGGAAGCGCAGGCGCGCCGGGTTGACGCCGTAGCGCACGTACCAGGCCATTCGGCGCGGCATCCACTCCTCGAACGTTGCCATCGCCGTCTCCGGCTTGACGAAGTACTGCATCTCCATCTGCTCGAACTCGCGCATTCGGAAGACGAAGTTGCCGGGGCTGATCTCGTTGCGGAAGGCCTTGCCGATCTGGGCGATGCCGAACGGCAACTTCTTGCGCGAGGTTTCGCGAACATTGCGGAAGTTGACGTAAATCCCTTGCGCTGTTTCCGGGCGGAGGTAGACCTGCGCGGCCTCTTCCTCGACCGGACCCATGTAGGTCTTGAACATCAGATTGAAGCGACGCGGGGCGCTGAGCGGGCCGCCATCGGCCGGGCACTTGAGGCCCAGGCGTTCCACCACTTCGGGGTCCATCAGCTCGGTGTTGGTCAGGTTCTCCGCGCCGGGCAGCTCATCGAGCCGGTAGCGGCGGCGGCAGGTCTGGCACTCGACGAGAGGGTCTGTGAAGTTGGCGACGTGGCCGGAAGTGACCCAGACCTGGGGCGCCATGATGATGCTGGCGTCCAGCCCCACGATGTCCGTGCGCTCCTGGACCATGGCCCGCCACCAGGCCCGCTTGACGTTGTTCTTGAGCTCCACGCCGAGCTGCCCATAGTCCCACACGGCGTTGATGCCGCCGTAGATCTCCGAGCTCGGGAATATGAAGCCGCGCCGCTTGGACAGCGAGACGATCGTTTCGAGGTTGGCTACTGACGGCCCCGGGTCGTCGGCCGGGGGTGTCGGGTTGGCGGTCACTCAGGTCTCCTCGGAACGGGGCTTCGAACGAACGCTCGGGCGCGGACCGCAATTCTCGCATGCCGGGCGCGCAGTCGGCCAAGCCCTTCGGTGGACCGGCGGTGTCGGCGGACGGAGTCTTGGCGGTTGCTTACACTTGCTCGGGGTGCGTCTGGCGCCCAGCGATGTCGTGGAGAAGTCGATGAGGCGGCAGACGCCTGTCAGGATCGTGGCTTGGGCAAGGCAGATGCGTCCGTGGTGGACCCTCAGCGCCGCCCTCGTTGCAGTGACGGCGATCGTCGGCGGGTGGTCCGCCAGAGACTACGGCGATGCCAGGGCGCCTGCCCTCGCCTCGGGCAGGGCGGCAACGGCAACGGCAAGTCGTGCGGCTACCGTAGCCATCGGGACCCTGGCCGGCCCGAGCGCCTCCGCTTGGACGGCCGCCAGTATCCTCGTCAGCGCCAGCCCGTCGCCGACTGCGTCGACAAGTCCGCTCGACTCGGCGAGTCCATCCGCCCAGCTCCCGAGCCCAGCGCCGCCGGCCGCCGACATCGCCGCCGCCCTCGCCTCCCAGGCGTCGTGGGCCGCGTACACCTCGACCGACTACAAGTTCACGATCGGGTACCCCGCCGATTGGGTCGTTTCGGAGTCCTCGCCGTCCGGTTGGGCCACCTTCCGTGGCTCGGATGACTCGAACATCTCGGTCACGTGGCGAGCCGTCCCGACCGAGTCGACCCTTAACCAGATTACCGGCGAAGTCTGGCAGGGTCTCGAGGACAACGGCTACACGGTCGAGAGCAGCCACCCGACCACCATTGCCGGCCTGCCGGCCCGCGTGCTGACCGCGAACGGGAGGTCGACATTCGGACATCTGCGCCACGGCATCGTGGGCGTACTCGTTACGGCCGGCGGCCGCTACCGGGTCGAGTTGTGGTCCAATCCCGGTACGGAAGCCGACGATCTGACGCTCTTCCGCGACCTCGTTTCGACCTTCGTCCCGGCCTAGCCTGGCCGCGAGCGAAGCGCGTCAGCGGCGTCGGACTTCGTCGAGGAACTCCAGCGAGCGAGCGTCGCGTTCCAGCGAAACGCGCAGGAAGGCCCGCATCGCCTCCTCGACCTCACGCTCGACGGCGGGCGGGAGCCGGAGCCCGGCCAGCGCCTCGACGTCCATCCTCTGGTACGCCTTGAGCAGCTTGACCGCGTCCACGGTGATGCCCGCCCTTTCCACCGGCGGACCCGGGCAGCGCGAACACAGCACGCCGCCCAGCGGCGGCACCCAGCGGAACTGCTCATCGGCCTCCAGCATGCGGTCGCACTCGACGCAGCGGTCCACCTCCGGTCGAACGCCCAGCTCGTCGGCCAGGTTCATCTCGTACCAGCGCGCGACGCGGCCCGAGTCCATGCCCGCGTCGAGCAGCTCGTAGGCCCGGCGCAGCAGCGCGTACAACCCCTCGGTCTCGTGGCGTTCCTCGATGGAGCGATCCGCCAGCTCGGCCAGATACCAGGCTGTGGCCGCAGATTCGAGGCTGTCGCGCAGGCGCAGCCAGGCGTGCGTGACCTCAACCTGCGTCACGACATCGAAGGTCCGGCCGCGGGCCAGCGCCACTTTCAGCTCGGCCAGGGGTTCGAGCGCGCCGCCCAGTCGACTCGTCGGCCGCCGCACACCCTTCGCGATCGCCTTGAACTTGCCGTGGGCCGGCGTGAAGAGCGTCATGATCCGGTCCGCCTCGCCGTAGTCGAAACGGGACAGGACGATGGCGTCGGTCACGTACAAGCGTGGAATCGGCATGCGCCCACGCTAGCACGCCCAGAACCCGCGGCTCCGGTATGCTCGCGCCATGGACGAGAGGACCGACCCCACCGCCACCCCACCAGCCGCGCCGGACGTACCGGGCCCCCACACCGACCGGACGCGGATCCGCCGCCACGCCGATCGGGCCGTTCCCGAGCGCGTCGAGGAATTCCTCATGGCCGGGCAGATCGCGCACGTCGCCTGCGTCGACGACGGCGAGCCGCGCGTCATCCCGTTCCTGTATCACTACGAGGCCGGCCACATCTACATCCACGGCTCGCCCGGCAACGCCACGCTGGGGCTGCTGCGCGACGGGCGCTCGGTGGCCGTGGCCGTATCCAAACTCGTGGATCTCGTCGCCTCGAAGAGCGCCTCCGGACACACGGCCAACTACCGCAGCGTCGTCGCCTACGGCACCGGGCGCGAGATCGACGACATCGCCGAGAAACGCCGCATCCTCGATGCGATGACCGCCCGCTACTTTCCCGGCCGAGCCGTCACCACCGACTATGAGCCCGCGACCGACGAGGACCTCAAGCGGATGCGTCTGACCGACATAGCGATAGACGAGGCCTCGGCCAAGATGCGCGACGACGGCCCGCCCGGACCGCACGACGCGGAGCCAGACTTCCCCGGCTCGGCTTTCATCGCCCCTGTCTGATGGAGCTGGTGCGACCAGACGCTCGCCGATCGGCCTTCCCAGAGCAGGTTGCTATCATTTCGCGCGTGAAGACGTCCGTCACCCTACCCGAACTGACTGCCAGCACCGAGCAGGAGATCCTTAGGCTCGTCTCCGATCGAGACGTGCCGACCGCGGGGCTCTACGCCATGTGCCGCTACCACCTTGGCCTGGACGGCAGCGGCTCGTCCGGCAAGCGGCTCCGGCCGTTGCTCGGGCTGCTCTCATACGCCTCGATCGCCGGCGACTACCGGGCTGCTCTGCCGGGCGCCGCGGCCGTGGAGCTCGGCCACAACTTCAGCCTGGTCCACGACGACATCGAGGACGGCGATACGGAGCGGCGACACCGCCCCACTCTTTGGGCCGTACAGGGCATTCCGCAGGCGATCAACGCCGGGGACATGCTGTTCGCCCTGAGCCGCAAGGCCCTGCATCGGCTGACCGATCTGGGTTTCTCCGACGCCAAGGTCCTGCGGATGATGCGCCTCCACGACGACACCTGCCTGGCCCTGTGCGAAGGTCAGTACATCGACATCTGGGCCAGCGAGCGCTCCGAGCCGATGTCGGTGGAGTTGTACTTCGACATGATCGGTCGCAAGACTGCGGCCCTGATAGCCGCCTCGGTCGAGGCCGGCGCGGTCCTCGCGACCGACGACGAGAACGTCATATCGCGCTACCGGGCCTTCGGCTGGGCACTCGGCGTCGCCTTCCAGCTGAACGATGACCTGCTGGGCATCTGGGGGGAAGAGGCGCTGACCGGCAAGGAGCCGACCGACGTGGCCCGGCACAAGATGACACTGCCGGTGATCTATGCCTTCGAGCACGCCGGCCCCACCGAACGGGGCGGCCTGGAGGCAGTCTGGCGGATCGACAAGCCGGACGAGGGCCAGGTCGCTGAGGCCGTGACGCTGATCGAGAAGCTGGGCGGCCGCGACTACACCCGCGACCAGGCCCGCGCATACCGAGACCAGGCACTGGCCGAATTGGAGGCCGCCGGGGTCGTCGACGCGCAGGCTCTCCAGTCGCTCCGGGCCATCATCATGGGTGCCATCAAGGCCTGAGGGCAGCCTAGTAGGCGTGGCTCTCGATGAGCTGGCCCGTGACTGCGTCGACGAGGACGATGGCCCGCTTCAACGGCACGCTGCCGGGCGGCGCTGAGGCATCGGCTGAGGACCAGGTCATCGACACTACCCAGGCCAGTCGCGCCTTTGCGGCGTGGCACGAATCCAGTACGGAAACCAGCGTGACCTGGCGAACGTAGCCGCCGGCGAGAGCCTTGTGGGCAACATCGATGGCTCCCTCAGCGGTAGAGGTGGGCACCACGTAGGCCGGCTCGAGGCGAATGCACAGCGTGTCCAGGTCGTAGGCGCTCCAGCCGTCGACCTGGACTGTGCCGATGCCACGCAGGAACTGGCTGACCGGGCTGCGGTAGTCGTAGACCACGAACAATGCGCCCCAGGTGACCAGTACCAGAGCCGCCAGTAGAACCCCAGTCTGATGGCGGCTCAGCCAGCGCAACCCGTCCTCCTTCGCGAAACTACCGGGCCGCGCCCTTTGCCGACTCGCCGCCGGTTGCGCTCTCGGCGCCTTCAGGGTCGCCACTTCGGTGTCGGACCGCGAGGACCTTGCCAACGCGATGCCCGTCGGTGACCTCGACGGTGAGCGTGAGGCCGTGCTCCGAAATGTCGACCCTGTCACCCGGCCGGGGCACGCCGCCGATGCGGTGGTAGATCAGCCCGCCCACTGTGTCGTACTCATCGGCATCCTCGAGCCCGCCGAGCTCCAGATCGAACAACTCGGCCAGATCGTCGACCGAGGCCCGGCCGTCGATCCGCGCTTCGTCCTCGGAGAGCCGCACGATGAGCGGCTCCTCGACGTCGTACTCGTCCTGGATGTCGCCCACGATCTCCTCGAGCAGATCCTCGATCGTGACCATGCCGGCTGTGCCACCGTATTCATCGAGGACGATGGCCAGGTGGACTCGGCGGCCCTGGAGCTTGTGGAGCAGGTCGTCGATCGTCATCGACTCCGGCGCGAAGAATGGCGTCCGCAGCAGCTTGCGTAGCTCCGGCTTTTGCCCGCCCTTGAGGAAAGGCAACAGGTCCTTCGCATAGATGACGCCGACGACCTCGTCGATCGTCTTCTTGTACACCGGGATGCGGCTGTGGCCTTCCTTGATGAAGGTGTCGATGACCTCGTCCATCGTGGCGGTGACGGGCAGGGCCGTCATGTCCGTCCGTGGAACCATGACCTCGTGGATGCGTCGCCCGCCCAGCTCGATGACGGCGCTGATCATCTGCTCCTCTTCGGCCTCGAGGACGCCCGTCTCCCCTCCCCGCTCGACGATGAGCTTCAACTCCTCGGTGTTGATCTGGGCCTGGCGAGCCACGCCGGCTCCGAATCCTCCGGCGATCTTGCGCGTCAGCCAGGTCAGCAGATTCACCAGCGGACCGAAAACGTGGCCCATGAGATCCAGTGGTCCGGCGAGCGTCAAGGCCACGCGGTCCGGGTAGGCCAGGGCGAGGGTCTTTGGAACCAGTTCCCCGAAGACGATGGTGAAGGCCGCCAGCAGCATGGTGACGATCAGGACGGCGAGGCCGGCTGAGTAGGTCGTGAGGAAATCGACGCCGAGGTGGGCGATCACCCCAGCCAGACGCTCGGCCAGGTTCACGGCCGCGTATGCGGAGGCCAGGAAGCCGACGAACGTGACTCCGATCTGGGCCACGGCCAGGAACCGGCCCGGGTCCTCGACCAGTCGCTTCACCCGGCGGGCGTTGCGATGACCTTCCTCGATGAGCTGGTCGATTCGACTGTGTCGTAGAGTCACCAGGGCGATCTCGGCCGCGACGAATACCGCCTCGATCGAGACGAGGACGAGGACGACCAGCAGCTGCAGGACGACGTCACTCATCGGTGGCTTCGCTCGGCGGTCTCCTCGACGGCCGGACTCCCCGTATCCGCGTCAGCCGCCGGCTCGGGGACGGCCGCAGCAGTGGTTTCCGCCTGCGCGCGAGGCTTGCGCAGCCGGGCAGGCACGCCCAAGGCGAGCATTCCCGCCGGCACGTCCTTCGTGACCACCGACCCGGCGCCGGTACGGGCTCCGTCGCCCAGTTCCACCGGAGCGACGAGCATGGTGTCGGAGCCGAGGAACACGCCCTTGCCGATCTTCGTGTGGTGCTTCTTGACGCCGTCGTAGTTGCAGGTGATCGTGCCCGCGCCAACATTGGTGCGCTCGCCCACGTCGGCGTCGCCGATGTAGCTGAAGTGGTGCTGCTGAACACCGGGCTCGAGGCGACTGGCCTTGACCTCGGCGAAGTTGCCGAGCTTGGCCTTGCGCCCGATCGACGACTTCGGACGAAGGTGCGAGAACGGCCCGATCTGGACCTCGTCCTCGACCTCGGAAGACTCGAGCATGCTGGCCCAGATGAAGCAGTCGCGGCCGATCACGGTATCGATGATCTGGCTGCCCGCGCCGATCCGCGTCCCCTGGCCGATGCTGGTGCTGCCACGCAGAACGACGCCCGGTTCGAGGACGACGTCGGAGGCCAGCTCGACAGTCACATCCACATAGGTTCGGAAGGGGTCGACCATCGTCACCCCGGCGAGCATGTGGCGCTCGTTGATGATCATCCGCAGCTCTAGTTCCGCACGAGCAAGCTGCGATCGGTCGTTGATGCCGGCCAGCGTGCCGTCATCCTCGACCTCGAGCGAGACCACCGGCCGGCGATCCTCGCGGGCCAGGGTCACGAGCTCGGGCAGATAGAACTCGCCCGAAACGGGAGACGCTTTCACGTCGCCGATACGGCGGCGCAGCCAGGCCCCGTCGAACACGTACACCCCGGCGTTGATCTCCTCGATCTCCAGCTCGTCGGGAGTAGCGTCCTTCTCCTCGACGATACGCAGCACCTGGCCGCCGTCGTCACTGCGAACCACCCGACCCAGCCCCTCTGGCTCCGAGGAGCGAACCGCGATCAGCGCCACGGCCGCATTGCGGGCCCGGCGCATGTCGACCAGCTCGGCCAGCAGATCCGCCTGGACGAGCGGCACGTCGCCCGACAGAACCAGGATCTCGTCGGCGCTCTCGGGGGCGACCGCCATGGCCGCCTTGACGGCATCGGCCGTGCCAAGCGGCGTCGGCTGGAGGGCGAAGTCGGCTTCATCCGCGAAAACGTCCTTGAGGACCGCCGTCGGCGGCGAGTAGACGACCAGGGGACGTCGACCGCTGACTTCGCGGGCAGCGGCGAGGACGAAGGCCAGCATCGGGCGCCCGCACAGCTCGTGCAGAACCTTCGGCTGGCGTGACTTCATGCGAGTCCCGAGGCCGGCGGCAAGGACTACCGGGAGAACGCCTTCGGAGGTCTGGCTCATCGCATCGGACGGTAGCACGGAACGGCCGGTCTGCGCGCCTGTATGCGACCCACCGGCGTAGCCACTAGCTGGACCGCCTTGCGATTGCCTCGATCTCCAGCAGGGCACTCTTTGGCAGCGCGGCGACCTGGACCGTGCTTCGGGCGGGCGCCGGCTCGACCACGTGCCGGCTGTAGATCGCGTTCACCTGCGCGAAGTGGGCCAGGTCGACCAGGAAGATGTTGGTCTTGACCACGTCCGCCATCGTCAGACCCGCGGCCCCGAGAACGGCCTCGAGGTTTGTGAGGGCTTGTTCGGCCTGCTCCTCGACGCCCTCGAGCAGCTCGCCCGTGACCGGATCGAGCCCGAGCTGGCCGGAGCAGAAGACGAAGCCATCGATCTCGATCGCCTGGCTGTATGGACCGATCGCCGCCGGCGCGGTCGGCGTCGCGATCTCCTTGCGACTCATCTAGTGGTCTCCTCCCTTCGAATTGTCCAGCTCGGCCGGCGGCTCGCCGCTGAAGGGACGGCCAGCCGATCCATTGTGGACTGTGCGCGGCCGGATGGTACCGGCTGCGTCGTGAACCGGCTGAACGGTAGGCGGCGACTGCCGGCCCGCAATCGTAGTGGCGACGATGAATGGCTCGCCCGCTCCGATGACGGGCAGCGTGCCATCTGCCGCCGCCAGACGCACGAGCCGCACGGCCTTGCGGGCCTCTGCCAGGGTCGGATAGAGCGCCCACAAGGCCGGCCCCGAGCCCGACTGGCATACAGGTCGTCCGACCAGCGCCTCCAGGGCCGTGACGAAACCCTTCAATCCCGGCGCGATCGACATGGCCGCTTGCATCAGGTCATTGCCAGACGCCAGATCGGCGGCCTGGGCCAGCAGCGAGACCCCCGTCAGGCCGGCTCGCATCTCAGCGGCCAGGCGCTCCGAGACCTTCGTGGCGCGCGTCGCGTCGGGCTGGCGCTCCCCGCCCGCGTACGCCTTGAAGACACCGGGCGTGGCAAGCGCCAGCTGAGGCGTGACCAGCAGCACAGCCGGGGGCTCGGCCCCGATGTCCGGCAGCGGCTCGACGAACTCGCCGCGACCGGTGACCAGGGCGGCGCCTCGGGCAAGGAAGAACGGCACGTCGGAGCCGAGCGAGGCGGCCAGGGCCGCGGTCGCCTCCGGATCGAGAGTGGCGGACCACGCGGCCAGGGCAGCGTCGATGGCCGCGGCCGCGTCGCTGCTGCCTCCGCCGAGCCCAGCGGCGACGGGCACTCGCTTGGCCAGGCGTGCGGCGAGCGGAGGCAATGGCGGCCCTGGCGGCGGCAGTGGGTGGGGCCCAGCGGTCGAGTCCCGGCTCGTCGCCGCGACGGCGGCCCGAGTGGCGGCAATCGCCCGCAGGACGAGGTTATCCGGCGACGGAGACAGACCCAGCCCGGTGACCCGGAGCGAGTCGCGCGTGGCTCCGGACGGGGTCTCGGACACCGTCAACGCGTCCCCGAGAGCCAGCGGGACCATGACCGAGTGCAGGGCGTGGTAGCCATCTTCGCGTCGACCGACCACCGCCAGCGTCAGGTTCAGCTTGGCGGGCGCGAAGCGGACCACGTGGACGCGTGCGCCCGAAGCCGCATCGGCCGTCATCGCCCGCCCTTGTTGGGGAGTGGCGTCAGGGCGACTCGCAACGCCATCCACTCATCCACCGAGAGCGTCTGGGGCCGGCGGTTGCCGTCGATGCCGGCCGCGGCGAGGGCCGCCTCGACGGCCGCGCCGGGCAGGCTCAGCTGGCGCGAGATCACGTTGTGGAGCTTCTTGCGTCGCTCGCGGAAACCCGCCTGCACGAGCCGCCAGAGCTCGTCCTCGTCCGACGGCGATAGGCGCGCGTGGTCGCCCTGCGGATCGACCGGCCGGATCTCGACCACGGCCGACTCCACGTCCGGCGCGGGCTCGAACGCCTCGCGCGGCACCGCGAACGCGATGCGGACGGCGGCGTGGTACTGGACGAAGACCGACAGGTAGCTCATGTCGCCGGGCGCGGCCGCAACCCGCTCGGCCACTTCGCGCTGGACCATCAGCACCAGCCTCACCGGCCGGGGCGGGGCGCCCAGGAAGCGGTGCAGGATGGGGCTCGTGATGTGGTACGGCACGTTGGCCACGACTTCGTAGGGCGACTCGATCAGCGTGGCTATCTGCTGGTCGAGGATGTCGCCTTCGACGAGCTTGAGGGCACCCCGTTCGATCGCCTCCGACTGAGTCCGGCCAAGTCGGGACGCGAGCCTGCGATCCAGCTCCACGGCGGTGACGAGTGCGCCACCGTCGAGCAGCCCGCCGGTGAGGATGCCCAGTCCCGGACCCACTTCCAGAATCCGCCGACCCGGCTCTGGAGCCGCCAGGTCCAGGATGGATTGCAGAACGTCGGGATCGGCCAGGAAGTTCTGTGACAGCGAGTGGCGGGCCCGGAGGCCCTCGTCGCGGAGCTGGCGGCGAACTGCGAGCGGATCGAGCCGCGGGCGTCTCGACGGTTCCACGCCGCTCATCGTCGGGCCAGCGGCAGCGACGGCCTGGCGTCCAGGTCGAGACCGGCCCGGGCGCCGGCTTCCCAGCGCCGCGCCCCCGCCGCCCCGATCATGGCCCCGTTGTCGGTGCAGAGCCCCGGCCGCGGCACCACTAGCGGAATGCCGGCCGTGGCGGCGCCCGCCGCCAGGCGATCGCGCAGGACGCGGTTCGCGGCCACGCCACCGCCCAGCACCACGGACTTCGCCCCGATCTGGCGGGCGGCGCGGAGCGTCTTGGTCACGAGCACATCCACTACCGAATCCTGGAACCCTTCAGCCAGTTCGGCGACTCGGTCGCCCGGCAGGGCCGTACCGCCGATGGAGGTTCCCTCGCCGTCGGTTTCCGTGGCGATGGTTCGCCGGGCAGCGGTCTTGAGCCCGCTGAAGCTGAAGTCGAACGAGTCGCCCAACCAGGCCCGCGGGAAGACGACATCGTGTCGAGTTGCGCCGGCCGCGGCCTTCATGATCTCCGGTCCACCCGGATACGGCAGGCCCAGCAGCCGACCGACTTTGTCGAAGGCCTCGCCCGCGGCGTCGTCAACTGTCTCGCCGAGCAGCCTGTACTGGAGGTGGTCGCGCATCTCCACCAGGAAAGTGTGGCCGCCCGAGACGATCAGCGCCACCAGCGGGAAGATCGGCTCCGCCACATCGCGGTTCTCGTCGGCCAGCCAGGCCGCATAGAGATGGCCTTCCAGGTGGTTGACCGGGACGAGCGGCTTGCCGTGGACGTAGGCCAGGGTCTTGGCGAAGTTGATGCCGACCAGGAGCGAGCCGGCCAACCCGGGGCCCTCGGTCACGGCCACCGCCGTGATGTCGTCCCAGCCGGCTCCGGCGGCGGCCCAGGCCTCGTCGAGCACCGGCACGATCCAGCGCAGGTGAGCGCGCGCCGCCACTTCGGGCACGATCCCGCCCGACGCCGCGTGCATCGCCACCTGGCTGGCCACGACGTTGGCGTGGATACGGCAGCCGTCTTCGACGATGGCGATGCCGGTCTCGTCGCAGCTGGACTCGACGGCCAGGATCAGGCTGCCCGTGGTCACGGTCCCCTCCGCGCGAACCTGCTCGGCCGAATGATCCGCGGCTCGCGGGGCTCGGGTTCGGCAGGCGCATCCGAGTCGGCCGCGGCGTCCGAGTCGGCCGTATCCGCGGCGGGCGATCCCTGGCCCGCACGAGATCGGGCGATCGGCTGGCCGTCGGGCCCGAGCTCGATGTCCGGCCGGGCCGCCACCGCCGCCCGGAGCTCGGCGATTCGCGCCTTCATCGGCCGCCCGTCGAGCGAGTCGGTCGTCATGATCAGAGCATCCTCGTTGTTGTCGCTGTAGTAGCGCAGCCGAGTGCCGACGACCTTGAAGCCGTACTTCTCGTACAGGCGGCGGGCCGGCCCGTTCGACGGCCTGACCTCAAGCGTGGCTTCGTTTGCGCCGCGCGCGATCGCCAGGTCCAGCAGCGCCAGCAGCAGTCGCTCCCCTATCCCCTGCCGCCGCCAGGCGCGACGCGTGGCGAAAGTGGTGACATGGGCTTCATCCACGAGCAGCCATATCCCGGCGAAGCCGACCACCTCGTCGCCCCAGCGGGCCACGATGTAGTGGGCCAGCCGGTTGTTCTCGAGTTCCTGCCGGTAGGCGTGCGAAGGCCAGGGCGTGCTGAAGCTCTCGTGCTCGATGACGTGGACGGCGGGCAGATCGTCGACCGTCATGAGGTCGACGACGACCCTCACCGGTGGTCGCGCGACCATCGAACCTCCCCCTTGAGCACGGGCACGCCGCGGGGCAGCGACACGTATTCGGGCACGAGGCGAGCCACGTCATCGCCGCCTGCGGCCAGCTTCTCCACGCCGAGACGGACGAGCGCCGCCGACAGCCCGGACTCCGCCTGCGCGCCGAGGGCCAACGCCGCCGCGGGGGCGCGGTCGGGCAGGTCGACGGCCACGAGGACCGCGCCGGCTTCGATCTCGGGCTCCTCGCCGCCCCGGAGCAGGCGAGCCTCGCCCGCAGGAGCCTCGCCCGCAGGAGCCTCGCCCGCAGGA
>Ga0182027_10004141_pt1 | contig 22638 bp, 21 predicted proteins | sample 712E1DmetaG_FD_121300 | JGI IMG/M metagenome (GOLD analysis project Ga0182027, IMG submission 121300) | Permafrost microbial communities from Stordalen Mire, Sweden - 712E1D metaG (Illumina Assembly) | ecosystem: Environmental > Terrestrial > Soil > Wetlands > Permafrost | place: Sweden... | reverse complement strand
CCTATATTGTTTTTATCATATCTATACAAAAACAATGTTCAAATATCTATGAAATTTCACTAATATCAAAACTCAAACTAATCGTTATAATTCTGCTATTCATCTTTTGAATACAGGTCAGAAAAACTTAATAACTCATGAAATAATAATTATGTGAGAGATATGTTATAATTAATACAAAATTGTTTAGGTTTTTATAATTTATATTTGTACATTTAGTATACAAATATAAAATGTAGATTTTTTTGGCATAGTATTTGTTTACCTTTTTTTTGAAAGTTGCTAAAGAAAAATTAAGAATAAGTACAACGATGTTCTTCTCATAATGTTTGAATAATTAACAACAAGATATAGAGATCATCATATGGTCTTGCAAATTTAAGTAGTAGTAGTTTAGTTTTAGGTAGTAGTTAGTTAGTAGTTGTAGTTAGTTTCTGTGTTAGGAGTGTCATCGTGATGATGACACTTTTTTTTTGTATTTTTTTTCTCATAACCTCAAACAAAAACCACAAGATATTATCTTTGCGTTTCAATTTCAATATAATAAATTATCCTGGCTATACATGAGTATCGAAAACATTATTATTAAAGGTGTTAAAGAGGCTATTTCGGTGTTATATGGCACCGAAGTAAATGATAATCAAGTTCAGCTTCAGGAAACCCGGAAGGAATTTCCAGGCGATATCACGGTAGTGATGTTCCCTTTCTTAAAATTTTCTAAAAAACCGCCTGAGCTGACAGGCCAGGACATCGGCGGTTTTCTTAAAACCCATCTTCCCGAAGTTGAAGATTTTGGAGTTATTAAAGGGTTTCTAAATATTGTAATCAGCCGTAGTCATTGGTTATCTTTTCTGTCCGGTATTATTTCGAATAAAGATTTTGGCAAAACAAAGCCGGGCAAATTGTCACGTGCAATTATGGTAGAATACTCCTCGCCCAATACTAATAAACCTTTGCATTTAGGGCATATCCGCAACAATTTACTGGGGTTTGCTATTTCAAATATCCTGAAAGCAGGCGGTCACAAGGTGATTATGGTGAACCTGGTAAATGACCGTGGAATCCATATTTGCAAGTCCATGCTCGCCTGGAAAAAATGGGCACAAGGGAAAACTCCTCAAAACTCAGGGATAAAAGGGGACCACCTTGTAGGCGAATTTTATGTAATGTTCGATCAGGAATATAAAAAACAAATTAATGCTCTAATAGAACAGGGGTTAAGCGAGGCAGAAGCTGAGAAGAAGGCGCCTCTTATTATGGAAGCACAGAAAATGCTTCGACAATGGGAAGCCAAAGACCCCGAAACTATCGAGCTTTGGGAAATGATGAATGAATGGGTTTATGGTGGGTTTGAAGAAACATATAAAAAATTAGGGGTTAAATTCGATCAAATATATTACGAATCACAAACATATCTCTTTGGTAAGGCCATTGTGGAAAAAGGCCTCGAAACGGGGATTTTGTACCGCAAGCCCGATAGCTCTGTTTGGGCCGATTTAACAGGCGATGGCTTAGACGAAAAGCTACTTCTGCGTTCCGATGGCACTTCGGTATATATGACGCAGGATTTAGGTACTGCCTGTCATCGTTTTGACCAATACCATGTGGATGAAATGATTTATGTGGTAGGGAATGAGCAAAATTATCACTTCCAGGTATTATCACTTATTCTTCAAAAACTCGGTTATTCATGGGCATCTCATCTCAAACACATGTCTTACGGTATGGTTGAGTTGCCTGAAGGTAAAATGAAATCACGTGAAGGCACAGTTGTCGATGCCGATGACCTAATTCAGGAAATGATTGATACTGCTCATGATATGTCGGTTGAATTGGGCAAGTTGGAAGGACTTACAGGAGAAGAAAAAAAGAATATCATTCGAGCCATTGGGTTAGGCGCGTTAAAGTATTTCATTTTGAAAGTCGATCCCAAAAAGAACATGCTTTTTGATCCGCAGGAATCTATTGATTTTAATGGTAATACAGGGCCTTTTATACAATACACTTATGCACGTATTCAGTCGGTGCTGCGAAAAGGTGTTGATGCCGGTTTGAAGGTTCCTGAGCAAGTTGCTTCTGAAGCGCCTATTGACGAAAAGGAGAAGCAAATCATTAAACTTTTATTCAAATATCCGTCTGTTGTGCGCGATGCCGGTGAAACGCTCAATCCTGCATTAATCGCTAATTATATATATGAAATAGCTAAGGAATTCAACCAGTTTTATCACGATTATCCTATTCTCAAAGAGGAAAATACCTCGCTAAGGGATTTTAGGCTGGTAATTGCAAAGGTTACCGGCGAGGTAATTCAGTCGGCTTTGACATTGCTTGGCATTGAAGTGCCGGAGAGAATGTAAAAATGAATTTATCAATTTGCCAATGTTGATTTGAAGATGAGAATGCGAGAAATTTTGAATTTTCTCAAATTCTAAACTTCTCATCTTCTGAAATAATAGAAAGAATTTGACCAGTAAGATAAAACTGAAGTTTTATTAAATAATTTTGTTGACAAATAACTGAGAAACATGTTTGAAAATTTAAGCGATAAGTTAGACCGTGCATTTAAGCTCTTAAAAGGACAGGGAACAATCACTGAAATTAATGTTGCCGAGACTTTGAAAGATATGCGCAAAGCGCTTCTCGATGCTGACGTTAACTATAAAATCGCCAAAACCTTTACAGATAATGTAAAACAAAAGGCGTTCGGCATGAACGTGCTAACAGCCGTCAGGCCCAGCGAAATGATGATAAAGATTGTCCATGACGAGCTTACCAGCCTAATGGGTGGACAATCGCAGGAAATCAATCTCAAAGGTGCGCCTTGCATAATATTAATTGCCGGTTTACAGGGCTCTGGAAAAACCACATTTTCAGGTAAGCTTGCCAGCTATTTGAAAAATAAAAAAGGCAGCAGCCCTTTGCTTGCAGCCTGCGATGTTTACAGGCCAGCTGCTATTGAACAATTAAAGGTGTTGGGTGCCCAAATTGACGTACCTGTATATACGGAAGATGGGAATAAGGATCCCATAAAAATTGCCCGGGAAGCGATAAGTTTTGCCAAGCAGCGTGGTTTTAATTCAGTTATTATTGATACGGCAGGCCGTTTAGCTATTGACCAGGAAATGATGAACGAAATTGCCCGTATCAAGGATGCTGTGAAGCCCCAGGAAATTTTGTTTGTGGTTGATTCCATGACCGGTCAGGATGCTGTAAATACAGCTAAAGAATTTAACGACCGGCTTAATTTTGATGGCGTGGTGCTTACGAAACTCGACGGTGATACTCGCGGTGGCGCTGCCCTATCGATCAGGGAAGTGGTTAACAAGCCTATTAAATTCGTTAGCTCCGGCGAAAAACTCGATGCCCTTGATGTTTTTCATCCCGATCGCATGGCTGATCGTATTCTAGGAATGGGGGATATTGTGTCTCTGGTTGAAAAAGCCCAGGAACAGTTCGATGTCGAAGAAGCACGCAAACTGCAAAAGAAAATTGCAAAGAATCAATTTAATTTCAACGATTTTCTGAGCCAGATTCAACAAATCAAGAAAATGGGCAATATCAAAGACCTGGCCAGTATGATACCAGGTGTAGGCAAAGCAATCCGCGACCTTGATTTTGACGACAATTCTTTCAAAAGCATTGAAGCTATCATTCGATCAATGACCCCGGCAGAACGTGATAACCCGGCAATTCTTAACGGAAGCCGCCGTAAAAGAATAGCATTCGGTTCCGGGAACGACATCCAGGAAGTGAACCGCCTTATAAAACAATTCGACGAAACCCGTAAAATGATGAAGATGATGACTGCAGGTAAGAATCTGACACAGCTTATGGGGAATATGCGGCCAAGATAAATATTATAGTTGCAGGTTCAACAATATCATAACCAATTGAAAACTTTTAACGTATCCTTAAAAAAATAACTTAACTTTGTAAAAATTTCCGATTATGAAAACGGTAAAGGTGAAAGAAACAAAAGAAATAAATTGGGCTATTCCAGGACAAACAGTTACTCATGATGACTTTATGAATTCCATAAAAGAAGCTGAGAAAGGACCATTTTATACAGTTCAGGAATCAATGCAACATTTTGAACAATGGTTGAAATCGAGGAAAAAACAGTAAAGGTTTCAAAATGGTTTGATATTGATATTGCTAATATTTTCAAATATGGTGAAGAAACATTTGGATATACTGCGGCTAAAATATTTATTGGCGAAATATATAACCGTGTATGGAACTTAGATAGTATGTATCTAAGCTATCCTGAATGCAGGCATATACCAACCAGAAGCCAAATGTATCGAAATATAATCTTAGGCTCTTACCTCATAATTTACCGTATCACTCCAAAACAAATAGAAGTCTTAAAGGCTATCAGCTCCAGAATGTCAATATCAAAGATAAGGAGCGCAAGAAGTATAAAATTATAAATTACCTGAAAAATATTTCAAACTGCCATTATGGGTTAGTATCAGCGAAGTTGATATGTACTGCATAGCAGGTTGTTATAATGTTGAATATTAAGTCTATTTAAACCACCGTTTGGTGAGACTTTTTTATGGCAATAAACTTTGGGAAATAAATGATAATTTGGTTATATTTATTTATGCGAATTAAGAGTTAAAAATTGTAAATCATTGCCACTAAGGCACAAAGACTCTAAGTTGCACTAAGAATAACTTTGTGATACTTTGTGTTTTAGTGTCTTTGTGGCAAAAATTCCAACCCTTAATTCGCATAATTTAATTGAATATACAAGAACTGGCTTGTAAGAAGCTGTCCTGAAACTTTGAACTTAAGATATGCAACTAATTGATGGTAAGGTAATTTCGGAACAAATCAAAGCCGAGATCACTAAAGAAGTAGAAGAAATAAAAAAAAAAGGAGGGAAAATTCCTCATCTTGCAGCAATCCTGGTAGGTAACGATGGCGCTAGCGAAACCTACGTTACACATAAAGCAAAAGATTGCGAACAAGTGGGTATTAAATCAACAGTGCTCAGATTTGATAATTCCATATCTGAAGAAACATTGATCAATGAAATAAAAAAAATCAATTCAAATCCCGATATTGATGGTTTGATTGTACAATTGCCTGTTCCAAAACATATTTCAGAAAATAAAATCATCCAAACCATAAATCCTGCAAAAGATGTAGATGGTTTTCACCCAATCAACATTGGCAGGCTGGTGATAGGGTTACCAGCTTACATTTCAGCTACTCCGGCCGGTATTATAGAGCTTTTTCGCAGGTATAAAATTCAAACATCAGGAAAACGTTGTGTAGTAATTGGCCGAAGCAATATAGTAGGCAAACCGATTAGCATTTTAATGGCGCAAAAATCCGATGTTGGTAATGCAACTGTTACCCTTTGCCACAGTCATACCCAAAATCTCAAGGAAATTTGCCATGAAGCTGATATTCTGATAGCAGCTTTAGGAAATCCAGGCTTTGTAACGGGTGATATGGTCAAAGAAGGTGCTGTAGTAATCGATGTTGGCATAACACGTATTGAGTCAAAAACAACCAAATCAGGTTATAAACTTGTAGGTGACGTAAAATTCGATGAAGTTGCTCCTAAATGCAGTTATATCACTCCTGTTCCGGGCGGGGTAGGCCTAATGACACGGGTATCGCTTTTGCAAAACACACTCCTTGCTGCTAAAAAAGCTATTTACTTCTAAAAAAACCACGGAGTGTGCAGCATATCACCCCGTGGTTAAAGCATACCTAACTCACATAAGTAGTAGTAGGTTTGCTGCATATATAAAAAATTTATGAGGACTTATTTATTTTATAGATGCAAGAAGTTATCAAATGGTTGCGTTGAATTCAAAAAAAAATAGAATGATATTTTGCAACCTGAATTAATTAGTATTTTTATACCAACTAACTTTTTAAATAAAATATGAATTTTACATTGCCTTACCTTCCCGAACGTGAATCCAAGCCCAGACAAAAGGGCTTGACCATGATGATGGATAAAGGGCTAAGCCTGCGCGAAGCCGAAAACTATTGTGAAGCAGCATCTGAATTTACCGATATTGTTAAATTTGGTTTTGGAACTGCAGTAATCGCTAAAAAGCTGAAAGAAAAAATTAATGTTTATAAACAAGCGAATATTCGGGTCTATTTTGGAGGTACACTTTTCGAACTATTTTTGATTCGTGGAAAACTTGATGAATTCAGAAAACTGATCGATACGTATCAACTCGATACCATTGAAATATCCGATGGATCAATGAATATTCCCCATGAGGAAAAATTAGAATATATCCGTATTCTTTCTCAACAGGCTACTGTTCTTTCTGAAGTTGGGTATAAAGTATCCGGTATAACTATTCCTACTGAAAAATGGGTTGAAATGATGAAGTCCGAACTAAGTGCGGGAGCCTGGAAAGTGATTGCCGAGGCCCGTGAAAGTGGTAATATCGGCATTTATAATCCTGATGGATCGGCTAATGCCAGTTTAATTTGCGACATTATACATACGATAGATCAGGACAAGATACTCTGGGAAGCCCCAAATAAAAGCCAACAGGCTTATTTTATTAAGTTACTTGGGGCTAATGTAAATCTTGGAAATATAGCCGCACATGAAGTAATCTCGCTCGAAACCTTACGACTCGGATTACGTGGCGATACTTTTTTTGATTTTTTACCTGAGGAGATGCATAATCGGAAACTTAAATGAGAAGATTTGGTTTAATAGGATATCCTCTATCTCATTCATTTTCAGCAGGATATTTTACAAAGAAATTTGCAGGTTCTAAAATTTTAGATGCTGTTTATGAGAATTTTGCAATAGAAACGATAGATCAATTTGGTAGTTTACTGAAACAACATCCTGATTTAGCAGGCTTAAATGTAACTATCCCTTATAAGGAACAAATTATGCCTTACCTTGATGATATTGATAAGGTGGCGCTTGAGGTGAACGCCGTAAATACTATTAAATTTATTAAACGAGAAGGTGATAAAACGATTTTAAAGGGATATAATACCGATATATATGGGTTTGAAACTTCTATCCGGCCTTATCTTGAATGTCACCATAAAAAAGCTTTGATCCTGGGTACAGGTGGTGCTTCCAAAGCCATAAAGTATATGCTTAAACAACTGAATATTGGTTATATTTCTGCATCCATAGAAGAACTTAAAGAAAACGAAATCAGGTATGAAGCCATTGATAAAACAATGATTGAAGATCGTTTGATTATTATCAATGCAACTCCGCTTGGTACATTCCCTAAAGTTGATGCTTGTCCTCCCATACCTTATGAATATATTACTCCAAGGCACGTTTTATTCGATTTGGTTTATAACCCTGAAGAAACTTTGTTCCTGAGAAAAGGAAAAGCTCATGGGGCAAAAGTTAAAAACGGTTTGGAGATGCTACACCTTCAAGCTGAGAGATCGTGGAATATTTGGAATACTTAAAACTTCTCGTAATCTGCATCAGCAGCATCATTACCATATAAATTAAGCTTAATACCGCTAGATGCTGCTTTTTTTATTTTTGGCTTTTCATCAGGAGTTTCTGGTTTAACATTTTCCTCTCGTTTCACTTTTTCCACTTTTTTGACGATTTCCTCTTTTTTAACTGTTTTAGCTACAATTTTATCAGAAAGCATTGATTCGAAGGTGGTTTTTGTTGATATTTTCTGTTGATGGCCAGAATGTTCTATTTTAAAGAAGGCTGTAATACCTTTGAGCTCATCGGCATAATCGGATAAAGCCTTGGCATTCTTAGAAATTTCGTCAGATGCAATAGCATTTTGCTGTGTGATATGGTTTAGCTGCTGAATGGAATTGTTAATCTGGTCAACGCCGCTATTCTGTTCTATACTGGCAGATGTGATTTCTTGAACAAGCTTAGCGGTACGTTCAATTTCAGGGACAATATTAAATAAAGAGTTCCCTGCTTCTTCGGTAGTAATAACACTAGTTTTTGCAAGAACCTGAATTTGGTCGGCTGCAAGTTTACTACGTTCGGCAAGTTTACGAACTTCAGCCGCAACTACAGCAAAACCTCTTCCGTGTTCGCCAGCGCGAGCTGCTTCAACGGCTGCATTTAGCGCCAAAATATTAGTTTGAAACGCGATATCGTTAACAATTGAAATTTTTTCAGCAATGGCCTTAATTGAATTGACACTTTCTTTAGCAGCCTCTCTTACTTTATTGATACCATGAGAGGCAGTAAGCGCTATTTTTTCTGTTTGTCGCGCATTTTCACTATTCTGTTGAATGTTTGATACCATTTCTTCCATTGACGATGAAACTTCTTCCGTAGAGGATGCCTGATCGGTAGCGCCCTGTGAGAGCTGCTGAGCACGATTATTCATTTCCTGGCCGGTCGCAGCAATCTTTTCAGACCCGTCGATAATTTTTACTATGATATCCCGTAATTTATTCACCATCTCCCTAAGAGCTTCGGCCAATTCACCAATCTCATCCGACTGTTTGATGTCAACAGTACTCATTAGATTACCACTTCCCAAAGACTTGGCAAATTCAACACCTTTACGTAGCGGCCCTACAATAGAAATAACTGTAAAAAAGGCAGTTGCAAGCGCAAGTGCAATAAGAATTATACCTGTTATAATGACTAATAACTGGAAACTTGTGAACGATGCATTCATTTCCTTACGGGCTGCTGCTACTTTGGTCGTTTGTTTTTCGGTGAGATAATTGAGATTAGTAAGAATCCTGTCAGTGAGTTTCATTACGGTACCTCCCTCTTCTACCAAAGGGATAATGTCAAAAATAACAACAGGATCGTCGTAGTTTGCGAAATCTTTTAATTTATCCATAATTTCTCTATGTCTGGCAAATAACGAGTCATTGATGGTAACAATAGTTTGATGGTATAAATTTTTATCATTTTTATCTTCATTACCTTCTTCACTCCACTTGTCAGATAATTTGTCAAGTTCTGATTTTATCAGAGGAAATGTTTTGTCTTGTAATTCTCTCAACCTTAGTTTATCAGGAGTGTCTAATTTTTTATCGATGAACACCCAGTTTTTGATTAACATCTTAGAATTAACTATCAGATTAGAAAGTTCATTTAAATTCGATTCAGAAGGCATATAAACCTCAGATATTTCTTTATTTAAATTAGCATTTCTCCTGGTTGTAACAATGGTAAGGATTACATATACTAAAATGGCAAAAATCAATATACCATAACCAATGCTAAGTTTACGTCCAATGGTTAAATTAAGATTGTTAAACATAATACATTCTTTTTAAGATTCACTGATTTTAATATTTAGCAACAGCCATATTTTCTAAATTGGAATGAACTTTTAAGCCATTCTTGGCAGCATTACTCACTTTTACTTCAAATTTAAGTTTATCCTCAACAATAACAAAATTAATAGCAGAACCTTCGTTAATGCCACCTTTTTTCTCGGTAATTACCAATGTTCTATTGCTGCTAATTACCCCCATAACAGTTGGCATATCTTTTGTTTTACTGAAAGTTACAAATAAGATATGACATTTCGTAATATCTGTCATATAATTGAATTTTAAAACCTTAATTGGCTGACTTCCGACAACTTTACCGTTCGTATAAGTTTTTAATTGGTTGAATAATTCCGTAGAACCATAGACTCCAATAACAAAATCACCTGTTTTAGCATCGGGAGGCCATTCAATTAAACGGGTAAAATTATATATAAATATAGCTTGAGCCTCTGCAATTGATGTTTGGCTATATATTTTTGGAAAGAATAAAACAATAAAAAAAATACTTAATATTATGCGCAAAGGGTGTTTCATCATTTATTATTCCTATTGTATTCCTATTCTTTACTTAATTTTTCTAAGTTTCTACGGGTTTAAGTTTATTAAGTTACATGACATTTCTGATTGACTTAATTGCAAATGTAACCAATATTTTTGTTGACGTAATTTATCTAAATTTAAAGTTTTTGTTGAACAAACCAATCATTACCAGTTAAAAATTTCAACAGGGTACTGAATATGAATCAGATGTAGCCCATGTGCTTTAACCGAATTTCCTGCTTTAGCACGATTTTTACTTTTTATAATTAATCGTACATCATCGGGTGATATTTTATTACAACCAATGTCAATTAGCGTGCCAACTATAGCTCTTACCATGTTTCGCAAAAACCTGTCGCCAGTTATGGTAAAATGTAATTCGTGTTGTTTTGTTTCCCATTTAGCATCAAAAATTCTACAATTATTAGTTTTTACATCACTGTGCAACTTGCTGAAACTAGTAAAATCAGTGTATTCTTTTAATATATCAGCCGCATTGTTCATAGCATCAATATTGAGCGGACGAACAAAATGCATCGCAAACTCCAGGTTAAACGGGTCCTTAATTTGGCTAATCCTATATAGATAAGTCCTCGAAATAGCGTCGAACCTGGCATGGGAATTCGGGCGAACTGAAATAATGTTGTACACCGCAATATCAAGGGGTAAGATTGAGTTTAGCTGATATATTATTTTTTGATTTTGATGAAGATCGTCCAGTTCGCTATCAAAATGCGCAAAAAAATACGGGGCATGAACGCCAGTATCAGTTCGTCCGGCGCCAATTGTCCTAATGTTTTGCTTAAATAATAACGACAAACTTTTGTCAAGTATTTCTTGAACAGTAACTTTATTGGGTTGAATTTGCCAACCGTGATAATTTGTCCCTTTATAACCGAGATGAATAAAATATCTATAAACCAAATTGTTGAAATTTACATCGTAAAAATATGAATTTTGTTAATGTTGCTGAAATTTTGACATTACTTTTTTATCAATATTTTAAGGAGTTCTTATTATAAAATTCCATTATTGATCATTACTTTAACTTTTTTTAACATCCAAAATATAATAGAAAAAGCTAATTTCGGCATTCAAAATTGGTCTTTGGCCATGTGCTAAGCCAACAATATGTAAAACTATAATAAATTGTTAACAAAACCTGCATCAATTATGAACGAAACAGTTAATATCAAGGAATTGAACGATCGAATTCAACAAGAAAGTTCTTTTGTTGATCTCATTACCCTCGAAATAGGTAAGGTTATTGTTGGCCAGAAGCACCTTGTTGATAGCCTATTGATTGGGTTACTCTCCGATGGCCATATTCTCCTTGAGGGTGTGCCGGGTTTAGCAAAAACGCTTGCCATAAAAACACTTGCCGATACTATAGATGCTCGTTTCAGTCGTATTCAGTTTACGCCCGACCTTTTGCCGGCCGACTTGATCGGTACAATGATTTATAGTCAAAAAAACGAAGAATTTGTTGTAAAGAAAGGCCCTATTTTTGCCAATTTTATCCTCGCCGACGAAATTAACCGTTCACCTGCCAAGGTTCAGAGCGCATTACTCGAAGCTATGCAGGAAAAACAGGTTACCATAGGGATACATACATATCCTCTCGAACAGCCTTTCCTCGTGCTTGCAACACAGAACCCGATAGAACAGGAAGGGACTTATCCCTTGCCCGAAGCACAGGTGGACCGCTTTATGTTAAAAGCAATTATCGATTATCCAAAAAAAGAAGAAGAACGTACTATTGTACGTCAAAACCTTGCCAAATCATTCCCGATAGCCAATCGTATTCTGAAACCTTCGGATATTATTAGGGCGCGGGAAATCGTTAAAGAAGTTTACATGGATGAGAAAATCGAGCGTTATATCTTAGATATCATTTTTGCCACCCGCTATCCGCAGGAATATAATCTAGAAAAATTTAAGAACTTAATAAACTATGGTGGCTCTCCACGTGCAAGTATTAGTATGGCAATGGCCTCGAAAGCATTTGCTTTTATTAAACGCCGGGGTTATGTAATCCCCGAGGATGTACGCGCGGTTTGCCACGATGTGCTCCGTCATCGTATTGGCTTAACTTATGAGGCTGAAGCTGAAAATATTACAACGGTTGATATTATTACAGGGATTTTAAATACGGTGGAAGTGCCATAGAAAATGATTATTGATTATCGTATATTGCAAAATATTTAATAATCAATCAATGATTAGTAGGGTATTCGTATTATTCATCACAATGCTAGTATCTTTTCCGGCTGGTTCACAACATTTTATCGGAATGCAAAAAGAACAGTTAATAATGGAAATGAAAACCGTTTACCCTGACTTTGTCATTGATAGTTCATCGGTAAACCATACTTACAAATACCTGAAATATATTGATAAGTTTAACGAGCAAACATTGTTGGTGTTTTTATCTGATAATGATATTTGTACTGCCACCAAACTCATGAGTGATTACTCTAATCTCACCCTGGTAAAAAAGGAACTTAGTAATAAGTACAAAGCTACCGGTAAAGATCAGTGGATTTATACTGTAAAGGGGGTAGAGTACCTGGTTAAACTAAAACGCGATGATTGGTTCTTCAGTGTGATTACAAGTAAAAACCATTAAATATTACAAAGTACTCGAAGTGGAAGCTACTGAATTATTAAAACGGGTAAGAAAGATTGAGATTAAAACCCGCGGATTAACAAATCAAATATTCGCCGGCGAATATCATAGTGCTTTTAAAGGTCGTGGTATGGCTTTTAGCGAGGTACGCGAGTACCAGTACGGTGACGATATCCGCAGTATCGATTGGAACGTTACGGCGCGCTTCAATCATCCTTATGTTAAAATATTTGAAGAAGAGCGGGAATTAACCGTAATGCTTGTTATAGATGTTAGCGGTTCACGTGAGTTTGGAACCAGCCAGCGCCTTAAAAAAACCCTTATAGCCGAGTTAGCAGCTATAATCTCGTTTTCTGCCATTCAGAATAACGATAAAATTGGTGCTATTCTATTCACTGATAAGGTAGAGAAGTTTATACCACCTAAAAAAGGACGTCAACACACTTTAAGGGTTATCCGCGAATTGATTGAGTTTGAACCTCAGAACAAGACAACTAATATTGCCGAAGGCTTGCGATACCTTACCAATGCTATAAAAAAACGTAGTATTGCCTTTGCTATTTCCGATTTCATTAGTCCTGATTTTGAGGATGCACTTAGTATTGCAAATCGTAAACACGATCTCGTGGCGCTTCGTATATACGATCGCCGCGAGGCAGAAATACCATCTATTGGGTTGGTTCAGGCGAAAGATGCTGAAACGGGTCAATTCACATGGGTTGATACATCTGATAAACTGGCACGGAATTCGTATCTGAAATGGTGGAATGAACGCCAAATGTCACTGAACAATATTTTTTCGAAAAGTGGTGTCGATAATGTAATGATCCGTACTGATGAAGATTATGTAAAACCTTTAATCAAATTATTTAAACACCGATGACAGGTTTATTTAAAAAAGGATACAAGCTCCTGGTATTATTTGCATTAATTCTTTTTCAGAGCTGTTTTGTTAGTGCACAGACCCTGAAAATTAATGCAAGGTTTGACTCTACTTCAATTCTGATAGGAGATCAGGTAAAACTCCACCTCGAAGTTGACCAACCTAAAAATGCAAAGGTAAAGTTCCCTGTATTTACCGATACCATTACCGGTAAAATTAAAGTTGTAAAGACCTTTCCAGCTGACACTTCAAAAAATGGTGATAACCTTCACATAAGGAAGGATTTTCTGATTACTAGTTTTGACAGCGGCTATAATTACATTGCACCTTTGGCTTTTCCTTTCGAGATCGGACAGATTAAAGACACTATCCGATCGACTTCGCTATTTTTACTCGTTTTTACAATGCCAAATGATACTGCAAAGGATATTCGGGACATAAAACCACCGTACAAGGCACCATTCACAATAGCCGAAATTTGGCTGTTTATTGTTATTGGTGCAGGCGTGCTTTTACTGGCATTTGCAATTTGGTATTTTGTGAAAAAATACAGAAAAGAACCGATTTTCGGTTATAAAAAACCAACTGAGCCGCCGCATGTTATTGCTTTACGAGATCTTGATAATCTCAGAGGTGAAAAATTATGGCAGCAAAATAAGGTTAAACAATACTATACGAGGCTTTCAGAAATTATTAGGGTCTATATTGAACAACGCTATGAAATCAATGCACTTGAAATGATCAGTGATGAGATTATTGATGCATTGAAAAATCAAATGATCGATGATATTAACTCTATTGATTTGCTTCGCAGCATGTTTGCAACAGCCGATCTGGTAAAATTTGCCAAATTGCAGCCATTGCCTAATGAGAATGAAATCTGTTTACTGAATGCATACCAGTTTGTAAACAATACAAAACAGGTTCTATCAGTAATGGATCCTGATAATAATAAAGAAAGTGATGAAGTGATGAAGGTAAAATCATGATTTCCAATTTTATTATAGAATAGAATTATGCTACATATCACATTTGCCAATCCTAAGTTTTTTTTATTGTTGTTGTTACTGGTTCCGGTAATAGTTTGGTACGTGTTGAAAAACAATAGAATAAAGCCTTCTATCCAGGTTTCGGAAATTGACCGGTTAAAAAAGATCGGAAATACTTGGAAAGTAGGTATGAGACATGGAATTTTTGTACTTCGGATTCTCGCATTAACATTAATCATTATTGCACTGGCCCGCCCTCAATTAACTAACAGGCTAAGAAATGTGACCTCCGAAGGGATAGATATTATGTTGACACTCGATATTTCGGGTAGTATGCTGTCGCGCGATTTCAAACCTAACAGAATTGAAGCTGCAAAAGATGTAGCCATTGAATTCATTTCGGGTAGGCCTAATGATCGCATAGGATTAGTCGTTTTTAGCGCCGAAAGTTTTACTCAGTGTCCCTTAACCACAGATCATGCAGTTCTGATAAATATGTTTAAAAATATAAAAAGCGGTATGATCGAAGATGGAACTGCTATTGGCCTCGGTTTGGCAAATGCTGTGAGCAGGCTTAAGGATAGCAAAGGAAAGAGCAAAGTGATCATTCTGCTTACTGATGGGGTCAATAATAGAGGATCAATAGCTCCAATTATGGCATCCGAAATTGCCAAAACCTTCGGTATAAGGGTTTACACTATTGGCATAGGCACCATGGGCATGGCGCCTTATCCTGTTCCAACCCCATTTGGAATCCAATATCAGAACATACCTGTTGAAATTGATGAAGGGATACTGAAAGATATCGCTAAAATGACAGGTGGAATGTATTTCCGTGCTACAGATAATAAGACACTTAGAGATATTTATCAAGAGATCGATAAACTTGAAAAATCCAAAATAGAAATTTCGGAATATAGTAAATACGAGGAAGAATATTTGTGGTTTGCTTTATTTGCAGGAATATTGCTGGCTTTAGAAATTTTACTTCGGTTTACCTTATTAAAAACGATACCTTGAGTTATTAATTATAAATTAAAAACTAATAAATACACTGGAATCTATGTTTCAGTTTGCACATTCAGAGTTATTGTTTCTTCTGTTTCTGATACCAGTCATAATCATCTTATTTTGGCTATCGAACAAAAGAAAAAGGAAACTTTTACAAGATTTTGGCGAGCGCGAAATCATCGAGCAATTAATGCCTGAATATTCAACAACACGGCCTATTATAAAGTTAGTGATTTTATTAGTGGCCCTGGCATTTTTTATTCTTGGTGTGGCTGGACCACAGTTTGGAACAAAATTGCAGGAGACTAAACGTAAAGGAGTTGAGATTGTCATTGTCCTTGATGTCTCTAATAGCATGTTGGCAGGAGATCTTCAGCCCAATCGTCTTGAACGTGCTAAGCAGGCAATTTCGAGCCTGGTCGATCGTTTACGTAACGATAAAATCGGGCTCATTGTATTTGCCGGAGAAGCTTTCGTACAATTGCCAATTACCACTGATTATGTTTCTGCTAAAATGTTCCTTTCTACAATAAGTCCCAAAATAGTTCCTGTTCAGGGAACTGCAATTGGTGCCGCAATCAACCTTGCTGCTAAATCTTTTTCGCCAGACAATAAAAGCGGTAAAGCTATTATTGTTATCAGTGATGGTGAAAACCATGAGGATGATGTTGTTGGAGCTGCTTCGGCTGCCAGCAAAAATGGCATTAATGTAGATGCCGTTGGCGTTGGACTTCCCGAAGGAGCTCCTATTCCCCTCGATGCGAATAGTGGACAACGTAATTTCCTGAAAGATGAAAATGGCAATGTTGTGATTAGCAAGTTAGACGAAGCATTACTTCAGAAAGTAGCTACTGCCGGAAATGGCACCTACATTAGGGCTACTAATGCGGATGCTGGTTTAAATACAATTTTAGACGAAATAAATAAGATGACTAAAGAAGAATATAAAGCTAAAGTTTATTCCGATTACGAAGACCAGTATCAATGGCCTATGGGATTAGCTTTATTATTACTTTTGATGGAATTGATTATTTTTGAACGAAAAACCAAATGGTCCGGAAAATTACATTTATTTCAGATTAAAAATTAATAGTTATGAGGGAGTTAATGGTTATTATTTCTTTATTAATGTCTGTTTCGGTATTTGCGCAGTCCGAACGAAAATATATCCGTGAAGGCAATAAACTTTATGATAATAAGAAATATGCCGACGGAGAACTTGCCTATCGCAAAGCAATTGACAAAAAGCCTAATTCGTTCGAAGCAGCCTTTAATGTTGGAAATTCACTTTATAAACAAGGCAAATACCTTGATGCTGCGACACAATTTGGAAATTTAATAGAACCTACAAAAAATAAAGATCAACTGGCTAAACTATATTATAATATTGGAAACTCCTACCTTAAAGCAAATAAGCTCGATGAAAGTATCAGTGCCTATAAAAATTCGTTGCTCAAAAATCCGACAGATCAAGATACAAAGTTTAACCTGTCGTATGCTTTAAGATTGCAGAAACAACAACAAAATCAGAAGAAAAACGACGATAAGAATAATAAAGATAACAAAGACAATAAGGATAAACAGAACCAGCAAAATCAAAATAAGAAGGACCAGAATAAACAGGATCAACAAAACAAACAGAATCAGCAACAGCAACAAAAACAGCAGCAACAAAAAGGCCAGCAGGGCGATAAGCAAATTTCGCCTGAAGATGCCCAACGTATGCTAGATGCTATTCAAAACGATGAGAAAGATTTACAAAAACGTCTTGAGGAAAAAAAGGCCAGCAGTGAAAAGGCTAAAGTTTTAAAGAATTGGTAATAAGCTATATATGAAGAAACTTATCATACTTATATACTTTTTAGGAATATTGCCGGTGGTGCTTGCCCAGAATGTTCAGGTTACCGCCAACGCGCCTAAAGTGGTAGCTGTAGGAGAACAGTTTCAAATCGAGTTTTCTTTAAATGCAGAGCCATCGGACGAGCTTATTCCTAGTATGCCTGATTTCCGGGCTTTGTATGGCCCTTCTTCATCCTCTAGTACTCAAATAACTATGATGAACGGAAAGGTTCAACAATCTGTTTCTTATACTTTTACTTATGGCCTTCAGGCTATTAAGCCAGGAAAGTATGTGATTGGTGCAGCTGAGTTTACTGTTGGAGGCAAAAAATATAAATCGAACCCAATAAATATAGAAGTAGTAGGGAAGTCATCAGGTACAGCACAATCAGCAACTCCATCTCAACCTAATAGTTCAAATCAAACACAAACAGAACAAGTAACAACCGATGGTGATATTTTCGTTCGCGTTTTGGTCGATAAAAAAAATGTTGTACAAGGTGATTACATTACCGCTACCGTTAAAATATATTCAAAGGTACAGGCCTCATTAGGTAATATCGAGTTGCCCAAATTCGAGGGATTTTTTAAAGAAGATGTTAAAATACCCCAATTTGCACCTGAAAAGGAGTATATTAATGGTCAGGCATATCAATCCGGGGTAATCGCAAAATTTATATTAATTCCTCAAAAAAGTGGAGAACTCAGGATTGATCCTATGACACTGGATTGTTCCGTGCAACAGCGGGTCCAAAATAGGTCACGCAGTATTTTTGATGATTTTTTTGGGTCAGGCATACAAGAGGTGCCCCGAAAGCTTAAAAGTAAGCCAGTAATTATTACCGTGCGCCCTTTGCCGGATAATAAGCCAGGCTCATTTAATGGGGCTGTAGGTCGGTTTTCTTTAGATGTCAAGGTGGATAAAAATAATGCTAAAACTAACGACGCCATAACGTTGAAGGCTACCATTAGCGGAAACGGGAACCTCAAGCTTATTGAAGCTCCAAAGATTGGCTTTCCACCCGATTTTGACACCTATGATCCCAAAGTTACCTTAAATACTAAGGAAAGCGATGGGGGCGTTTCAGGCTCTAAAACTTTCGAATATCTTTTAATTCCCCGTAATCCCGGAAACTTTCGCATTTCTCCCATTTCGTTTACTTATTTTGACATAGCTTCAAATCAATTTAAGACTTTGACTTCGGGCGAATTTAATTTTTCGATTACAAAAGGGGCCGATTCACTTGCTACCAATGTTATAAGTGGACGTTCCAAGGAAGATGTGCAATTTCTCGGAAAAGATATCATATTTATAAAGACCAATGATTTTAAACTTTACAAAGCTAATCGGTATTTTTTAGGGAGTCTCTGGTTTTACCTGATTTATATCGTAGGATTGATTGCTTTTATAACAATCATCTGGTTTCGTCGCCGAATTATACGTCAAAATGCAAATATAGCACTGGTGCGTAATCGCCGGGCCGATAAATTTGCTTCTAAACGGTTGAAACAAGCTAAAATCCACCTCGGCAACAATGAAAAAGAGAAGTTTTACGATGAACTGCTTAATGCCATTTGGGGCTATTTAAGCGACAAACTCAATATACCTCTGTCAGACTTATCGCGCGATACAACCCGCGAAATTTTTGAGAAGCGCGAAATTGATGAAGAAATTGTCCATTTATTCATACAGTTGGTCGACAATTGTGAATTTGCACGTTACGCCCCCGGATCGGCCGGAATTTCAATGCAGGATGATTATAGTAAAGCCATTGATTTGATTTCAAAATTTCAACAAAAATTAAGATGAAGCGACTTATTCTATTCATCGGTGTATTTGGGATAATGGCCAAGGCCATTGCCTTTAATCCAACAGCGCTCATTAAAGAGGCGAATGACGATTATAAGAAAAACAAATTCGAGCAGGCCATTCAAAAGTACCAGACCATAAACGATTCAGGTTATGTTTCGGCCGAATTGTATTTTAACCTGGGAAATGCTTACTACAAGACAAATAACTTTAAATCGGCTATTCTATATTACGAGCGGGCTAAGTTGCTGAAACCTGATGATAAAGATATCGATTTTAACCTGGAAATGGCACGAAGCTTTACGGTCGATAAAATTGAAGCCATACAAGAAGTGTTTTTTATTTCATGGATCAAATGGATTCGTAACCTTATGTCGGTCGAAAGTTGGACAAAGTCTGGTGTGGCGTTATTTATTATTTCGTTAGTATCGTTTTTGTTGTATCTGCTTTCCGGTAAAATAGGTTTTAAAAAAGCAGGTTTTTGGTTAGGTGCAGTTGCTTTAATTATATCAATTACCTCACTATCTATGGGCTATCAGCTGAAATATTTACAGATGGCTAAAAATACAGCTATTATTTTTACGCCTTCCGTAACGCTTAAAAGTTCGCCTGACGAAAGTGGCACTAACCTTTTTATTCTTCACGAAGGTACAAAAGTTGAGATTCTCGACAAGGTAGGCGATTGGCGTTGGATTAAGATTGCAAATGGAAGCCGTGGCTGGATAAAAATGCTGGATATGGTCACGATTTAGCGTGGAATACTGCCAAAACCCTGATTTTATCGGAATCCTGCGTAAACTTTCAACTCTCTTGGGCTAATGCACATAACCGGAATTTTATAAGGATTGGAAACAATGTTTTGTTCTTTAACCCCGAACAGAAATTTTGATAGCGTTAAATTTCGTTGAAGCTGAATAAAAATCAGGTCTGCATTAATTGATTCGGCAAACTCGTTCACTTCGGTTGGATAATTTTTTTTACCCGTGCTTACCGCAATCTCATAATTTATCTGTTTTGCATCAAACATCATCTTGGCAAAATTGATATTATTAGCAATGTGTTTCCTGAATATCCTATCATTCACTTTTGTCTTAAACAAATATAATTTTATATTGTAATATTTAGCGAATTGCAGAATTGAAGTAACAAGCTCTTTATTTTCAGGACGATAATCTATTGGGAACACTACACGTTGAAATGATTCGCTGACCGGTGGTTGTTGAACAACAATAAATGGGGCTTTCGACCCCCTCATGATCTTCATGGCCAAACTTCCGGTATATTTTTGCATCCCTCTAATCCCGTCAGTTTTCATTACTACTAAAGCAGTTTCAGGAAATGTAGCAAGTTCACTAATAGAAGTTAAAACATCTCCGCTTTGAATGAGTACCGTGATAGGAATGCCTGAACTATTTTGTGTATCCGTAGCAATAGTTTTCAACTTTGCCTGCCATTTTGCTTCTTCTTTGGCTTGGGTAATAATATGAACTAATGAAATATTTAAATTCATTACCTTTGCAATTTTTATGGCATACTGTAATGCATAATTTGAAGATGGGGTAAAATCCCACGGTACAAGAATATTTCTTGGTATATTATCCATAATTGAAATACTTTATTGTTATAACTTAATTTAATGACTTTCTTTACTCAAATTTAACAATAATAAATATTATTTTGATAATTAATTTGTTTTGTTTGTTTGTTTTATACGCCTTTGACCAGATGAAAGTTATTAATTTCTAATATTTATATGATTTTTAGCAAGTTAGAAAATATCTTTTTTAAGATAAATAAAACACGAATTTTATGTTTGTTTGTGGTTCTGGTGAGTTTTTTAAAGTATGGTTGTTCAAACAAGCCACCCGATGATAATAACAAAGAATATATTCGATTCTTTTTAATATTTGAGACCCTAAAACCATTGGAATTGGAGAATGCTGTACTTTATTATTCTGCTTCCAGCGGATTCGAAAAACGGGATTCTATATTAGTCAGTTTCTCTAACGATACAACGTTTAGTGATTCGATTATTATTCCTACTCAATGGAAATACCAGGTTTACCTTAAGCTAAAGCTATCTTTTAACGATACAAAACGCATCAGTAATACGTTTCAATATTCGCAAAATAAGCCAATGTGGGAGGTTTTTGTGGGAGATACTGCTATTAGTGCCCTACCAAAACCTTTAGGTGATCATGGAAACAGCCAAAGCTCGTTAAAAGGGATAGCATTGATTATTCAGGCAGCTTTTGAAATGATCCTGGCTTTATTGCTTTCACGTATCCTGGGTTGGCCGCCTTTGATTATTCTTATGGTTTTAGTTGCTAACATTGCTGCATTCCCTTTATATCTAATCAATATATCAGGGCTTTTGATGCGCGAGTCCCTGGTTTTTCTTGTCAAAGGCATAGTGATGTGGCTTGTTGGTATGCGAAAACTGGCTTTCTATAAAATTTTACTCCTGGCAATATTGATAATGCTTCTAAGTTTTGGATTCAAACAAATTCTTTTTTTTATTATCCAAATTCTTTAAACCAGAATGAGAAGTGATTAGGTGATTAAGAAATTAGTATCAAAACCACGCTTAATCACTTTATCTCTTAATGAATTAATCACTTAATTCCGTAATATCTTAAAATTATTCTCGTGCAATTTTTTCCGGGATAAAATGGAAATGGGGGCCGAAACGCCCGAATGCAGCCTTATCAAGCTCTTCGCGGTGATTAGGATGAGCAATGCTAATGATAAGTTTAGCCCTTTCCTGTAAGCTCTTGCCATAGAGATTAACCGCACCGTATTCGGTTACAAACCAGTGCATATGAGAACGTGTAGTTACAACACCTGCCCCGGGATTTAGGACCGGAACAATTTTACTTACCCCTTTATTAGTTTCTGAAGGCATGGCAATTATTGGCTTTCCCCCTTTAGATAGCGAGGCGCCGCGAATAAAGTCAATTTGACCGCCAACGCCCGAAAAGAACTTAGTGCCAATTGAGTCGGCGCAAATTTGACCGGTTATATCCACCTGGATGGCACAATTGATAGCTGTAACTTTAGGATTTTTTGCAATGATGGCAATATCATTAGTGTATCCGACATCCATCATTAATACACCCGGATTATCATCAATAAAATCGTAAACCTTATGCGATCCCATAAGAAAGGTAGCTACCATCTTGCCACGATCTATACCCTTTTCAGCGCCATTGATGACACCTCTTTCAACTAAATTAAGTACGCCATCGGCAAACATTTCGGTATGTACGCCAAGGTTTTTATGATGTTTTAATTGACATAATACAGCGTTAGGAAGGGCTCCAATACCCATCTGAAGCGTAGCCCCATCCTCAATAAGGGCAGCTGCATGTTTTCCAATAATTTTTTCAATTTCATTAGGCTCTGCAAAATGCGCTTCTAATAATGGAGTATCGTCTTCAACCCAAATGTCTATCATCTCCATTCTCAGCATAGCATCACCCAAAGCACGTGGAACATTTGGATTGGCCACAGCAATTACAGTATCAGCATTTTCTATAGCAGCAAGTGTTGCATCTACAGATGTACCAAGCGAAACATAGCCATGTTTGTCAGGAGGGCTCACCTGTACCATCGCTACATTTACTTTTAGATAACCGTCGCGGTATAGACGTTGGGTTTCACCTAAAAACACCGGTAT
>Ga0182027_10004140_pt1 | contig 22642 bp, 16 predicted proteins | sample 712E1DmetaG_FD_121300 | JGI IMG/M metagenome (GOLD analysis project Ga0182027, IMG submission 121300) | Permafrost microbial communities from Stordalen Mire, Sweden - 712E1D metaG (Illumina Assembly) | ecosystem: Environmental > Terrestrial > Soil > Wetlands > Permafrost | place: Sweden... | reverse complement strand
CACTTTTAAGGATTTCTTTTTTATAAAGTACGCATTTGCCCATACTGATTTCAGTAGTACTTTTTTTAAAGATTGCATATTCATAATCGAGGTTGATGTTTAGGTTCTGAAACTCCTCCCGAACAAAAGAATCAAGCAGGGCAGGCTGAATAATATCTTTGATATTACCTTCGGACAAATTGCAACTGGCCTGACAACCCTGCGTTACAGGGCTGTCCTTTTCCTGCTGGCTGTTCAGCAATTGAGTGACAACACTTTTTAATGCAATACTCACTCGATGATCGAATTGTTCTTCTTTAAGCATCATGGCATTCCTGACCCAGAAAAACTGAGTAGCCACAATTCCGATCAGGGAAGCGGTGGTGATAATAATTATGAATGTAATGGATCGCTTCTTCACCTGACAAAGATAAGACGTTTTCGGTTGATTGCTATTCCATTAACACTTCGTTAACACTTTTTTAACAGAACATTAACAAGGGCTGCCATAAAGCACTACTACCTTTGTTTCAATAAATAATTATTAATCATATAAAATAAAATTATGAAAAAGTTAGCTCTAGTAACAATCGTTTTCTCGTTTTTGATGTTTGGATTTACACAGGCTCAAACGGTAGCGGTGAATACCACAAAGTCAGAGAACGGAAAAAGTGCAGCATGCCAGAAAAGTTGTAATAAACAGTGCACCGGTATGCAGAACGGAAAATGTGATCCGGCCAAATGCCAGACAACATGTAATAAAAAATGTGATGGAAGTGCATGCCAGCAAAAAGAAAAATGCTGTGCAAAGCAGGATAAGGGATGTTGCAAAAATGGTCAGCAATCTACAGAAAACAAGAACCCCGGCAGTTGCTGCAAATCAAAAACAAACGAGACACCACCTTCCCAAAAATAATATGTGATGTAAAAGGTAAGAAAGCCGCTCAATAGAGTGGCTTTCTTATTTTTATAAATTTGAATTGTTCCTGTAATAATTTTTCATGAAAGAAATTTATTAACATAGATCCGTTCAGAATTATTTTGGGCGGTGAAACCCAAAGAATAATTATTGTTATTTTTGCATAGAAGGAAGTGATTATGGAAATCGATATTCAGATTGGAACAAAGGAAGTGATGGAGAGAACCGTCACTGCTGCCGATACTGCTGCCCATTATGGATCGGGACTGATAGAAGTTTTTGCTACGCCTGCTATGATTGGATTGATGGAAAGCACTGCACAAAGGGCTATTCGGAAATTTTTACCTGAAGGTTATATCACATTGGGAATTGAAGTAAGTGTTCAACATATAAAAGCAACTCCTGTCGGGATGAAAGTGAAATGTGAAGCCTTGATTACTAAAGTTGATGGGAAGAAAATAACTTTGGACGTGAAAGCATGGGATGAGCAAGGGCTCATTGGTAGCGGGACTCATGTGCGTTTTATTGTGGAAGCTAAAAAATTTATGGAAAAACTTAAGAGTTCTTTTTAAATTATTTAATATGAAGAAAACTATTGCAATTGTTGCCGGAGGTAATTCAGGTGAAAGAGAAATATCCTTGAAAAGTGCTGCTGTGGTGAAGAAAAACCTTGACGCAAAAAAATATGATGCATACGTGATTGATATTTGTCAAAGAGATTGGATGCACACTGATGAAAAAGGGCAAAAACATTTTGTGGATAAAAATGATTTTTCAATCAACATTCAGAAAAAGAAAATTTCATTTGATTGCGTGTTTATTGCTATTCACGGAACACCGGGCGAAGATGGTAAATTGCAGGGATATTTTGATTTGCTGGGCATTCCCTATACTACGTGCGGTCCCACGACTTCTGCTTTGACATTTAATAAAAGTTTTTGTGTGAAAACAGTTTCTACGTTTGGTGTACAAACAGCAAAATCAGTGCACCTTTTCAGGGGTAATAAATTTGACATGAAAAAAATAATCAGCGAATTATCATTACCATGTTTCGTAAAACCTAATAATGGCGGTTCCAGCGTGGGTATGTCGAAAGTGACAAAATCCCCTGAACTCAAAAAGGCTATTGAAAAAGCATTTAAAGAAGATGACGAAGTTTTGATAGAGGAATTTATTGATGGCACTGAGATCACCTGTGGAATGATGCGTTACATGGGAAATTTAATTGTTTTCCCGATAACGGAAGTGGTGAGCAAAAAAGATTTTTTTGATTATGAAGCTAAATATGTACCGGGAATGAGTCAGGAAATAACTCCTGCGCGTATTTCGTTGACACTGGAAAATAGATGCAAGGCCACAGCTTCTCTTATCTATAACAAACTCAATTGCCGCGGAGTGGTACGCATGGATTTTATTGCCAACAAAACCGGATTGTATTTTCTTGAAGCAAATACAGTTCCAGGCCTCACAGAGCAAAGTCTGGTGCCACAACAAGCGCGTGCGATGGAAATCAGCACCAAAGAACTTTTTACCATGATGGTGGAAGATGCTATTTCATAATTCTGTAAACATTTCCACAACTGATTCTGCAATGGAAACTGAATTAGATAAATTGACTTCCTTCTTTGAGAATATTATTTACCTTCATTAACTACTTTCACAAAAAGCGTCTTGTACTGTTTTTTGCAAAACAACGAATCCGTTTCAGTAACATTTATGCTTCCTGAAGAAACTCCCCAGTTAAGGGTAATGGTGTTGGAGTTATCGTTTTTAACCACGCTGCATCCGCCTGGGAAAGACCATTCGTAGGTTGATTTATTGGAATAAGGTACCAAATAGCTAACGTTTTTTTCTTCTTTTTTCAAAACGGTTTTTCCACTGATTGCAGGAACTGAGATCAATCCAAAATCATAGGCAGTCCACAAAGTGGAATGAAAATTTTTATCTTTTGCAAATAGACCTGTCCTGCCACCTTCGGTTTTGCAAAAGCCGGGATTCACCAGCAATGCATGGCCCAGCCTGTTCACTTTATAAAAAATAACAACATCTTTATTTTTGGAATCGCGATAAACATTTCGTTCTATGTCTTTATTATTTAAAAATTGTGAAACTGTTTCAGATGGTTGTGAAGGAATATGGTGCAGATTGGTCCATTGTTCCATTAATTCATTTCCATTTCTTTTGTTCACTATGTGGTCATTATTTCCCTGATAAATGATAATATTAGGGTATTTACCGGTATAACCGGGATTATTTTTCCGAACAATATCTCCCCAGCCCTGTGGTGTTTTTAGTCTCCATCCCATCATGGCCATGGCCCCGGTAAATATTCCATTTCCTGCTTTATAAGGTGCTCCTGCAAAAATAGCTCCTGAGTTAAATGTCTCCGGGTAATCTGCCATCATGATCACACTCATGGCGGCTCCAGCGGAAAGACCTGTGATATATATTTTTGATGAGTCAATAGCATAATTGGTTTTCATAAAATCGATCATTTTTTTGATCGAATAATTTTCGCCTTTATTTTTTTTAATATGTCTTCTTTTATACCATTTGAAACATTTTTCAACGTTGTTGATCACTCGTTGTTCCGGGTATAATATATAACAACCATATTCCTCCGCCAGTTTGTTCCAGCCTGTTTGTTTAGCGACTGAGCCTGCACATTGCAGGCAGCCATGCAGTACTACCACTAATGGCATCGATTTGTTCCTGCTGGCATTTGAAGGTGAATAAAGATACATTTTTAAATGTCCTTTATTCCTGCCAAAGTGCTTAACGCGAATCAAAGACTGAGCGCATAATGATACTGAGAAAAATAAAATGAAAAACGCGTTAAGAATTGTTTTCATGGATGATTTTTTTTCACTGGTAACCTTACAGATCAATCCTTTTGAAAAAGATTTGTAAGTAACCGGCAAGGTTCGGAATTAAACGGAACTTCGCATCATGACGCATGTTTAGACGTTCCGGAAAACCAGTGCAAATATATAAATAATGATTCAGGTAATTCTCATGCACGATTGAGGAAAGAGTTCTGTGCTCGCTTTTAATTCGGCAATGATTAAACATCATTAAAAAAGCCGGTAAATAATTTTACCAGCTTTTTATATATAATGATGCTTGTTTATTTAAAAGCAGTTTTCAATAACCAGTTGGCAACTTCCTTGCCGGTTTTAGCATAGGCTTCGTTAACCCTAACGGCAACGTCATAATCATCACCGGTGGCTGTTCTTCCCGGCATTTTATTAAATGTTTTTGTGCCAAGAACATTATCATGATTTGCAGTTTCAACGATAGTAACCTCGCAAGTAATAAATGCATCTTGTTTCATCACACCCACATTAAAACCGGGTTCAGTGACTAATGTTTTTAAAATTAAAGTATATTTTGCATCCTTATTTGTCGGATAAACTGAAACACCTTTTTTTACTAAATATTTATTTAATAATTCTTCGAATTTTGGCTGGTACGAAAGTTGGCGGTTATTATTCCATGCTTTCAACCAGTTATCGCCTTTTCCCTTTGATTTTTTGTTATAAGTATCCACTTTTTCATTACAATAGTCGGTTTCAGCTTTTTTACCAACCTTCATATCGTCATAGTTGTACTCAACCATTAAGGTTTTTTCATTTTTTAAAGCACTGAAATCTTGTGCAACACAATTTGCACCAAAGAACAAGCTTACAATTGCCAGAACTGATAATGATGTCTTCATAATTTTTCTTTTTAAATATTTTATTTATGGTTACTGTTTAATTTGGTGTGAAAATATTTTCATTTTCAAAACAAAATTACACTTTTCTTAATATCAAACAATAATGAAATTTGCTTTTTTTATTTCTTTGAATAGACGAGGAATCTGAAAATGCCATTCCCGCCTGAGTTCAATGCGTAAATTCCATCGGAAAAATGATGGAAACAATTATTTTTTGTTTTGCAGAAGTATCGGATAATTTCGTACATTTACTCTTGAATTTCCAATCATTAATTATAAGAACTATGAAAAAACTAACGCTCTTAATTTGTATAATGCTGCTTTCGACAGCATGTTTTGCACAGTGGATTTCATTGAATAGCGGAACTAATTATGATTTATTTTCTGTTTATTTTACAAGTTCAAGTACAGGATATGTTTCTGGTGTGGGAGGAACAATATTGAAAACAAGCAATGCTGGAACCACCTGGACAACACAAACCAGCGGAACAGCAGCTTTTTTAAACTCAGTCTATTTTACTGATCCCAATACGGGTTATATTGTAGGGACTTATCCCTACACCGTCGCTCCTGGGATGACAACAATTCTTAAAACAACCAATGGTGGAACAACCTGGATAGAACAGACCAATGCAATAACGACTTCGTTACATTCTGTTTATTTTCCTGATGCAAATACCGGTTATGCAGTTGGAGATAACGGATTAATTATTAAAACCACTAATGCCGGAACTAATTGGACGGTATTATCAAGCGGCACAACCAGTCAATTATTTTCTGTTTTCTTCACCAGTGTCGATACAGGGTATGTTGTTGGCTATAGTGATACCATTTTCAAAACCAGCAATGGCGGAACTACCTGGATAGGACAACCCAGCGGATTAACCAATAATCCTTTGAGTTCCGTATTTTTCACTGATGCTAATACTGGCTACATAGGTGGAGATACAATTTTAAAGACAACAAATGGCGGTAATAACTGGACAGCACTATCAGCTTACGGAGGTCCAATTCATTTTGCCAATGCAAACACTGGTTACGCTATTAGCGGACTCAATATTCTTAAAACAAATAATGCAGGAAGCAGTTGGATAGCGCAGCCAAACGGCACTTTGTATGGCATGAAGTCGATTTTTGCGACCTCAGCCGATACTGCTTATGCTGTAGGTATGTTGGGAACGATATTAAAAACAAATGGATGCAGCCTCAATGTTACCGCAACAGTTACCAATGCCACCTGCGATACCTGCCACAATGGAAGTGCAACAGGGCATGTGGCAAATGGTTCCCCTCCGTTTACATGGACATGGTATACCTCTCCAATGCAAACAACACAGGCTGCCACAGGTATGGCTCCCGGTACATATACTTTATGTGTGACAGATGCCAGTGGATGCGTTGCCTGCAATAATTCAATTTTTATTGATTCCACAAATTGTAACGGTTATTCAATTGATGCTTTTGCAACTAATGCTACCTGCAGCACATGCTATGATGGAAAGGCATGGGTGAATATAACCGGAGGCACTCCGCCTTATTCATATACATGGTATACCATTCCCATGCAAACCACAGACACTGCCACGGGGTTGCCGCATGGCACTTACCATGTTTGTGTAACTGATGTAAATGGATGTACCACCTGTGATTCAGTAACAGTATCAACAGGCAATTGTTCAGCTCATTTTTATCTTTATCCCGATACATCATTAGCGCATCATTATTTTGTCGTAAATATGACATCCGGTGTTCCGCCTTTCTCTTATTATTGGGAATGGGGCGATGGCACTCATGATACTACTGCTCTTCCGAGTCATACATACAGCAATGCCGGATTCTATACTATATGCTTAACCATTACAGATTTTGTCGGCTGTGTAAATATGCATTGCGATTCATTCTATCTGATGAAAAATACAAATACAATGGTATATGTAGATGTTATTTCTCAAACAGGAATTACTGAGAGTTCAGTCAAGAAATCATTTTTAATTTATCCCAATCCCGCACAGGATAGAGTCACCATCACAAACACCGGAACACAAAAACAAACCCTTGTAATTATTTTTAATTTACAAGGCCAACAAATGATCTCTGCACAATTCCAAAACACCATAGACCTTGATGTGAGTGCGCTGGCAAAGGGGATTTACCTGGTGAAGATTCAAAATGAGAATGGGGTAGAGAACAAGAAACTGGTCATTCAATAAATACCTACACACAAAATATTTTTTTCTAATTTTACTCTGTAAAACTCCTAAGGTTATTTTATGAAAGCAACAAAAATTATTTTTCTGCTCGTATTGCCCATGATGTTCCTTTCGGCCTGCGTTTCCAGCGATACAGCCAATTCTGACACGGTGAAACAATCGGAAATTTATCAGAGTTATTCTGTCTCCTACGATGCAGGTGATGTGGAACTCTCTGCCACCGCTTATTTCCGCTTCGGGGGTTCGGGCGGCACCACCCTGCTCCTTAGCAAACCAAGTAATATCACCTTCGATGGACTGGAGATGTCCATGGGGAAAAGCATGTTCACAGGATCCTACTACGAAACCCATCTGCAAAATACCTTTAGAGGAACCTATGTTTTTAAATTCACCGACACGGAGAAGAAAACCTATACCAACACCGCTGCCATCAATGCTATTGAAGTGGGCGAATATGCCGATGAAGGTTCAAAGAAAAAAGGTTTTAGTATCGGGTTTAACGATAAAGCAATAGCCAACGGCGAAAAGGTCACGCTCACCATTGAGGATGGGAACCACAACACCCGAACCATCACCAGCGATCTGGTGGGTACCACATCTGTTGAAGTGAAGCCTGCCGACCTGAAGGACTTTGTCACAGGCGATGCCAATATTTATTTCACCCGCGAAATGAATTCCTCTCTCACCGAAGCCACACATCTTGGAGGAAGTATGGATATCTCTTATATTTCTAAGAAGAAGGGGATTAAGATTATTGAATAGAATTCCTTTCTGAGAGATTTTTGTATTGAATCCAACCCAAGACAATATTTTTTTTTCTGTGGTTCTCGGTGTTCTCTTTGCAACTCTGTGTAAAATTTTCACTTCTTACTTCTGAAATCCCTCTTTCTTTGCGTGAAACAAAACATAATCTGCCTGTCTGCACGTAATTCACAAGTAAAAATATTCCTTTCGAAGTGAGGGGAAGCCATACATTTTCCATTTAAATTCAGCGCTTTACATCCCGCGCAATGTTAATTAAATTGTTATTAAGTCGTATCGTTTTCTCAAAATCTGTATTTTTTGATTTGCCTATCTTTAACGGTTAAAATACAAGAACAATTATGAAGAAAATAATACGCATGATGTTTTTTGTTTTGCCCTTCATTACTGGGATGGCCATAGCACAAAAAACGTCAATCTATTCCAATCCTTCAGCCACTTACCGTGATGCTATTGAACTACTGAACAAGGAAAAATACAGTGCAGCCCTGAAAAGCTTTACTGACGTGAAGGATGCGATCACCGACGATCAGTCGGTAATGAAGGTGAACTCCGAATATTATGCCGCCCTCTGCGGACTAGAGCTCTTTCACAACGATGCTGAATATTCCATGACAGAGTTCATCAAAAAACACCCGGATAATGTAAACATCATCCGTGCCTATTTTATGTTAGGTAAGTTTCAGTACAGGAAAAAGGAATGGAACAAAGCCATTGCATCATTCAAAGAAGTTGAAGTGTATGATCTTTCCGAAGCTGAAAATGCAGAATATAATTTTAAAGCAGGCTATAGCTATTTTATGTTGAAACAGACAGAGCCAGCCAAGAAGCACCTATTCGAGATCATTGATAAGGATACAAAATATACAGCGCCTGCCAATTACTATTACGGACACATTGCCTACACCGAGAAAAACTATGAAACAGCGCTTAAATCATTTAACAAACTATTGAAGGACGAGAACTTCTCTGTCATGGTTCCTTATTACATCGCGCAGATTTATTATCTTTTACAGCGTTATGATGAATTGCTGAAAGTGGCTCCTCCGCTTCTTGATTCGGCGAATACAAAGCGTGCGCCTGAGATTGCAAGGATCATCGGTGAAGCCTATTTCAAAACAAACCGTTTTGGAGAGGCCACAAAGTATCTTGAAATGTATAAGGAAAAAACAAATGATGCACTGACGGATGAAGATTACTATCAGTTGGGCTTTGCCTACTACAAAAGTGGTGATTTTCCAAAGGCGGTGATCAACTTCCAGAATGTGGATCAGAAGAATGATACGCTTGCGCAGCTCACTCAATATACCCTTGCCGACTGCTACCTGAAACAGGGAAAGAAGCAGTTTGCCATGAACTCATTTAACGCAGCCTATAAACTAACTTTCGACAAGGATATTCAGGAAGATGCCTTGTTTAATTATGCAAAACTCAGCTATGACCTTGCGCTGAATCCTTATAACGAGGCCATCAATTCGCTGCAGAAATATATAACACAATATCCTAATTCTGCGAAAGTTGATGAAGCAAACACTTACCTCATCAACTTGTTCATGACCACCAAAAATTATAAGGATGCACTTGAATCCATCGAAAAGCTAAAAACAAAAAGCCCTGTTATGATGGAAGCCTATCAGAAGATAGCTTATTTCAGAGGCGTTCAGCTGTTCAATGATAAAAAACTCACGGAAGCCATTGCTCATTTTGACAAGTCGCTCACCTGTCCGGAAGATAAGAAATACACGGCCCTTGATTACTACTGGAAGGGCGAAACCTATTACCGCCTCGAAAAGTACGAAAAAGCAAAAGAGAATTACAAGACCTTCCTCGAATCGCCAGGAGCCTTTAGTATGCCCGAATATAACATGACTCAGTACGACCTTGCATATGTAAGCTTTAAGCAAAAAGATTATTCCAAGGCCAACATCTATTTCCGTAAATTCATTAATGGGAAAACCAGTGAAATGGAGAGTATTGTGAGCGATGCATTCCTGCGTGCCGGCGACTGCTATTTCATTGATCATAACTACACCAGTGCGTTGGAATATTATGATAAAGCCATCGACCTGAAAGTTACCGATGTGGATTATGCCATGTACCAAAAGGGTCTTGCCCTGGGAGTGATGGGTAAATTCAATGCCAAGATCACGACGCTGAATGATATGATCACAGCTTATCCTAAATCGCAATATGTGAACGATGCTCTATTCGAAATAGCCAACACCTATTTCGTGGCACTGGAAGACAACAAAAATGCGCTGGTTTATTTTAAAAGGGTGGTAGATGAATTTCCCAACAAAGATAATTCCAAACGGGCAATGCTTGACATCGGAAAAATACAGGAAAACACTGACAATGATGCTGATGCTTTAACAACTTATAAAAACATAGCCACGAATTATCAGGGCACGCCGCAGTCGGAAGAAGCGCTGAAAAGGATCCTGAATATTTATGTTTCCATGGATAAAGTAGCAGAGTTTTATGAATGGGTAAAGAACAAAAATCTGCATTATGATGTGAAGGATTCTGAGATTGACTCCGCTACCTATACTGCTGCTGAAAATCGTTATTTCGCAGGCGATTGCGAGCAGGCAGGCCCGGGGTTTAAAAACTATATTGAAAAATTCAAAACAGGATCATACAGTATCAATGCCAATTTCTATAAAGCAGAATGCGATTACAAATCCAATAACCTCAGCGAAGCGCTGAAGGAGTATGATTTTGTAGTTAATAGTCCCGTGAGCAAGTTTACGGAGAAAGCACTGTTAAATGCTGCGGCAATAAGCTATAAACTGGGCAATTATCCCAAAGCCAGTGAATATTACACCAAGCTTGACAATAATGCCGAATATCCGGACAATGTGATGACAGCCCGCACGGGGATCATGCGCTGCAATTACCTGATGACAAAATACCCCGAGAGTGTCAAATCCGCACGCCTGCTGCTGAGCACCGAAAAAATACCGGAAGAGCTTGTGCAGGAAGCACATATTACGATTGCACGCTCTGCATTAGCTATGGATAGCATTGCACTTGCCCAGACAGAATTTGAGATCACGGGAAAGCTTTCGAAAACTGAACTGGGTGCAGAAGCGAAGTATAATCTGGCAGCCATTCAATACAAGCTGGAGAATTATAAAGAAGCTGAAAAGCTGGTGTTTGAAGTAATCAATCAGGTGCCATCATACGATTACTGGATTGCTAAAAGCTTTATTCTGCTTTCGGATGTATATGTAAAAACAAATAATATTGCTCAGGCTAAAGCTACCTTACAGAGCATTATTGAGAATTATGATGGGGCTGACCTGCTGCAGATAGCGCATGAAAAACTGAATGCAATTAATGCTACAGAAAAAATTCAGGAACAGAAAAAAGCGCAGGAGGATATCGAAATAAAATTCGGGGGCACTGAAAGCAATGATAAAAAATTAAACAACGATAATTAAAATTCACCAACATGTATACAACTCTTTGTAAAACCATCAGCATCATATTAGGAACCGTCCTGTTTATGTGGAGCACATCGTGGGCGCAGCACAGCAGTGTGACCGATACCAGCAATAAAGTTACGGTGGTGGCACCTTATTCTCCCACTATTTCCGATGCCTATAAAATTAACATCAATCCGGTGATTTCGGATTCGGTAACACCTGTTGTTATAAGCTCTTATACCACTTATCCCAAAATGATCAACACAACCTTTAAGGTGGAACCCATCAAACCGGCCAAGCTTGTGGATGAGAAAATAAGCAAGCTTTACAGGAGCCTTATTAAGATCGGCTTTGGCACGCTAACCACGCCTTATGGAGAGATCTGGTATAATAACCTCCGGTCAAAAAGCCTGTTGTTCGGTGCACATTTCAACCATTTTTCTTCTGTGGGACAGATCAAAGGCTATGGCAACAGCTCCTTCAGCGATAATGATCTAGATGTGTATGCAGGGAAATATCTGAAAAACATGTCTGTCACCGGGGGGCTGGGCTATTCGCGCAATGTGGTGCATTACTATGGGTTCAAGCCTGCCGATTTCCCACTGGATACAATTACAAAAGACGATATCAAGCAGCGCTTTTCGTTGATTTCAGGGAATGTAAAACTACAGAGCACCAGTTTGGATTCATCCAAAATTGCATATTTAGTCGGATTAAATTATTACAATCTGAATGATTTTTATAATGCTACTGAAAATGGTGTTCACGTCTCGGGTGACATTTCGAAAGGTGTGCAGTTCATCAAGAATGCGCGCAAGCAAATGTTTGAACTGACGGCAGATGTGGATTATTTTAATTACAAATTCGGTGTGAACAGCCAAAATACACATCTTGTGAAACTGGTGCCTCATTACAAAGTAATTCTGGATGAGTACTCTTTCAATGTGGGAGTCAACACTTCGGTTTCAGGCGACAGCTCTTCAGAAGTCCATCTGTATCCGGTAGCGGATGTATCAATTAATCTTGTGAAGGATATACTTATCGTTTATACCGGTATCACAGGCGGGGTGCAGATGAATAGTTTCAAAGCACTTACGGATGAAAATCCTTTTGTGAAATCCACCGTACCTATGGATTTTAGCTATAATAAATTTGAGTTTTTTGCAGGGCTTAAAGGAAACCTGAGTAAAAACTTAGCATTCAACCTCAGCTATATCGGTTCAACGGTGAAGAATATGGTGCTGTTCGTGAACGACACACTCTTTACTTTACAGAATAAATTTACGACAATCTATGATGATGTAGATGTAACTGATATTAAAGCGGAATTTGCTTATCAGAAGACCGAGAAGATCAAGTTGCTTTTCCGTGCAGACTATTTCCAGTATTCAGCTCTTCATGAACTCAAGGCTTGGCACAAACCAGAAATGGATGTGATGTTTTCTTTGTTTTATAATATTGAGAACAAGATTATTGCTAAAGTGGATATTTTTGCTTTTGATAAAGAATATGCACGTGTTTTCGATAACGGTAAATTAGAAGCGAAAAAACTAGACGGAATCATAGATGCAAATCTGAGCCTGGAATGGCGCTATACCAAGGTGCTTTCAGCATTTATCAATTTTAATAATCTGGGATCATCCAAATATTTTAGATGGAACAACTATCCTTCACGGAGATTTAACCTGCTTTTCGGTGTGAGCTATGCGTTTTAAAATTAGGCTTTCAAGCCATAACAAATAAAATCTGCGTACCATCTGCGAAATAAATCTGTGTATTTTCTGCGAGAAAAAAATTGTAATTTCGCGCTGATGTGACACGGAAAATTTACGCAGATATATGCTGAAACGGCATGTTTTTTTTGATAAAATGAAAAAGTATATTCTCCTTATATTTTTGTTATTGTTTTCATTTCCTGTGCTCAGAGCACAGAGCATAGAGGGCGGGCTAATAGCAGGCTTCAACATGAGCCAGGTGGACGGCGACGAGGTGTACGGCTTTCATAAGTATGGCCTGAATGTGGGCGCTTTGGGGATAGTGCCCCTTAAAAAGAATTTTTCTTTCAGCCTTGAAATACTTTATAACCAGAAAGGCAGCTACGAACCCCGTCAGTCCACTGATTCCATAAACGGATCGTACAAATTAATTTTGAACTACCTGGATGTCCCGGTAATGTTTCACTATACAGATAAAGACATTATCACCTTTGGGCTGGGAGCTTCATGGGGCAGGCTGGTGCAGTTTGCCGAGTGGGAACAGGGCACAAGGATCAACTGGGATACGAAGTTCGGACCATACATTGACAGTGATATTGATGCTTTATTTGATGTACGTTTCAGAGTTTTAAAAGGATTGAAAATGGATTTACGCTATTCATATTCTATGGCAAGTCTTCGCACCCGCACTTTCAAGACCGGTGTGGTAAGACATCAATTTAATAACTTCCTCTCTCTGCGACTTATTTACGTGTTTGGCGAAAAGGATAGTAAGGTTAAAAAAGACGACAGGGAGAAAAAGAAAAAATGAAGTATCAATTACCTTGGACTATTTATCTTGGGGAATTAAATTTATGTCTTCATGCATTACAAATTCAGTAATTGCAGTACCATCAGTTTTTTTATAATCTCTATCTCCCTCTAATCTAATTTTTTTGTTCTTAAGCTGAATAATATTATACACAACTGGATCGGCGGTCTGATATTCATACGAAACACTATTTTCGGTTATTGTCAGCGGCTGAAATGCAATGCATTCTTTATTTTTTATATGTGCTTCTTTACTTCTGGAAAGAAAATACCAATAGCCCTGTTCATCCATAGTAAAAGTTGGATTATATTGAGCTGTCATATTCTTATAAATTTTATATGAGCCGTTTTTGTTTATTTCCCACAGCCATGAATATGTTCCCTCAACACTCCCCTGACTTAACTGAACGACTAATTTGCCTTTTTCATTAAAAATATCTGACTCTATTATGTCGGGAGTCCCATAAGTGACTTTTCCTTCTGCTACTTTCCACTTGCCGCATACTCTTTCTTTTCTTGAAAGAAGAGAAATAGCAGGGTCTTCATCACCTTTTTTGCAACTGGAATATAGGCCTGTAATCAAAATTATTACAGCCATAAAAATTAACTTTCTTCCCATTGTTTTATTATTACAAACTAATGTTATTTATACCTTTATTGGCTTTTCTGACTTCAGCACTGATTATCTGATTCAATCAGCTGCATATATATTATCAGCGCGACCAATTAACTTAAACTTATACTATACGGCTTTTGCTTTATTTTATATTGGATTACTAATTTCCCATTTACAGGTTTATTTTAGTTTCCAGTTTTCCCAGACATCTTTCACATCGTTACTTATGTTTACTTGCGGATCTTGTTCTTTATTATTGACTCTTAATGATTCCATTGAAACATTCTTGCTTAAATAATCATCAAGTTCTTTATAGGTTAAATTTCCTTTGGATTCCTGAATTTTTTTCGTCAAATAATAAGTGAACATGCCGTGCTGCTTTTCTTTATAAGGTAATGCAGATTGTTGCTGAGATGTTGCAGTAAAAACCACTACATTTCCTTTTAATGTTTCTTCTTTTGGAGTGATTTTTATTGCCCTGGCAGAAATTAATCCGGCTTCCCGACCGCCACCAGAAAAACATGCATCTAAAAATACCGAAACTTTTGCTGCTCCCGATTCGCCCAGTTTTTTATATAAATCAGAAAGCTTAATTGCATAAGTCAGATCTGTTGCACTAACATCAACAGGAATAATATAAGGAACTTTCGTGGTTTCGTCGGGGAAGCCGTGTCCGGCAAAATAGAAAATAAGTTCAGATAGATTTCCATTTTTCGAAACCATTTTTAAAACAATATCGATGGTTTGTTGCATTTTTACTGCACGGGCATCAGTGACGAAAAACACATTCTTTTCTTCTGCGCCAAGTGTCTTTATAGTGTAATCTTTAAATGTTTTTGCATCATTGCGTGCAAAAGCAACATTCGCTTCGGTATTTAAATCAGTTTGATAACTCGAATAGTCTTCATTTCCAAAGATGATGGCAAATAAATTTGGATTCTTTTTTTCATTAACAGGAATATTTTCATCCACATCTGATTTTCCAATTATTATTGTTTGATTGGGATTATTATTCGTGTTTCCATTGTTATTATTGGGTAAATTGATATTTACATCCGCAAAATTAAATTTAAAATCAATACTTTGATAAGAGGTTTTATTCTTGGAATCATAGATATAACGCTCCTTTGTACCCGGTGAAACCAATTCCATATAATTGATAACAAAATGGTCGTCAACAAGAATCAAATCGGGTTTTTCAATAATATAATTTTGCCAGTTCTTTTTGAAAGCTGGTGCTGACGCGGAAGGAACAGGAACAGTAAAATCGCCAAAATTATCGTCACTTATTAAAAAAGACTGATTTTCGGTGTCGTAATTGTTTAGTTTTAAATTGTCTTTTTTAAGTAATTTTAAATACTCTGCTTTCAGGATATTGATTGCTTCGCCGGTATTGTCGCTAATCACTTTATTCCTGTTGGTTTCTGTAACTCTTACTTTATAATCAGCAAGTTTTTCAAATTCACCTTTATTCTGCCAAAGATTGACGGCATCTTCAACATAAAGTTTAACGAAATTTTTGATATTTACTTTTTCATTAATAACAATGAATTCGGCTGGTTTTGAAGTGCCTTCAATAGTGTCTTGGGCAAAGCAAAACTTAGTTAAAATAAAAAAAAATGATATTAAAAACAAAAATCTTGTTCTCATTATTTTTTATTTGTTTCTTTTATCAATTTCTTCTTTAATCTCAGTTGCTTTAGAATAATCTTCATCATTAACAGCTTTCTTTTTCATCTCTTCCAATTCTTTCAGAGAATATTGCCCGTAATTTGTTTTTGGCTTGTTGAGATTTTTATTCTGGTCTTCGCTATTGTTGTTCTTGGGACTTTCAACTTGTTTTGGAAATTTCGCAAAATACACATCCATTCCTTCGTTAATCCCTTTTTTAAATGCTTTTTTATAGCGAACATCTTTGTTTTGAAAAGAATTTCCTATTGACCAAAGTGCAGGTACTAAACCTATTACAGAACCTAAAACCATAACAACAGTTTCCCCTACTGCGGCTCCAATTAATGAGAAAAAAGTTGATCCAAGTAAGCCTACTTTTGTGTATGCACAAAAGTAGTTAGTGCCATCAAAATCAACACGAGCAATAAAGTCGTTGTATTTTGCAGAATAAACCTGAAACGACCCCACTGAATTAAAACTATATTTATCAGTAATTCCAGCCATATCAAAACTGGTTCCATAGTATGGCAGAATTAGTATATCCGCATTTAGGTCTGTGGCTAATGCAGCCATTTTATCGCGTGAAATTTTTGAATCTTCTAAAGGCAAGCCTGACTTTTTAAACATTTCAACGGAAGTATTATAATCAATTACTTTATATCCTAATTCTGTAAAACGTTTTTCCAAAATTTTCCAATTCGAAGTTCTCCATTTTTCCAAATTTTGAAGATTTAATGGTAATCTGTTCGGCAGAATAGCAACAGTTTGATATTGAATTTTTTCAGGCGGGATAGTGCTTTCGGTGTACAAAAATCCATTACCTGTTGTGCCACATGAATTTGCAATGATTGCAAAAAAGGCAAAAATCAGAATGTTAAAAATAATTTTTCTCATAAGATTAAATTTTTATTTACATTTTTTTAATTCAGTTTCTGTTTTTTCGTAGTCTTCAATTGCATTTGCAGTTTTTAAATATAGTTGAAGTTGTTTTTCTCCTTTAGAACATTCATTGTTTTTTGCAAGTAATAAAGCCAATTCTCTGTGTACCTCAGGAAATTCGGGCATCATATTCAGGCATAAATTATAATTTACTAATGCTTCAATTAAATTTCCTTGCGAATAATTATATAAACCCATCATATAAAAGGGCATATATAAAGTCGGAATTTTTTGACTTGCTGTTTTTGCCAATTCAAAAATATTAGCATTTAAAACCCTTTTCGCTGACCAAAATGTTCTGAAAACCATTGCCGCAGCATAATAAGAATTGTCAGTAAACTGCGATGCAATCAGTTCATTGTTTCCGGAAACCAATGTCCTTAAATGTCCTTCTGCCTGAGAAATATATGGACGGTTTTTCAATGAATTGATGAGCGCTTCAATAGCAGCATTATCGTTTCCTTCCTTCATCAGGATTTTACCCAATCCATACCAACCGCGGGAATCATTGACAAATTTGGAATTGAAATACTTTAATAAACCTTTGGCTTCTTCATATTTTTCGTTGATAATAAAATAGCTGGCCCGAAGAATTAATACGTCTGCATCGTCTGAATTAAGGGTTTTAGCAGTTTTACTTTCAGTATCTGCAGTGGTATTATCTTCGCTGTGAAGACTAAACAATCCTTTATAATAATGTGCTAAATACAGGTTTGGATAATCTTTTATGAGTTCATCACAAATAGAAATGGCAAGCATGAATTCTGTAGTTTTGCTTTTTCTTGCAGGATCTAAAACGAAAAGCGGAAGTTTTTCAGCAAGAGCCTTAAGCTTCTCAATTTTTGAAAAAGCAGCAAATGGAATATCGGTAATGTTTACGGCATTTTTATCAATGTTTGATGTGGCACCTCCCAGCGTCGGATCGTTAGAAATTTTATTTGCCAAATCATTTTGAAGTGCAAAAATATTATTTAAGGTTCCAGTTACTTCCTGGGTCCCGACGATTTCGCTTGTGCTAACATTCACTGTTCTAGTTCTTAAAACAATTTCATCATTGATGTTTGCTGCAGAACCAAAAATAAAATACTTGGCACCTATTAACTGGCCGGCTTCTACGGCGGATTTATCATCCATCATTCCAGATGTTTTGAGTTTCAGTTCATCTAAAATTTTATTTAAATACTCTCGTTCAACAATTCGTATGGAATGTGATTTTAGAATTTTAGCAATTATAGCCTCTGAGCAACTCGGTCCAAGCCATTGCATTTCGTTTGTGCCCCCCAATGTTTTAAAATCGGAAATGGCAATTGTTAAAATTTCTTTTGAAACAATTTTTTCTGCAGCAACTTTAAAAACAATTTGTTTCCCGTAAAAAAAAGGCTCGTCTTTCAAGACATCCCAAATAATTTTTTTGTTTTTTCCTGCAACAACATTGTCATTTATATCACCACTGACACTTTTTAATGCTTCCCCGAATGTTTTTCCTCCGTCTTTTGAATAATAAAGTGCGACTTTGTATTTTTGAGAATTCGTGGCTCCAATAATATCGTAGAGAACAATAATATTTTTGCTATCTTTAGAAGGTCTTATATTTTCAATTTTTTGACCAAAAACAGAAAACGATAAAATTAAACAGAAAATAGTTGCTAAAAATTTCATTTCGAATTTTTGAAGATCAAGCAATATATTTTGAGAACAATATTATAAAATTATATTGAAAATCTAAAAAAAAATCATAATTTTTTACCAATACCGTTTTATATATTTTTCAGAGATTTGGATTTAAATTCAATGTCTTATCAGAAATAAGAATTCCAAAGAACATTTTCTATAACAAAGGTTCCAGATAAAAAAGAGGCTGCGTTTAATGCGCAGCCTCTTTGAAATAAAAACAATATGATTATTTGCTTTCGAATACCACTTGCTGACGGAAATTAGTGGTCTTATCTTTTATTTCGATGAAGTACACACCGACAGCATAAGTTCTGAAATCAATTACTTTGACAGTGTGGTTTGCCTGTGATAAACTGCTTTCATAAACCTTTTGGCCAAGTGCGTTTTCGATGGAAATCTTTCCATCTTTTATGGCCTGTTCGAAAGAAATATTTACCAAACCACTGGTAGGGTTAGGATAGATGCTTATTCCTGAATTTTCAGCATTAACATCAATACCCACATCTGTTACATTGATGATGTTCGAAGTAGCAAAGCAACCATGAGAATCCGTAATGATGGTATAATAATTACCATTAGCAGTTGGTGTATAATTTTGCAACGTAGCACCCATAATAATTCCACCTGTTTGTTCATACCATTGATTTCCGTTTGCTACACTGGAGGTCAGGGTGCCGGCATTTTCAGAAATTGTAACAGGTACCACAGTATAAACGCTAACTGTCAAAGGAGAAGCTGATGCCGTAGTAGGGTTGGCACATGTGGCAGTTGATGTCATCGTGCAACCAATAATTTGTCCGTCTGTATAAACACCTGTAAGTGAAGATCCGCTGCCGGCATTGACGCCATCTACAGTCCACTGATAACCCGGTGTACCACCTCCATTGGTTGGAGTTGCCGTAAATGTAATACTCGTTCCGGGACATACAGAACCTGATGGTACAGCACTAATCACCACTGATGGTGTAACCACAGCATTCACAGTCATGGTCACGATATTAGAAGTAGCCGTAGAAGGAGAAGCGCAGGTCAGGGCGGAAGTCATTACACATGAAACAGTATTCCCGTTTGCTAAAGTGGCATTGGAATAGGTGGCCGAATTAGTACCCACGTTAGAACCATTGAGCTTCCATTGATAGGAAGGGGTAACTCCGCCGTTAGTTGGAGTAGCGGTGAATGTAACATTGGTTCCTGAACAAATAGTAGTTGCATTTGCCGAGATAGAAACTGCCGGAGTAAGTGCAGAGTTCACCGTCATGGTAATAGTATTGGATGTTGCGGTAGTAGGAGAGGCACAGGAAAGGGATGAAGTCATTACACATGAAACAGTATTTCCGTTTGCCAATGCAGCATTTGAATAAGTAGCTGAATTGGTACCCACATTGCCACCATTGAGTTTCCATTGATAGGATGGAGTAATTCCACCGTTTGTTGGTGTGGCTGTAAATGTTACGTTTGTACCGGTGCAGATAGTAGTTGTGGTTGCTGATATGGAAACCGCAGGTGTAACACCAGATGTAACAGTTGCAACACATGGTGTGCGTGAACTGATGCAATCAGGTGGTTTTATTTCCCAATTAAAGAATGAGCCGTATCTGGTGGTACTGCTACAACCTGTGATACTGATAAGTCCGGCGAGGGTGTATGGGAATGTGCCGGGAGTATTGCTTCTGTAAAAACCTGAATTGGCAGGACCCACCAATTTTAATCCGGTGCCAATGGCTACAGGCCAGTTAAGAACAATCTGGCTTACTCCTGCCGGAACAGTAAAGGTTCCGGTCTGGAGTACCGTTCCTCCAGAGGTAGTTAACTGAATGAGTCGACTACCGGCAGTTTGTTCGTTTACGCTTACAGAAACAAGTGTAACCGGACTGAGGCAATCAAAAGTCAATGTGTATGCGGTATTAGAGAATGATCCTCCGGTAGTATTATTAGTAGGTCCCACAAACTGACTGGCCTGCACTAAATGATTTTCTACATAGTAGGTAGTAGTGGTGGTGATAACCGGTGTGGTATAAGTTGTACCTGTGCCAAGATCTGTTCCGCCTGTTGCCTGATTAAACCAATGCAGGACACCGGAACCGGCTGCTGACAGAGTAACTGATCCGCTAACGCAAACTGTTCCTCCGGTGGTGGTTGGAGCAGTAGTAACATTGATCGTAATATAGTTTGTTTTCACTAGTTGGTTGTTCCCAATTAAGTTAGTTGCCGTTAATGTAACAGTATAAGTTCCGCTGGCAGCGTAAGTATGAAAAGGATTTTGCGAAGTAGATGTTTGTCCGTCGCCAAAATTCCAAAGCCATGAAGTAGGAGAGTTTGAAGAGAGATCGGTAAACTGCACATCACCTGAACAGGTAGTGGTGGTGGGGTTTGCTGAGAAATTAGCTACCGGTGCTAAAGCACCTGCCGGAAGCTGAAATGAATAAACCCTTGTCTGAACGCCAGCCGTAGTAATATATTCACCGGTATGCCAGAAGGTGATCCCGTCTGACGGGTCAATAGAAGTGTGAGAATAATCCCCATCCCGATTAGTACCTGATTGTACCCCGGTTCCTGCAATGGCAACTGTTTCGGCAAAAGACATCGTTCCCAATGCATCAGTGGCCAGTCTTCCTGTATAACAAAGGCTGGGATAAATTGTTGATGATGATTTACAATAACAAAGTGCAATACTGCCGTTATTATCCATGGCAATACTTCCCAACCATCGTGTATGAGCATCCGGAGTATAGGTGCCTTCCTGGTATAAACTCCAAACTCCTGTACTGGTATTTTGCCTGAGTTCGACCCAGCGAATGCTGCGTTGCCCTGTAGAGGAACTGATTAATACACCCCAGTTCATCACTACGGAATTATATCCGGACCAGTTTCTCCATTGGGCCCTGTATGTGGGAACACCACCGATACCATCCAGTTTCTGAGTGGTTCCGGGTTGAGTAACATCATCCCAGCTCGAGTTGTAAGTGGCATCAAATGCCGAAGTTTGCACTAAAGTTGCGGATGTGATTGATGCTGTTGGTGTAGTGCCCCAGGTAACTGTCATGCTCCAGATATTTACACCATCATTACCACCGCCCCAGCCATTATCATAATAGGCAAAAAAGGGAAGAGCTGTTCCTGCTGTAGGCAGAGTTGCACAATCGGCGGCATCGGCAGGCAGTGGAACAAAAAAAGCGCCTACAGAACCTGTGGTAAAATTAGCGCTGATGGCTCTTGAACCGGAGTTCCCTGCGAGCATTTGAGTTCTTTCAAAACAAAATACTTTATCAGTGCTTTGATTGGATGTCATATAATATCCGTTTTCCCAGATGGAAAATTTCAGGTAATCGGGAAACTGTGGTGAGGTGAATGTATAGGTATAGTATGATCCTGTCGGATCGCCGGAGGTTGAAATAGCAATGTATACTTTATTACCCGTACTCCCGAACTGACTGAGAAACCAACGGTCGGCAAATTTATCATACATCACGATAGGGTCACCGTCGTCAGAGGTAGCAGGGCTCCATAAAGCTCCAAGATCCCCGGTAAGCACACTGGCACCGCTGGTTTTATTGTATACATCAAAAGTAGTGGCGTTAATCATCTGTACATAATAAGTAAGACCTGCGGCTCCTGTAGGATCAAAGGGCCTGCAACTGCCTGTTTGCTGACCCAGCCAGTTTTTAATCGGGGCTTTTCCGAAGGTTCTGGTTCCCATGGTAGTTTGTCTTACTGCAGGATCTTCACCGTATTGAGGACCTTCGGCTGCCGTATGCAGGAAAATCTGCGGTGGGCGATAATTGCGGTCAAACGATTCACTGTAGCCTTTCTTTTTTGTCTTAGCCGCATCAAATTCTTTTACTAAATCGCGCAGAGGCTTGGTAATGTGAAAGTCGGAGCAGGTAATTACTTCTCCGTTACTTTGTCCTGTCTTGTTCTGAGCGGAAATTCCACCTAAGAAAATTAAGCAGGAAAATAATAGCAGTGTCTTTTTCATTTAACGAGATTTTAGTTTTGCAACACAAAAATAAAACAAAGGAATCAAAGTACCTAAGAAAATATACCAATCTATTAAAGAAGAATTTGACTTCTGTCATTCGAAAAAAATTCATCGGAGAAAATGATTTATAAGCCAAAACAAAACCTGTTTCTGCCAACGACATTAATAAATCTTAATTTTCTTAAAAATTTTTCTTCACCTATACCGATGATCATGCTT
>Ga0182027_10004138_pt1 | contig 22649 bp, 16 predicted proteins | sample 712E1DmetaG_FD_121300 | JGI IMG/M metagenome (GOLD analysis project Ga0182027, IMG submission 121300) | Permafrost microbial communities from Stordalen Mire, Sweden - 712E1D metaG (Illumina Assembly) | ecosystem: Environmental > Terrestrial > Soil > Wetlands > Permafrost | place: Sweden... | reverse complement strand
GTAACTGTTTGATCTTCTTAGTGTGCACTGTGGCTTGGTGGAGCAGAAAACCGGGCTCGGATTTGTCAGTTTCACGCCTGAAGGATCCGGGCCAGCGGCCCGGGGGCGAGACTGTGGTGAAATAGCTAACTACACTGCCGGGCCGTCGCCGCGCGCCAGCACCGTGTCCCTGGCCAAGCGCGGGTCATGGTCGGGATGGTCAAGATTGAAATGCAGGCCGCGGCTCTCGGGCCGCCGCCGCGCGCTCTGGATGATGAGATCCGCTACCAGCGCGATGTTGCGCAGTTCGAGCAGATCGCGGTTCACCAGGAAGTTCCAGTAGTACTCGCGGATTTCTTCGCGGATGAGATGCATTCGCCGCGCGGCGCGCTCCAAGCGCTTGTCCGAGCGGACAATGCCCACGTAGTTCCACATCAGGCGGCGGATCTCGTCCCAGGTGTGGCTGACCACGACCGCCTCATCCGCGGCCGTGGCATAGCCTGAATACCAGGTCGCCACTTGTTGCGGCCGGTCCACCTTGGCATCACGCACGTCGTCCGCGGCGCGCGCGGCATAGACCAGGGCTTCCAGCAGCGAGTTCGAAGCCAGGCGGCAGGCGCCGTGCAGGCCGGTCATGGATGCCTCACCGATGGCGTAGAGGTTGCGTACGCTGGTGCGTCCGTTGGCGTCCACCAGAATACCGCCACAACTGTAGTGCGCGGCTGGCACCACTGGGATTGGCATGGTGCGCATGTCGATGCCGAGCTCCAAGCAGCGTCGGTGGATGTTGGGGAAACGTTCGGCCACGAATTGCGCCGGCAGGTGGGTCATGTCGAGCACGACATAGTCATCGCCGGTGCGCTTCATCTCGGCGTCGATGGCGCGTGACACCACGTCGCGCGGGGCGAGATCCTTCATCTCGTGGTAGCGCGCCATGAACGGGGTGCCATCGAGCAGCCGCAGGATGCCACCCTCGCCGCGCAGGGCTTCGCTGATGAGGAAGGACTTGGCCGCCGGGTGGAAGAGACAGGTGGGATGGAACTGGAAGAACTCCATGTTGGCCACCCGCGCGCCCACCCGGTACGCCATGGCTACTCCGTCGCCCGTTGCCACGTCGGGATTGGAGGTGTACAGGTACACCTTGCCGGCTCCCCCGGTGGCCACGATCACGGCGCGCGCAAGCACGGTTCGGATCTCGCCCGTGTTCTGGTCATGGACGTAGGCACCGAAGACAGCGTTGGGTCCGCCGTACTTGGCGGTGGTCAGCAAGTCCACCGCCATGGAGTCAGGCAGAAGCGTGATGCGGTCCCCGCGCTCCTTCACCCGTTCAATCAGGGTGTCGTGAATAGCGGCGCCCGTCATGTCGCGGGCGTGCACGACGCGGCGCGCGCTGTGGCCACCTTCGCGGGCGAGTTGGAATTGGCCGTCGGGCTCGCGGTCGAAGTCCACCCCGAGCTGGTTGGCCAAATGGAGGATGTGTTGCGGTCCCTGGCGCACGCATATGTCCACCACATCGAGGTTGCACAGGCCATCGCCCACCCGCAGAGTGTCCTCGATGTGCTTCTCGGGAGTGTCGCCCGCACCCAGCACTGCCGCCACTCCACCCTGTGCCTGGTGGGTGTTGGCGTCGGTGAGGCCGCGTTTTGACGCCACCACCACGCGACCGTGTTCTGAGGCACGCAGGGCAAAGTAGAGGCCAGCCAGCCCAGAGCCAAGAACCAGGTAGTCTGCTTCCACGACCGTGCCAATCTAGCAGACGCAGGGGTCCGAGGGTATCCGACGGAGGAGCGCTGGCTAGCCCATATCCGAGCAGCGACGAGCGTCGGCCTGTGTTACGATCGCTAAGTCATGTCCCGCCGTCCCTATCTCGCGCTGCTGCTCCTGGTCGCGCTGCCCGCGCCTGGACACGCAACCGTGTGGCAGCGGCAAAAGGCAGACGGCAACCTAGAGTTCACCAACGCTCCCACCCCGGGTCCGAAGTGGCGGGCGGTTCCCGAGCCCGAGCCGAGGCACGCCTCTGAGAGGCCGCGCGAACATGCGCCGGCGGCGGTGTCAAGAATCAATAGCGTGATGTGGACCCGCGATCGCGCCGACGGAGTGAGCGAGTTCACCAATCTGCCCCCGGTGGGCAGGCACTGGAAGGTGTTGTTTCGCATCGGGCCGGGCAAGGCATCGGCCATGCGGGGAGATTCGGACCTGGTGCCCCCGCGCGACAATTCCCCGGCTCGCTACCAACGCTACGATGACCACATCCGCGATCAGCAGGCCTACTTTGCCATTCCGCAGGCCCTCATCCGGGCAGTCATCAAGACCGAGTCAGACTACGACCCGAACGTGGTGTCCAGTGCGGGCGCGCGCGGGCTGATGCAGCTCATGCCGGCCACGGCGCAGGCCATGGGTGTGACCAACGTTTGGGATCCGCGCCAGAACATCATGGGCGGTGCGCGCTATTTGCAGATGCTAGCCAAACGTTTTTGCAGGACACCTGCAGTGGGACGGGGCGACGGTGGTGGCGGTGCCCTCGTGTGCTCGGACGACGAGACGATCAAAGTGCTCGCCGGGTACCATGCCGGGCCTGGCGCGGTCGAGAAATACCGGGGACTGCCCCCCTATGAAACCACGAAGAATTATGTGAGCGCCGTGTGGCAGCGATACAAGGGAGGCGCGCCAATCGCGCTGCGATGAGCTATGCCTGCTGACATCCACCTTCCCGAAGAGTCCGTTTCCGCGGCGGCGATCCCCGGACCTGCCGCCGGACGTGAGGACGATGTGCTGCGGGAGCAGCTTCATCGCACCAGCGAGCTGGTGGTGGCGCAGCGCTTGCCCGAGGCGGAGTTGGAGCTGCTGCGCGCGCAGGCGGATGCGCCCCATGATCTACGCGTGCTCAAGCTGCTGGCGCTCGTGCGCTTCAAGCTCGGGCGTTTGGCCGAGGCGCGCCAGATCTACCGGGAAGCGGCGCAGATCGCTCCCGACGATGCGGCCATTCGTCTCAACCTGGGCCTCATCGCCCTCAAGCTGGACTGGTTCGACGAGGCGGTGACCGAGCTGGAAACCACCGTGCGTTTGCGCCCCGAGGATCGGCGCGCGTGGAGCTATCTTGGGTACGCGTGCGCGCGCACGGGCGCGCGCGCACAAGCGGCGGCTGCCTTCCGGCGTGCGGGCCAGCACGAACTGGCCGCGGAGATGGAGCGGGTGGCGACCACGTCTGCTTCCGCATCCGAGGAAGCAGGGGTGGGCGCCGTCGCGCCCGACCATGCGCGCGCTGCTGACACGGGCTCAGCCACGCCCAGGCCGGAGCTTCGCACGCAGGTCCTCGATGCCGTCATGCCTGCGCCGCCGAGCCCGGCACCTGGGTCAGGCGAGATTGTGTCGCTCTCTGCCTTTGCCCTGGCTCGCATGCTGGCACCGGCGCCCGAGCCGGCGGCTCTGGCCTGGCTGGGGCAGGGGGTTGTGCGCTTCGCTGCCAGCAGCGAGACCTACGTGCGTGAGTCCGCCCTGCTGGCGGCACTCGGCGGGGTCGAGCTGCTGCCCGCCCGCCGGCGAATGCGCGGACACCTTTTGGGCGACACCCTGACCTCGCAGGGCGAGCAATTTCTGCGCCTGGCGGGAAACGGCGACCTGTGGCTTTCGTCCTGGCGTCCGGGCCGTGCACTCTTCGCCTTGTCGCTGGAACGAGATGTGCTCTACCTGCGCGATGAACAGGTCGTGGCCTGGGGCGACGAGTTGGTGTGGGAGTGGGGTCGAGTGCCGGGCGGGGGACCAGCCTTGCTGCAGTTTCGCGGGACGGGCCGGGTGGTCGTGACCGCGGGTTCTGAGGAGTTGGTGGCCGTGCGCCTGGGCGAGGGAGATTCGCTGGCTGTGTTGGGGCGACGGCTCTGCGGCTGGGTGGGACGCGTGGTCGCGCAGAGCCTGGCCAGGCCGGAAAACCAGATCGGCGACGCCTATGTAACCTGCGCCGGTGTCGGGGTAGTATTGCTTTCCAAACATGGCGAACCTACGCAGCCAGATCACGGATCTGCCCAACCTGGTGACAATAGCGCGGGTGCTGATCGTCCCGGGGGTTCTGTACTTCATCGATAATTTCAGCCCGGTCCGTAGTTTCGTCGCAGCCCTTCTCTACCTCGTCGCCTCGGCGGGCGATGGCCTCGATGGCTACCTGGCCCGGAGCCGGGGTCAGGTCAGTGTCTTGGGCAAATTTCTCGACCCGCTGGCCGACAAGCTCATGGTCACGGCGGTGCTGGTGTTTCTGGTAGCGGTGGGCCGCGCCACGGCCTGGGTCGTCGTGGTGTTGATCGCGCGCGACGTATGCATAACCGGCCTGCGCAGTGTCGCATCCAGCGAGGGCATGGTGATTGCGGCCAGCGCCGGAGGGAAGATAAAGACCGCACTGCAATTGGTGGCCATCAGCATGCTTCTCGTGCACTTCAGTTACCCGGTGCTCGGGCTTGGTGTTTCGGTCGACTACCAGGTCGCAGGCACGATGTTGCTGTACGTTTCGCTGGCGGTTTCGTTGGCGTCCGGGTTCGAGTACGTGTGGGCATTCGCCAAGGCAGTGGGCGCCGTCAGGCGGGTGTAGTTCCGCAGTTGCAGGTGGTCGCGCCTGCTTTCGCCCACTATCTCAGGGTGATCGTCGTAGCGCTTATTGCTGGCATGGCACAGGTCAGCGTGCAGGTTCCGGCGTTGCACGCGACGCTGGGCGCGGTGCCGGCAACCGCGCTCACCGTGGCAGAGGTGCCGGCCAGACGATACAAGCTCGCCACGCTCAGCGCCGGTGCGTCGGCAATGCGGATGGTGACCGACTGAGCGCTGGTCTCTTTGTTGACGGCCACGACGTCGACGGCGCCGGCGTTTTGCGAACTGACGAAGGCATAGACCGACGTGGTCTGGTAGTCACTGGTGTTGGCGAGAACGGCCAGATCGCCGACTGCGGTGCCGCTTCCATCGTAGTTGCGATACAGATCGAAGCCAGCGACCAGGAAGTTCGAGTTGGTACTCTGCAACGGCCAGGCGGTGGCAGCAAACACACCTTCTCGGCCGAAGATACCGAGGAGATCGGCCTCGGCGACGCCTCCGGCGGCAGTGGTTTCGCAGCCCGCGTTGTATTCGCTGAAGGATATTCCAGGCGCAGCAGTGCCACCCGCGGGATAGATCGCAGCGATCTTCTTTAGCAGACGGGGTATCAACTGGCGGGGATACCAGTGGTTGTCAAAGTACGGACCTTTGCCATCGGAGTTGCCGTCCCAGCTAAAATCGACGGCATCGGTGGCAGAGGCGCTGAGCTCGGTGTAGTTGGGATCCCAGAACAGCCGGGGATACTGGACGCATGCGGCGTCAGTGGAGCCAACCGTGTAGTAGTGGGTGTCAAGCGAGTCGAGTAGCGGCTGACCCGCGGTCACCGAAGCGTCGTGCATTTGTTGCAAGTAGTAGTCGAGAAACTCGGTGGGCCAATGGCTGTCTGCCGAGTAGGAGTGCGCGTAGACCAACCCGTCGCCAGCCACCACCGGCCCAAAGACCTTGGTCGTGGGCCAGGCATTCTTGACGGCGATCGCAAATGCCTTGTTGCGGGTCACGATGTCGTCGTAGGTCACGGTTCCGGTGTTGCAGCTCTGCGCCGCATGCACGTTTTGCCATAGTTCGGGATGGGTGCCCTCCCAGTAGTTGGGTTCGTTGTCGAGGCTGAAGAAGACGGGAGCGCCTCCATTGGCGAATTTCACTTTGATGAAGTTCACGAATTCGTCTTGATAGACCGGATCCTGGACTACCGCGCAACCGGAGCATCCCGTGGCGCCGGACCCACACAAGCAAAACGCCGATCCTTTGGCCGCGGCGTTGCCCACAAAGGCCGCACTGGGAGCATAGGGAAAGTTGTCCACGTTCGCAGAAACTTGGCTGTTGTGCGAGGAGCATCCCAGGGTATCGGCCCCCGCGCTGGTACCGCAGGTCGTGTAGACGCCATTGTTGTCGTAGGCCGCGGCGACGTATTCCAATATTGGTATAGATGCCAGAAATGCCTCGCCTTTGACCTGTGCCGCGGCAATGGAATCTCCCGTGGCCGTCGTGAGTGTTCCCGCCAAGCCCGTCGCGTTGTCGAAGGCCCTCTCTTGATAGCAGTAGTCTGCGCCGGCGTTGTAGTAGTTGTTTGTCCAGTTGTAGGCCGAGGCCAGGTCGCCGCCGCTGCGAATCAGACCCCACTTGGTCTTGCTTGCGACGAAACTGCCAAAGCCGTTGATGCCGTAGATATATGGCGACACACTCGCAGGTGTGGCGGACGGCGCGTACTGGCTGGCTGGCCCCTTGCTCAGGTCGACGTCAAAGGTGAGACCGGCACCACCTCCGGCGCTCGTCGCACCTCCGGCACTCGACTTGCCACCGGTCGTCGTGGTACCGCCGGCTCGCGTGGTTCCTCCGGAAGTCATAGTTCCGCCCGTAGTCGAACGACCGCCAGTCGCGCCACCCGTGACCGTGTTGGCTCCGGTGCGCACGCCGCCTGTGGCCGAGGCGCCGCCAGTGTCGAGCGCGCCACCAGTCGTCGCATCACCGCCGGTTGCCGGGCTTCCACCCGTGAGCACAACACCTCCATTGCTGGTTACGCCACCGGTACTAGTTGTTCCCCCGTTGTTGCTTGCTCCGCCGGTCGACCCGACAGCCCCGCCCGTCGCTCCAGTCGGAGAGGATCCGCAGCCGAGCAAAATGGCGACCGCGAAACCGCAGATCGCCTTGAGTTGGCCGCCGCTTATGTGTCTTCGCATGATTCCTATTTCCTTGTGTTCAATTGCGGGCCTGAGAGCCGTGAGGGGGCGCCTCGTCGGTGCAGGATCCGGTAGGCGACAGCCGCGGAGGTGCCGAGGCCCAAACTGAGGGCCTGCGCGGTGGAGAGCGCCAGAGGCTGGGTTGGAGGCAGGGCGAGCCAGGCCGCCACGCGCGGCAAGGAAATCTCGAACAAGAATCCCCGTCCCGCGTCCCCGCGCATAACCTCGACGGTCGCGCGCAGAAGTGCGTAGCCCATGACGTAGACCAGGGCCAGCGAGCCGGGAAATCGCCGGCGCCGGCGCAAAACGACGAGCAATGCGAACAGCAGCCCTTCGCCCACTGCCTCGTAGAGCTGGGTGGGCGCGAGAGCCGGGGTGAAGGGCGCGCCCGGCGCGAGCAGAGCAGCGTGGGCCAAGTCTTGATACGCGACGCTGGCAGGCGGAAAGCGCACACCAAGATGGGAGACCTTGCCGTAACAGCAGCCGGCTAGAAAACATCCCACGCGTCCCAAGGCATGGCCAAGAGGCAGCGGGAAAGCGAGCAGATCGGCCACGTCGCCCAAGGGCCAGGCCTGCCGGCGCGCGAAGAGCAAGACCACGGCCGCTGCTGCTAGACCGCCTCCGTAGAAGACCAGGCCGCCCTGCCAGATGTAGAGCGGTGCCGCACAATCGGCGAGGGCGCGCAGGGCAGGGCGGGGTGCGCCGGTTCCCGCGCACAGGCGCGCGTAGTCGCTGATGTGCACGATCACATAGAGGACGCGCGAGCCGACGATGCCGGCCACCAGAGCCCAGAACGCCAAGTCGAGTACGGCGGCGGTGTCGAAGCCCATCCGCCGTCCCTGGCGAAACACCAGCAACACACCCACAATCGCGCCCATGGCGACCAGCAGGCCATAGGAGTGAACGTCCAAGCCGTGGGTCCCAAGGTGCAGCGTGAAGAGATTGGGTTTCACGCGCTCTCCTGCGCCGGCGCTGGGTCCGCCAGCCAGCGCGAGCGCAGACCACCGAGCAGCAGGTAGATGCCACATGCGATGAGCGGCACCGACAGGATCTGCGAGGTGGACAGCCAACCGAAGAACACGCCGCGATCGTCGTCACGGAAAATCTCGACGAAAGAACGCAGCACACCCTTCATGATAAGCAGCCAGGCGAAAACCTGACCGTCGAGTCGCTTGCGTCGTCGAACGACGAAATACAGCAGGAGAAACATTCCGAAGTTGAGCAGGGCGAGGTAGATCTGGGTCGGATGCACAGGCAGGGTGGGGCCGCCCTCGGGAATCAAGCCAGCCGCGCGCTGGGCCTCCCAAACCGTACTGCCGGTGGGAAAACGCACTGCCCAGGGTAGGTGCGATACCTTGCCGTAGCAGCAGCCGTTGAGGAAGCAGCCCACACGGGTGAGCGCCAGACCAAAGGCAATCCAGGGCGCGGCCAAGTCCGCCACGACCCACCGCCCCATACGATGCTTGCGCGCGTAGTAGAGGCCGAAGACCGCGGCGAAGATGAACCCGCCGTAGTAGGCCAGGCCGCCCCGCCACACCTTGAAGACAGCCAGACAATCTCGCGGCGGGTGGCAGGTGTGGGTGGCCAGGTTGCACAGGTAGTCCCAACCACATTCGGAGCTGGCGTTGCAATGGGCGACCTTGGCCTCGGTCGCGGCGACCTTGAAGTTGTCCACGCACAGGTTCACGTAGTCGTGGAAATGGCCGTCGGCGATGATGTGCAGGACACGTGCCCCGATGACCGCCCAGAGAATAAGATCGATCCAAAGATCGAAGATCCGCTCGCGGTCCAGCCCGAGCTTGGGCGCATCCCGCCGCATCATCCAAAGCCCGACCAGAAAGCTCAGGGCGAGCGCGGCAAAGTAGGACGGGACGTCGAGCCGCCCCAGCAGCGGAAGATCGATCCCGAAGTCGATCAGGATCGGGCGCATGCTCCTAGCCTCTTAGCGGCGGCCCCCGCCCGCGCGTTCGGGCCGCGCACTGGTAGCTGTGCGGCGTTTGTCGAGCATCATGTCGAGCGCCATCAGGCACACGCCCACCACCAATGCCGCGTCCGCGACATTGAAGGCAGGCCATTCGTGGCCGTGGTATTTCCACACGACAAAGTCGCTTACCCGGCCGACAAAGATTCGGTCGACCAAATTGCCCACCGCTCCCCCGCCCACCAATCCCAGCGCGAGGTGCAGTCGGGTGTGGCCAGGATCTGTGTGGCGCAGGTAATGAAAGACTAGGCCGAGCGCCGCCAGTGCCATCAGGGACAGCAGGATGCGGCCGCCCGGCAGTTGCTGGAGCATCCCGAATGCCACGCCGGTGTTCTCCGAGTAGCGCAGGTCGAAGTAGCCATCAACCACCACCACGCCCCCCCAAAGTGGTTTCAGGTGGGTGCGGGCCAGCACCTTGGTCCACTGGTCGAGAAAGAGCGAAACTGCGGCCGTGACCGTGAACAGGATATTGCGGGTTCTGGTGGAACTCATCGTGGTTCCAGCAAGCTGACCACGGCGGCGCAGCGAGTGCAAAGGTTTGGCTCAGCGGCGTAGCCAGAGGACGACCCGGTGCGCCGCCAGCAGCGCGGGCATTCCGGACCGCTGGCCGCGCTGACCGTGATTTCGGTTGCGTTCATCGCGTTGTCGCCGGCGAGTTCCAGTTGCGACACCACGGTCAGCTCAAGCAGGTTTGTAAGCTCACGCTGCCAAAGCCCTCGCTCGGCCGCAGTCGGTTGCACGGTGACCTTGGCCTCCAGAGACTTGTGGCCCGCGGCGCGGAACGACTCCAGCTTGGCCAGGATGAGCTCGCGCAGGGGCCGGACCTCATCCTGCCAGCGCCGAACCGCATCGCCAATCGGCGTCGGCTCAGTCCGAATCTGGCCGTGCACATCGAAGGGCTCGCCCGTCTGGCGCAGGAGCTCGTCGGCCACGTCCTGTGCCGAGAAGCACAGGATGGGCGCCATCCCGGTGGCGATGGTGCGCACCATCTCGTAGAAGACGGTCTGCACACTGCGCCGGCTGGGCGAGTTGGGGGCTTCGCAATAAAGGATGTCCTTCACCGGGTCCAGATACTCGGCCGACACGGTGACGACGTAGTCCACCAGCAAGCGGACCACGTCGTGAAAAACGTAGGTGCGATAGGCGGCGAAGACTTGCCGGTCACGGTCGCGCAAAACTCCCAGCGCCATGCGATCTAAGTCGCGCAATTTGTCGTCGGGCTGCCGATCGCGCGAGGGCACGAAATCATACAGGTTGGACAGAAGGTAGCGGCAGGTGTTGCGGATCTTGCGATACGACTCGCCCAACTGGTCTAGGATGGTCTTGCTGAACACCACGTCCGATTGGTAGTCGGCAGCGGCGGCCCATAGACGCAGCAACTCGGCACCGTTCTTCTCCATCCACGCGCCTGGCTCGACGTAGTCGGTTTTCACGCCCGCGGCGCGCGCCTTCTCGATCTCGGACTTGGAATAGACCTTGCCACGCTCGTCCAGCACCCAACCATGGGTCAGCACCGCCTTGTAGGGCGCGCTACCACGCGCGGCCACCGCAGTCAGGAGCGACGAATGGAACCAGCCGCGGTGTTGGTCCGCGCCCTCGAGATAGAGATCGACCTTCTCGCCCTTGGGCACCAACACACCATCGGCCACGGCAGCCCAGGACACGCCTGACTCGAACCAGACGTCGACGATGTCCTCGTCCTTGACGAAATCCGTGCCCTGGCATTTTGGGCAGCGCGTGCCAGCCGGAGCTAGCTCGCTCGTCGGCCGGCTGAACCAGGCGTTGGCGCCTTCTGTCGCAAAGACGGTGGCCACGAACTCCATCGCTTCGGGCAGCAAGAAGGGCTCGCCGCAGTTCTTGCAAAGATAGGCCGGGATGGGCACACCCCAGATGCGTTGGCGCGACAGGCACCAGTCAGGCCGAACCTCAATCATGCCCCGGATGCGATCGCGGCCCCAGGTCGGAATCCACTGGGTGCGGTCAATTTCGGCCAGGGCTTTTTCGCGCAGGCTGTTTTCGTCGCCCCGATCGCCCAAGCGCGCGAACCACTGGCTGGTGGCGCGGAAGAGCACTGGGTGCTTGCAGCGCCAGCAATGGGGATACTGGTGTCGCACCGTCTCGCCCGGTTGATTGAGCAGGAATCCTGTTTCGGCCAGATGGGACACGATCTTGGGGTTGGCTTCCAGCACGGGCTGGCCCGCCCAAAGTGCCACTTCGGCGGTGTAGCGGCCGCGGCTGTCCACGGGAGCGTAGATCTCCAAGCCTTCCGCGCGACCGACAATGTAGTCCTCGGCACCGTGGCCTGGGGCGGTGTGGACCAGGCCAGTGCCTGCCTCCAGCGTGGCATGGGCCGCGAAGCTCAGGCGGAAATCGCGCTCGCTGCGCGCCTGGCTGACAAAGGGATGCTGATAGCGCACGCCGCGCAGGGCGGCCAGCCTGTCACCGGCGATCTCGATCCATTCATGCTTGGGCGGGGCAGCAAGACCACAAGCGGCGAGGAACGCCTCGGCCAGTTCACGCGCGACGATGAGGTACTCACGCCGGCCAGCGCGTTCGACCGGGATGCCGGCATAGACGAGCTGCGGGTTGGCCACCACCGCCAAGTTGGCGGCCAAGGTCCACGGCGTGGTGGTCCAGATGACCAGCGCCGCAGCCGCTCCGCCGAAAAGCCGGTCCACCGCGGGTTGATTGGGAAGAAGCGGGAAGCGCACGTAGATCGACGGCGAGCTGTGGTCGGCATACTCCACCTCGGCCTCGGCCAACGCTGTCTGGTGGGTAGTGCACCAATGCACCGGCCGCTTGGCGCGGTAGAGCAGCCCCTGGCGGGCGAAGGCCGCCAGGATGCGCACGATGGTCGCTTCGTAGCCCTTGGACAGGGTCAAGTAGGGCTGGTCCCAGGTGCCCACGCAGCCCAGACGCCGAAAATCCGCGCGCATCACGTCGACGAACTTGAGCGCGTGGGCCTCGCAACGCTTGCGGAACTCGGCCGTGCCCAGCTTGGCGCGGCCACCGGCCGCTTTCTCCACCTGGTGCTCGATGGGCAGACCGTGGCAATCCCAGCCGGGCACGAAGCGCGCACTCTTGCCCAGCAGAAGCTGCGAGCGGACGATGATGTCCTTCAGGACTTTGTTGAGCAGAGTGCCGTAGTGAATTCCCCCGGTCGCATAGGGTGGACCGTCGTGCAGCACGAAGGCCGGCGCGCCGGCGGCTTCGCGAGTCGCCAGCAGCGTCTCGTAGGAGCGTTCGTCGGCCCAGCGCTTGAGCCACAGGGGCTCGCGGCGGGCCAAGTCTGCCCGCATGGGGAATTCGGTCTTGGGGAGGCTGAGGGTGTTTTTCCAGTCCACGGGTCGGCGGATATTATCAGAATCGTGCTAGATAGGGCGCATGGCCGAGCGGGCTTCCTGGGACGAATACTTCATGAACATCGCGCGGGTGGTGTCGTCGCGCTCAACCTGTCCGCGCAAGTCGGTGGGTGCGGTGATCGTGCGCGACAAGACCATCCTGTCGACTGGCTACAACGGGTCCATCCGCGGCATGCCTCACTGCACCGAAGCTGGGCACATGATGGAGAACGGCCACTGCGTCGCCACCATCCACGCGGAGAGTAACGCCATCCTGCAAGCCGCGCGCAACGGCGTCATGATTGACGGCGGCACCGTCTACGTTACCGCCAGTCCTTGCTGGAACTGCTTCAAGGAGATTGCCAACTCCGGGATTCGTCGGGTGGTCTACGGCGAATTCTATCGCGACGACCGCATCTTCTCCGTCGCTGCCACCCTCCACATTGAGCTGGTTCACCTGGCATGTCCAGACCCGTCGGTCGCGGCGTCCCTTAGCGAACAGCCGGGCTAGGACAGGTGCGCATGTCGCTTTCTGCCCACACGTATGTGAGGCTCGCAACCATTTTTAGGTTGACAGACCCCAAAGTCCCGGCAAGCCTTATACAGGCATGCCAAGGTCGCCTCTGACAGCCCTGCTCGGATTGAGTCTGGCCCTGGCGCATGTGGGGGCACTGCAGGCAACCGCTAAAGGCGGATCGCGGTCAGCGCGCGCCAGCGCAGCCGTCCAGGAGCGCGGCAAGCCGGCCAAGACCAGCAAGCGGCATGTTCGCCGCGGAAGCATAATCGGTCGGGTGGTTTCCGACAGTGAGCTGCGCTCCAGCCCAGCGCCGCGGCCGTCGGGCGATATTCGGGTCTATTCGATCAACTACAAAGAGGAACTGCAGACCAACATCTACAACCCCGACGGCTCGTACAGCGTGGAAGCGGCCAAGCAGATCGCCCATGTGTTTCGCTGCCGGCGCACAGGCGAGGAACACGAAATCGATCCGCGCCTGCTCACCATCCTTTCGCATGTGAACGATCGCTTTGGCGGCCGGCCGATTGAATTGCTTTCGGGCTATCGTTTTCAACGAAAAACCACCAGCAACCATTTCCACGGCACCGCATCCGACATCCGGGTTGCGGGTGTGCGGCCGCGCGACCTGCGGGACTTTGTCCACACCCTGGATGCGGGCGGAATGGGGGTTGGCTTCTATCCTAAGGTGGGGTTTGTCCACGTGGACGTGCGCCCGGCTCCCAGCTTCCGCTGGATTGATTACTCGCGTTCCGACCCCGATTCTCGGGACAAACAACCCCCGCGCGGCTGGAAGCGTAGGAAACTGGAAAGCTGAGGTAGGGGCGACCTCGTTGGGCGACCGCAGGTCGCCCCTACACGGGCGGGGCGATCTCATTGGGCGACCGCAGGTCGCCCCCAACACGGGCGGGGCGACCTCGTTGGGCGACCGCAGGTCGCCCCTACACGGGCGGGGCGATCTCATTGGGCGACCGCAGGTCGCCCCTACACGGGCGGGGCGACCTCGTTGGGCGACCGCAGGTCGCCCCAACACGGGCGTGGCGATCTCGTTGGGCGACCGCAGGTCGCCCCAACACGGGCGGGGCGACCTCGTTGGGCGACCGCAGGTCGCCCCAACACGGGCGTGGCGATCTCATTGGGCGACCGCAGGTCGCCCCGATTCGGGCGCCCGTACCTGTGACACTATTCGGGCATGTCAAACGGAGTGACCCGTCCGAGCGGGGTAGGCATGGTGGTGGCCAGCGTGGCCTTTGTCGTGGCCACCGTCATCGCTGCCAGCACCTGGGAGCGAACCAAGACACGGCCCAAGGGACGCACCATCGAGGTCACCGGTTCGGCCAAGAAGCGCATCGTGTCCGATCAGATCGAGTGGAGCGCCAGCCTGGAGACGCAGAACCTGGATCGCACCGTGGCCTACCGAACGCTGGCCGGTCACGTGCGCACCGCCCTGACCTACTTGACCGATCAGGGCATCAAGGACGCAGAGGTCCGGGTGGCCTCGGCCAGCGTTCAGGAAGTGCACCAGACAGAATTCACCGGCAGCGGTGAGGACCGCGTGCAGCGCGAGATCTTCAAAGGCTTTCGCACCTCGCAGACCATCACTGTGCGTTCGGGTGACGTCACCCGGGTCGAGCGCATCTCGCGCGAGATCACCCAGCGAAGATCAAGCGACTACGCCTGTCGTCCTGACCCCCGGCGAGAAAGGTTGCCTGAGAACTAGTCTGGGTGGGGCGCCGCGAACTCGTTGCCTCGGAAACGCCAAGACCCCACCAGCTCAAGTTAGGGCCCAACCCCAGCGTCCCGTCCTGTAATGGAAGCTTGCCCTTGGATTGGCTCTCCTGGCGAAATCCCGAGTTGAACATATGGGGCAGGGAGGACCAAATTGGAATGGAAATAGCCAGCCTCATGATCCTCCGAGTCGCTAGCAGTACCGAGGAACAATTCTTCGCCACTCGCATACTGCAGAATCGTACCCCTTGCCGTCGGAAAAGACTTGGCGCCCGCCAACGCAAACTTAATCTCATAGAAGTCATCCGGAAGCGGATTGCTAGCCGCTCCTGGCGCCTCGTGGATGAGCAGAGCACCCGTAAGGTCGAAGTCATCGGTCACAAATGTTCCGGTAATACACTCTGCAAGTGGGTAGTCGCACTTCACCGTCTGGCCAGTGTTGCTATCTGTGCATAGCGGTGTTGAGCTGTATGCAACGTCGACCCTCAATGCCGCCGAGCGTACCGTGTATGACTCAAGACCAGCAAAGTTGGACTGTAGATCCGCGCCAACCAGAAGATCATAGTCCGCCTGATAGCCACCACCCCCGGAAATGGTAGCGCTGTCGCTACCAATGAACTCGAACACATAGGCACCGACGGGATTTTCCAGGTCTGCGGCTCCACCCGAGATGCAGGTACTGGCGTCTCCCTCAGGGGAGTCGGGTGTTCCGCCGTCTCTAGCCGTGCACTGCTTGTTGCAGACATTATCGCATGATTGAGGTGTGCCGCTCATGGCGCCAGCTATGGCCTCACCTACGACAGCTCCACACAGATTGTTGTCAACCTTGATGGGCAGTGCTCCGCAGAGGATTGTGGATGCCGCCGATGAGATGAGGTCATTGGCGCAACCACAGCCCACTTGACATTCATAGCAGGCGACCGATTCCCCTGACGTTGGTGGGGGAACGCTGCAGTCTCTGTTCGTTGGGCAAACGAAGTCGGAGGCAATTGACCCACAAAGTCGCAACATAGGCGTGCATATTAGCCCTGGGTCAGCATCAGCCCAGGCCTCAAGAGTCTTTGCTGCCGCGCCGAAATACACGCTGACAAAGTACTCACACAGGAGACCCGGAAGAAGTGCCTCTGGGAGAAGTGGGGCGCAGACCGCGGTCGCGCCATAGGCAGCGCCGTACGATTGTGCGATTTGTATTATGGAATTGCAAGCTGCGCACGAGTTCTTGGGTGCCAGCCTAGCAATGCGGGCACCAGGCGGAGTGGTCCCCTCTTCTTGGGCAGGATACCTAGGCGCATATGCGATGTTGCCACCAGCAATATCCTGCGGTGTGAGAGCACATTGGGTGACGGAGGTTTCTTGAGAGTACCAGACGCCGAACGACCCTGTTCCCTCCGCAGGCTGTTGAAACATTTCCACGTAGACGTCTGAGCTGCCATAGCCGTCGATCTTGATGCCAATGCCTCCCCGAGACGTTGTGTTTCCAGTGTAACCTACGGGTAGAGAAAAGAAGTAGTATTTAGCGTCAGCGGCTTGTAGGCCGCCGGTCGCTCTTTCGGTAGGATCAACGACTAGGCCGGCATTCGCGAGGGCATCTCCAGCAACCTCCACGGGGCTCCAGTCGATGCCAGCTTGGCCCTGAAGGTCAGCGAGAGTCGGCAGTTGGTCAGGAGCAATGGGAGTTGGTTCCACACCAGCGGGAGAACGCAGGCGAGAGAATAGAGTTGCTGTGCAGTCGTCGGTCGACGATGAGGATGACGCTGCGTCATCCGAGCCGGGTGTACCGGCAGTGCCAGTGACACCGCCGGAGCCAGGCGCACCGCCGGCTCCAGAGCCGGCGGAGGCGCTTGCGGCGTCGGCACCAGTCGAGTTGGCGCACGTGCCACCGTCGACTGTCATCGTCTGGATTGTCCCGGGATCGGTCGGGCTCGCATAGCTGAACGTGACGGTCCCGGTGTGGTGGCGGCCATCGGAGCAGGAGACATCGAATTGATAGGAAACGACACGACCGCTGCCGTCATACATGACGTCCGTCAGGTTGTCTTGCGAATAGGCGCAGCGGATGACCTCGGCGTGGGACGGAGTCACTTCTACGTCAGTGCAAGGGGTCGCACCGGCGGTTGAGTTCTTGATGACACACCCTCCAATGATGACCAGCAGGAGCGCAAGGACAGATGCGGGTTGGATTGTCGTTGGCAAGAGAGATCTGCCGCGGCTGTGAGGTCGTCCCACTTGGTTGTGTTTAATGGCAAGTTGTTCCATAGCGGCGTTCCTTACGGTCTGGAGTCTCAGCGTGAACGGCTCAGAATGCATAGTAGTGAGCGCCAAGGCCGGGCATGATTATACGAGGCACTTGGTAGTTGTATTCCCAGTAGACCGGCGCGAGTCTTTGCTCAATGTAGTCCACTTCAAAACTCACGCTCAATCCTGACCTGCGGCTAAGGAACAGCTCGCTCCCTAGTCCGACACCCCAACCCAAAACAGTGGATGTTTCGTCAGGAGAGAACACATCTCTACTCAGGCCAGTGAAACGGAACGCGCCAGCCAGCCCGGAGAGGTAGAAGTTGTACCAGGGGCCTTTGATACCTCTGAGCAGTGCCCTGGCGGCGAGAGCCTGCATGTCGCCCGCCAGGAAAACGTCGAGTTCAAGCCCGAGATAGTCGGCGGGATTCCAGACCACACTGGGCCCCAGAAAAGGGATTGGCGCTGCCTGGATGCCGAACCCTAGGTGTCTGCCTACTGATGTCTCAATCTCGTTGGTCTTTCCGGATGGCGCGGCTACCGGGGATGCTTGCCCTCGGGCGGCTGGTGGCGGCAGAGCCTGCGGCGGTCTGGCAGTAGGCTCAGCTGGCGGAGGGGCACTTTGCGTGGATGGGCCAGGGATCCCAGCGTCAGCAGGAGTCGCCGCGGTCGGCGGGGGAGGGGCTTGGTTGGGCAGCTCACGCACCGGTTGAGGCTGCTGGGCAGCCGTTTCCGGGGGTGCTTCAGTCGCAGCAAAGAGCACCACAGCCAGACGCAGACTCAGCGGGGCAAGCATTTCGGGACTCCATGCGTTGCGATGGTCCAGGAAATAGCCCCAAACCGGGTTCACCGTCAAGCTGGCATTGCCTTGCCGCTTGACAGGCGGACCTCACCCTTCTAGTCATGCTGTGGCAAACAGGAGAAGAGACGCGAGGAATCTTCGTGCAGTCCCCTAACTTGGGGCCCACGCCGTTTTGTGCGGTGCCCCCAAGCAGCTTCATGTTCCGCGCGACAACTCGATCTTATCGACGAAAACGGTGCAAGACCCGCCCGGCCGCTGGCCAAGGGCAAGGGCGGGGGTGGCCGGGGCCGGGGCAAGGGGGGTAGTGACGAGCCACAGCCACCGCCTGACGCCAACCTGGCCGACGAGGCGCAGCGCCGCCATCTCAACTACGCGGTCAGCGTGATCACGGCGTGCGCCCTGCCGGACGTGCGCGACGGGCACAAGCCGGTGCAGCGGCGAATTCTCTTCGCCATGCACAATGATTTGCACGTTTACCCCGGTGCCCGCTTCCGCAAGAGCGCAACCATCAGGGGTCAGTGCGTTCGCGGAGTCGACTGTTCCAGCGTCATACCCTCGATGTTGGTCGATATCTTGTCGCGAATCGATCGCATCATGGCAACAGCATCAAAACGTTTCTTGGGTCTAGTCATCTGACAACACTATCGTACACCGCATCCGGTTTCGAGCCAGCTCCGAGGACCAGGCGGGAAACCCGGTCCACAAGCCGGATCTTCTCTCTGCTGCGTCTCGTCCAGATCTGTCCGGGCACCGCGAACTGCGCGGCGCCATTGCTGCGGCAACCGCCTTACTTGATTCTGCGCCTGCAGTCCCCTAACTTGGGGCCCACGCCGTCTTGTGCGGCGCCCCCAAGTAGCTTCATGTCCGCGCGACAACTCGATCTCCTCGACGAAAACGGTGCAAGACCCGCCCGGCCGCTGGCCAAGGGCGGGGGTGGCCGGGGCCGGGGCAAGGGGGGCAGCGACGAACCACCGCCGCCGCCTGACGCCGACCTGGCCGACGAGGCGCAGCGCCGCTATCTCAACTACGCGGTCAGCGTGATCACGGCGCGGGCCCTGCCGGACGTGCGCGACGGGCTCAAGCCGGTGCAGCGGCGAATCCTCTTCGCCATGCACAACGATCTGCACCTTTATCCCGATGCCCGCTTCCGCAAGAGCGCGACCATCGTGGGTGCGGTCATCGGCAAGTACCACCCGCACGGCGATACCGCCTGCTACGACGCCATGGTGCGCATGGCGCAGGATTTTTCGCTGCGCTATCGGCTGGTGGATGGGCACGGCAACTTCGGCTCGCTCGACGGCGACGCGCCCGCCGCCTACCGCTACACCGAGGCACGCCTAGCGCCGCTTTCCACCGAGCTGCTCGACGAGATCAAGCAGGGCACGGTGGATTTCCGGCCCAACTACGACGGCACATCGCAAGAGCCGATGGTCTTGCCTGCGCGCATTCCGCAACTCCTGGCCAACGGCTGCGCTGGCATCGCGGTGGGCATGGCCACCAACATCCCGCCCCACAACCTGGGCGAAGTGTGCGAGGCCGCGGTGGCGCTCATCGACGATCGCAAGCTGGAGAGCAAGGATCTGCTCAAGTACATCAAGGGTCCCGACTTTCCCACCGGCGGCCAGATCATCAATTCCAAGAAGGAGCTGCGCGAGATCTACGAAACCGGGCAGGGCCCGGTGCGCGTGCGCGGCGAGTGGAAGATCGAAGACAGCAAACGCGGCCAGCAGATCGTCGTCACTTCCATCCCGTACAATGTGTCCAAGGCGAACCTGGTCGAGAGTGTCGCCCAGGTCATTCTGGCCAAGAAGCTTCCCATGCTGGTGGACGTGCGCGACGAATCCACCGACGACGTGCGCGTGGTGCTGGAATTGAAACCGGGCGCGGATCCGGCGCTGGTGGTGGCGTACCTGTACAAGCACACCCCTCTTGAGCTGTCCTTTCACGTCAACATGACCTGCCTGGTGCCGACGGAGAATCGCGAGGTGGCCGGCCCCGTGCGGCTCAACCTGCGGGCCATTCTGGGCGAATTTCTCGACTTCCGTGAGGACGTGGTCACCCGTCGCTTCGAGTTCGAGCTGGCGGAGCTGCGCCGGCGCATCCACATCGTGCAAGGATTCGCCATCCTCTTCGATGCGCTCGACGAAGCTATCCGCATCATCCGCAAGTCCGAGGGCAAGATCGACGCGGCTGCCAAGCTCCAGGATCGCTTCAAGCTCGACGCGGAGCAGACCGACGCGATCCTGGAAATGAAGCTGTACAAGCTGGCGCGCCTGGAAATCCAGGCGATTCGCGACGAGCTGGCGGAAAAGCGGGCGCGGGCCAAGGAGATCGAAGCCATCCTCAAGGACAAGCGCCGGCTGTGGAAGGTAATCCGCGGCGAGATTGCCGACATCGGCCAGCGCTTCGCGGACAAGCGGCGCACCAAGATTGGCGGCGGGGGTGGCGACGAGGTGGAGTTCCAGGCCGAGGACTTCATCGTCGACGAAGAGGTGACGGTCATCCTGTCACGCGACGGTTGGCTCAAGCGCGTGCGCGAGGTCAGGGACCTGTCGGCCACCCGTCTGCGTGAGGGCGATGCCGTGCTGGCGGCCCTGCGCGGCTCCACCAAGGATTTTCTCGCCATCTTCTCCAACCTGGGAAGTTGCTACGTCAGTCGAATCTACGACGTGCCCGCCTCGACTGGGTACGGCGAGCCGGTGCAGAAGCTTCTCAATTTCCGCGACGGCGAGCGGGTGGTGGCGGCGCTGGTGGTTACCGGCACGGGCTCGTCAGCGGTGCCGGCCGGAACCCTGGCCATCGCCGTGACCAAGCGGGGTTATGGCTTCCGCTTCAATCTCGATCCGCTGCGCGAGCTGAGCACGCGCGCCGGCCGTCGTTTCGCCAAACCCGCCGAGGGCGACGAGGTCGTGGGCGTGCTGCCAGTGCGTCCCAAAGATGTCCTGTGCGTGGTTTCATCGCGAGCCCGTGCTCTGCTGTGCCAAGCCGATGAGGCTGCTGAACTCGCCAATCCCGGCCGCGGGGTCACCATCATCAAACTCGATCAGGAAGACGCGGTCATGGGCTTTGCCCTGGGCGCGCGCAAGGACGACACTGTGTTCATCGCCGAGACCGACGCGGGCAGGAAGATTCCGGTAGGGCCGGGCCGCTACCACGTCACCGCACGCGGCGGCCGCGGCCACAGCCTGGCACGCAAGGCGAGCATCGTGCGCGTGCTCTTCCCTGAGCCGCCTGCGCCGGCGGATGAACCGCCGAAACTGCTGCATTAGGAAGCTATCTCTTCGCTATGGCTGCTGCTAGTTCATACACCGCGGAACACATCACCGTTTTGCAGGGTCTGGAGCCGGTGCGCCGGCGGCCCGGCATGTACATCGGGGGAACCGACACAAAAGGCTACCATCATCTGCTGTGGGAGATCGTGGACAACTCGGTCGACGAGGTGATCAACGGCTACGCCGCCCACATCGAGGTGACCCTGCACAAGGATCACCGCTCGGCTACCGTGGTGGACAATGGCCGCGGCATCCCGGTCGACGTCAAGAAGGAATTCAAGAAATCGGCGCTGGAGCTGGTGCTCACCACCCTGCATGCGGGGGGAAAGTTCTCTTCCGGGCAGTATCAGTATTCCGGCGGTCTGCACGGTGTGGGCGCGTCGGTGGTCAACGCCCTGTCCGAGGAGATGGTGGCGCGTGTGCGGCGCGACGGCTTCGAGTGGGAGCAGAGCTATGCGCGGGGCGAGGCGACCAGCAGACTGACCAAGAAAGGGCCGGCGCGCGGCTCGGGCACGACGATTTTCTTTCGGCCCGACGTGCAGGTCTTCGGCAAGCAGGAGTTCTCGGCGGACACCATCCGTTTTCGGCTGGACGCCAAGACCTTCTTGCACAAGGGCCTCAAGATCACTTTTCGCGACGAGGCTGCCGGTACCGCCGATGTGTTGCAACACGAGGGCGGCATCGCGGACTTCCTGGCCAAGATCGTCGCCGACCGGGGCAAGGCGGCCACTGTCCCGCAGGTCTTCTACTTTCAGCGTGAGGACGGAGTGCGCATCGAATGCGCCCTGCAGTGGACCGAATCGCATGAGGAGACGCTGCGCACCTACGTGAACGGCATTCCCACCACCCAGGGCGGGACGCACGAGCAGGGTTTGCGCGCCGCCATCATCAAGGCCATGCGCTCGTTCCTCGACGACGCGGGCCTTGCGCCCAAGAATCTCAACCTGACCGCGGAAGACATCCGCGAAGGCATCGTGGGCGTCCTGTCGATCTATCTGCACGACCCGCAGTTTCAGGGTCAGACCAAGGAGCGTCTGGGCAATCCCGAGGCGCAAGCCCTGGTGGACAACGCCATCCGACCGGCGCTGGAAACCTTCCTGCACCAGAACCGTACCGCAGGCACAACCATCGTCGAGCGCATCACCCTGGCAGCCAAGGCGCGCGAGGCTTCGCGCGCGGCCTCGCAGGCGGTGTCGCGCAAGACGGCCATCTCGCACCGGCTGAATCTGCCGGGCAAGCTGGCTGATTGCGCATCCACGGATCCGGCCAAGAGCGAGCTGTTCATCGTGGAGGGCGACTCGGCCGGCGGTTCGGCCAAGCAGGGTCGCGAACGCAAGTACCAGGCCATCCTTCCCTTGCGTGGCAAGGTGCTTAACGCCGAGCAGGCCTCACTGCAGAAGGTCCTGTCAAACAAAGAGCTGCAAGATGTGGTTTCTGCGCTCGGCTGCGGCGTGGGCGAGCAGTTCAACCTGGAGCGCCTGCGCTACCACAAGATCATCTTCATGATGGACGCCGATTCCGACGGCCATCACATCGCCACCCTGCTGCTCACATTTTTCTACCGGCACTTGCGCCCGCTCATCGAGGGCAGCTTCGTGTACCTGGCGCAGCCACCGCTCTTTCGCGTCGACCACGGCAAAGAGACCTTCTGGGCGCTCGACGAGGCGGATCGCGATCGCATCGTGGCGGCTCTGCCGAAGAATGCGCGGCCCGAGATCATGCGTTTCAAGGGTCTGGGCGAGATGCAGCCCGAGGAACTGCGCCGGACCACCCTCGACCCAGCCACCCGGCGGCTCTTGCGCGTGACCGTCAGCGATGGCCCTGAGACCGACCGCATTCTGACCGAGCTGATGGGCAAAGACGTCGAGGCGCGCTTCAAGTTCATCATGGAACATGCTGCACAGGCGGATCTCGATTTGTAGTTTGCTCTTTCACCACAGTCTCGCCCCCGGGCCGCTGGCCCGGATCCTTCAGGCGTGAAACTGACAAATCCGAGCCCGGTTTTCTGCTCCACCAAGCCACAGTGCACACTAAGAAGATCAAACAGT
>Ga0182027_10004136_pt1 | contig 22658 bp, 18 predicted proteins | sample 712E1DmetaG_FD_121300 | JGI IMG/M metagenome (GOLD analysis project Ga0182027, IMG submission 121300) | Permafrost microbial communities from Stordalen Mire, Sweden - 712E1D metaG (Illumina Assembly) | ecosystem: Environmental > Terrestrial > Soil > Wetlands > Permafrost | place: Sweden... | reverse complement strand
GTTGAAGAGGGTTGAAGAGGGTTGAAGAGGGTTGAAGAGGGTTGAAGAGGGTTGAAGGGGGTTGAAGGGGTTGAAGGGGTTGAAGGGGGTTGAAGCGGTTCAAAGGCGAAAGGTAATTCAAGATAAAAGACAAAAGTCACAAGATAAAAGTAGAATGCGGCACAAACCACCTTCGCCGCTCCGTTGCTGAAGCTATGGAGCGTAAGCGACAAGGCTTCGGCAGTCAAAGGGCGCAATGACAAGCGGGTGTATTAGCGGGAAGGGTTATCTTTCCAATTCCACCACTTAAGCTTTTCCCTTTCCTGCTCTTCAACCGGGGTATCAGCAAAATAAACAGCACACCTGTAAACATACAGAAGACAACGGTCCTGCCTGATACCGGAAAATCTGCTGCTTAAATCGTAAAGAACATCGGGATCGCGGCCTTTCAGGTCAGCTATTTTTTGAATCCCGATATTCCATAAGTCGTTGGCTATCGATTTTCCTACGCCGGGAATTGCAGTAAGCTCTTTTATAGATTTTTCCTTTATAACCATAATAGCAGCAGATAAATTTCCGTAAGAGTCTCTATCTTACCGGTAAAATTAGTCATTTTACCGAAAATATTTTTTGGTTAATCCTGCAACTCCTAACTTTAGCTTTATTATTAAAAATTAATTTAACAATTCTATATGGAAACAGAACACATCTGTCCGGTCTGGATGGCATATACTTTTCTGCTGCCGGTACGTAAGCTTCAGCACAATCCGAAGAAAATCCTTGGCCATTACATCAAAGAAGGAATGACAGTTATGGATTACGGATGCGCCATGGGTTATTTCAGCATTCCGCTGGCCAAAATGACAGGTCCGAAAGGAATAGTTTATTGTGTCGATATTCAGGAAAAAATGCTGGCTAATCTGCAAAAAAGAGCTATAAAATATAACGTCTCCGGCGTTATTAAGCCCTTAGAGGTTGGCAAAAACTACAATCCGGATGAGCTGACCGGGAAGCTGGATTTTGTGCTGCTATTTTTTGTCGTTCATGAAGTGCCGGATAAAAAGCAGCTTTTCAGCGACCTGCATAAGATGCTTAAGCCGGGCGGTAAGATTTTGTTTGCAGAACCAAAAAGTCATGTGAAGCCAGAAGATTTTGAAAAATCGCTGCTACTGGCTAAAGAAGCCGGATTAAAGGTATCGAATGACAAACCTGAATGCAGAGGATTGTGCGCTTTCTTAGTATAAGAGGCATTAGGCAATAGGCATCAGGCATTAGGCACTAGGCATTAGGCATTAGGCATCAGGCATTAGGCATTAGGCAATAGGCAATAGTTAAATCAAGACAAAAGACAAAAGTCACAAGTTAAAAGGGGTATTAAGGTATTAGGGTATTACGGTATTAGGGTTTTACGGTTTTACAACTTGGCCTTTTTGCATCTTGACACCTTAAGACCTTAACACCCTAATGCCTTAACACCTTCAATCCGATTGCTCGATTGCACGATCACATGTCTCCCATTCTCCCGTTCAAGGGTATTATATGGTTATTACTATTTTGCCACGGGTGTGACCGGCTTCAAAATAACGGAATGCTTCAGAGGTATCTTTTAGCGGAAAACGCTTATCTATAATTGACTTGATCTTGCCTGACTTAAGCAGCTCTGCAAGGAATGTCAGATCCTTTTGATTTATGCTGGCTACCATTGTGTCAATATTCTTAGCTCCCGTCTTTGATTTGAACATGAGCTGGAATATCCGGGACATGGAACCTCCGACCAGTACATAAACTCCATCAGGATTTAGTATTCGCTTATAGTCTGAAACCGACCGGTGAGCTGCAGTATCGAGGATCAGGTCGTACTTCTGAATGTTTTTTGTAACATCTTCCTTTGTGTAATCAACTACATTGTCAGCACCCAACGACCGCACAAGATCCATCATGGATGTGCTGCAAACGCCGGTTACCTCTGCTCCTAACGATCTGGCAATCTGTACCGCAAAAGTGCCTACTCCACCTGAGGCTCCGTTAACCAGAACCTTCTGCTTAGCCTGGATCTTCCCTTTATCTCTGAGTCCCTGTAAAGCCGTAAGGGCAGCCATCGGAACTGCTGCTGCCTCATCGAAAGTCAGATTGTCAGGTTTCAGTATGAATCTGTTTTCATCGACGCAGACATATCCGGCAAACCCTCCATAGCTTCCTTCTCCGAAAACATCATCGCCAGGCTTAAACTGAGTTACTTTGCTGCCGACCGCTTCGACCGTACCGGCGATGTCAGCTCCAAGTATCCGGTGTTTCGGCTTTAAAAGCCCGCCAACCATTATTCTTATGAAAAACGGGTTGGCTCTCAGGTGACGCCAGTCATAAGAGTTTATAGATGCCGCTTTGACTTTTATCAATATCTGATTTTCCCCGGGAACAGGTTTTTCAACCTCCTCAAGATGCATATTAGACGGGGAACCGTACCTGGTGTAGACTATTGCTTTCATTTTACTTTTATTAGGTTTTTAGGAAGGTATAAACCGGGTTAAGATAAAAAATAAAAGTCACAAAAAGTGGTACAAAGGTGCAATGGTACAACGGTACAACGGTACAACGGTACAACGGTACACGAAGATCCAGTTAAAAGTGAAGCTACTTGTCTCCCACTCATCCCCTCCAGGCTATTATGTGGTGAGAGTATAAATAATACAACTAGGTGCCTATAGTCTGGCTCTTGCTGTCGCTCTCTACTTCTACCTTACGGCCGAGCTTTTTGACATTCTTCCCTTTGTTGAACTTATAAGAATAGCTGAACTGGATATAAGTCGAAGCATTAAATCCTATAATATTCTGCGAATTAAAGAAAGGTGCTGAAGTTTCGGTCCTGCTCAATCTTACGTTTGTTGACATAGGCAGAAACCAGAAGACACCCAGGCTGTGGTCCTTAAGCTGCTTCTGCACGCCAAAACCATAAAAAGGGATGCTATATGTTCTGCTCTGCGCATTCATATTCACTCCATTATAGCTCAGGAAGGCAAATGCTGTTGCTGTCTTTTTTTTGTCAAGCTGGGCAAAGGCATAGCTTGTAATGCTCCAGGAGAAATAATTCACCGCAGGGATATTGAAAGATTGCCCGATAAATTCATTATAATGCCCTTTATAAATGCGTGCATTGATGTTTATATACCAGAGCATGGCATTTACTCCTCCGCCCGACTCATAACCGCTGAGCAGGTTAAAAGGCTTTGAAATAGTTGTCAGGGAGTTAGTTTCAGGTGATATAATTACCGTGTACCGGTTCCCTATCTTATCTGTAAAGTACTCCTGGTAAATGTATGGTGAGAAATAGTTGCTGCCGAAGTTCCAGGTATATGTAAGCTGCAAACGGTCGCGATAATCCGGCTTCAGATCAGGATTCCCCTGAGTAATATTATAAGTCTGCCCTACCTTGTAGTATGGATCCATGTCGTAAATTCCCGGACGGTTGATCCGGCGGTTATAAGTGAATTTCAGATTATGCGACGCCGAAAACTTATATTGAAGATTGACGGAAGGTAAAAAACAGGAATATTTCGGGCGTGTAACCGAGTCGGCCGTGATATGGCTGTTTTCGACCCTCAGCATAGCCTGCATTCCCAGCTTTTTAATGTTATATGTAATTCCGCCGTAAACCGAATTACGAAACTCTCCGTATTTAAACAGATTTGCTGAAGGCAGGTTATTGATAATAAAATCATAGCTCATCTTCTGGTAATATAGCTGATATCCTACCTCAACTTTCGCATCCATCCCAAGCGGATGAACATAATTCAGTTTCCCAGAGAAATAATCACGATCGTTCAGGTCATCTTCCAACCTGCTATCGGTACTGAGCGCCGAACCGCCGCCATACGGGTAACGAATGTTCGTAAAATCATTCCCTGAGTTTGATTTAAAGATGTAATAACTGGCATCAGCAGTAAATTCCTGAACCGGCTTTTTAAATGTCTTCTGGTAAAACAGTGAATAAGTTGTCTCATCACTTTTTAAGTCATTATTTGTCAGCGAGGAAATAGTATTCAGCGGATTATTGTCCTTGTAAAGGAATGTTTCACTTGACAAGTCTACATTCTGACTTGTCGGCTTGTAACTGATGTTGAAGCTCAGGTTATTCTTATCGTTCATGTAATAATCGAATCCGCCGTTCAGAGATGATTGGGTAACTTTTATCCCGCCGGTACCCGACATATTAGTCGTTGAGTCGATGGAAGTAAATGTGTTTACGTTCGTTGAAGTGATATCAAGCTTCTGCAAAACATAGAAACCCGTTACATAAAAAGTTATTTTGCCCATCGAATAATCGAGACTGCCGGTTGCCTGAGTAGTGGGCTTATGAAAAGGCTTGACACTCAGGCTGGCATTACCATTCATTCCGTACCTTGCCTCTTTCTTCAGGATAATATTTATAACCCCATCGATATTGCCTTCGTATTTCCCTGATGGATTGCTTATAATTTCAATGCTCTGGATATCTGAAGGAAGAAGCTTTGCCAGGAATTCCTTGTCGCGCTGCCTTCCGTCGACCTGGATAATAAAGTTACTGCTGCCGTTAAGAGTAACATTGTTCTGAAAATCCACATTCACCTGCGGAATTTTCTTAAGGATATCATAACCGTTATTCGAGCTTTTGGCTATCAGAGGAGGAATTGAATAAACGGTGCGATCGACCATCTCCTTTCCCTTCAGGCGCTCACCTACTACCGTCACTTCATTTAAGCTGGCTGTGGTTTCGGATAAGAAAATGGTATCGACTGCTATCTCGCCGGAAGCTGCCGTAACTGTTACTTTTTCCCCATTTGGCCTGTAACCCAGGAAATTCACCCTTATAAAATAATCACCAGGCTTCACATTTTCAAACAGGTAGCCGCCATCCGTCAAAGTTATGACTCCCGTATTCATCGTTGAATCGGGCAGATGAGCCAGTCCGACAGATGCAAACTGTACCGGCGATTTATCTTTCTCGAGGCATATTTTTCCCCTGATGGTCTGAGCCTGTGCAGAGACGGAGGTTACCAGAAGCAACCAAAATATATATTTTCTCATAATATTTTCTCAACAATTCACTTTAATGCTATTACTTTGGATGTCCCGTTGATGTCCATTGGAATCTGCATGCTGAAACCGGGTCCGCTGACTCCCAGGTTCGCGGCGATATGTGTTTTTCCCTTATCTTCAATCAGGAGTCCGGTGCGGATATCAATCACCATTGTTGATTTACTCAATCCTTTTAAATCGTCATAAGTTATTTTAGCGCCACCCTGTTCCATCGGCACTGAATTCGCCGGGGCCTTGATATCTGATTCGGCAGTTATATTTGCAGCATTTCCATTTACTCCGTCAAGATGACAATTGGTCGAAATTTCGAGTGACATACCACCTGAATTTGTAGTCTCGGTTAAATTCCAGCTTTCACCTGCTGAAACCTGCTTCCCGGGTAAATAACGGGTAAACATTTCAACCATTGTTTTTAATGAATTATCGCTGACCATATTTGCGATCTGTGCTTTAACAGTAGAAGCCGCAGGGCCGGTAAGGGTTATGGAGCTGGTATCTTTCATAATCATATCAGACAGCATTTTCTGATTCACAATTTCAAGAACCTTGCCTGTAAAATCTATTTTAACATAAACAGCACTCTTGCTTAACCGGTTCATTATGTAAGACATGATATCAGTCGTTTCTGCCGATTTGATATTGCCTTCGGTTACGGAACTCATACTGATCGTTTTCCCCATAGTATTTGTAACGGATATCAGGGTGTCAAAATGCACTTCAGTGACCATAAAATCGGCAGTAGCATCAAGCATTTTTATCGAAATAGCATTATCGGTTTTGGAATCTATAGTCTGCTGATTCCCGTTTACCGTCTGTACAATTGTCTGCTGCGAAGCAGCGCTTAAACGATAAACTTTATTCTTCTCGAGGTTCATTTTCAGGCTGACGCCGGTTTGAGCCATGAGCGAAACAGAAAATAAGAGCGCGGCAATGGATAACAATAGGTTTTTCATAGGATAATTTTTTAAAACATGCATAAAAATAAGATTAAGAGAATAGCCAAGATATGCATAATCGGTGAATGGAGGTTTTTTAAGGGGGAATAGCAGATTTGAAACTGTGGCAAGAAAGGCGAAAGTGAAAAACGGCACAACGGTATAACGGTACAACAGTATAATGGTTCAACGGTGCAACGGTTCAATGGTTCGACAATACTACTGAGATTCTATACCTCCATTTGCGGGACTCGTTAAATGCTATTCAAATAGAAATAAAAGATATATTTGAAGAATGAAAGCAAAATCAATATGGGACATTTAAACTGGAAAGGAGAATGGATCTCAGATGAATCTCCATTTGAAAGAGCTGGTGAATATTCTCTGAAACAAGATCTGGTTAAAGAATTATTAGAGGTAGCTGAAAAGTATCAGGGTAAAATTAAAGATGAAACGATTGTAGAAGCAGCAAATGAAGTTGTTAAAAAATATTCATTGCTGAAATAAATAATGATAGTCAGGCTGGGTTACTCTCCAGTAAGAAATTATTTGCCCGGATACTTTGCGCGGCCGTTGCGGAGGGTTTCGTCGAAAATATCCTCAAGCTTCTTATTAACTCCGCGGAGTCCGGCGACTACCTTTTCGGACCAGTCAAGGTATTTCCGAATGCGCCATAATGACCATTTAACAGGAGGATTGACAATAATGTCGTGTACATTCATGATCTTGTCGGCTATCTTAAGTTTTTTGGCTTTCACAGACAACTTCGGAGCATGCCTGATCTGCATCAGCTTCCTCTTCTTCTTACCGAAACTCTTATCGTCTGTGACTTCAAGGGTCACCGACAGAACCTCTTCGCCAAACAATTCCCGGATCTGGTCAATCAGCTCTTTCTTTTCCTTTTTGGTTTCAACGGTATCCTCGACTACGTCGTGAAGCATCGCAGCAGAGAGCAGTACAGGGTCCTTCTCCCCTGCTTCGTTAGCAAGCAGGTTAGCAACCTGTATCGGGTGATTTATATAAGGTGACTTATCCTTACCCTTGCGAAACTGTTTCCTGTGCCTAACGGCTGCAAATTCCAGCGCTTTTAAAACCAACGATATATCATCCATGAGAATCATCTTTAAATAGATTCGCTAAGTTAACTGAATTTAAATAGAGGAAGATGTTGAAGGAGTTGAAGGGAGTTGATTTTTTCAACCCTCTTCAACCCCCTTCAACCTTTTCTATACTTTCCTTCGGAATTAGAACAGTTAACTGCAAACGATATGTTTCTAAAATGGATATGTTCCGGCGGTTATTCCTGTAATATATGCACTCAGAGCCTGGCGGTCGAATACAGAGCCATTGCTTCTGTTAAAAATACCAAAACCGAGGTTCCCGGTAGCTCCGTTATCCCAGTAAAACGGAACCATTCCATAATTTTTGGCTTGCTGACCAACATATTGAATATAATAAGCACGCGAGGCAAGATGATGCACTAGGGTGGTGTCCGTCAGGGTTAAACGGCGTATTGCACCAAATTCACCAAGAATAACCGGATAACCTTTGTCGACAAAATTAGTTTTCATCTTCTGAAATTGCGTATTCACATAAACTTCCTGACCCCAGTCCGCTTCACGTCCATAGCTGGCATAAGCTGCTCCCCAGAAATTTTTCACCGTACCCCACGATGCATCAGCCTCCAGTCCGGCAAATTCCCATGGGTCGTAATAATGAACTTCGACCATCATCCTGTTCTTAACGGTATCGGTCGATACAGTCAGGTGACTGACACCCAGGTCGATATTGGTGTTAAAAGCCTGGATGATCAGATCGCGGTAAGAATTCTTCCCGCCGGTGGAGCGTACGGCATCTACAAAAGTCTGATTGAAAGACATCTGCACAATAAAATTTTCATCAACGGGAGTCGCGGAACCGGAATTTACTTCATTGGTGCCGGCAAAAAGCAGATGCTCGTCATAATCGCGGAAATTGACGGCTATCTGCTGCCACAGCGCTTTTTGCTTGGCATTAACCGTATACTGCTTCGCATAGGTGGGATTATCCTGCAGCCACCCGCCGTCATAGTGGATGTTTAATATCACATACATATTGTTTTTAAAGCAATAGTCCACAACTTCCTTCACGCGTGCGAGCCATGATGCGCTTACCTTGCATGTAGTGACATTCTCGATATGACTATTCCAGGCACAGGGTATGCGAATTGCATTGATTCCGGCAGCTTTGACTGAATCGATAAGGCTCTGGGTTACAACAGGGTTTCCCCAGGCTGTTTCGTCACCGGGAGATTCCAATGAATTTCCAAGGTTCCATCCTGCAAACATTTTTGCTGCAAGCTCTTTTGCAGTGCTTCCCATTCCTGTAGCATCAGGTGCAATCGGGCTGCTGTAATCGGGGTAAAGGTCCGTTAGCTCATCCTGTGTGACAGTGACACTCACTGTTTTTTTTGCATCCACCTTGAAGGTAAGGTTAGCCGTGCGGCTGTTTTTTGTCCCGTTTAAAGCGCATGTCACATTCACCGAAGTATTTTCCGTGTAAGACACTGTAGGTGAAACAGTGCACCAGGTCTGATCCGAAGTAGCCGTCCAGTAGCCTCCGGTCATGGTCACAGAAATGGCAGACGTCGCACCCTCAGCAGCAATCTTCAGTGACGTCGGGCTCGCAGCGATGGTTGATTCTGTTGGCGTTGTCGTTGTATTATCTTTTTTCGAGCAAGAAGTAAAAATGCCAATTGATATTACCCAAAGGATGAAGAAGATTCGTCTCATTTATCTGATATTATAGAATGGTGCCTGTGCTAAAATGATGACGTAAAGTTAAAAAAAAATCAACTTCCGGCAATGGATTCGGGAATCAAGAAAGTTGAAGGGGCTAAAGATGTTGAAGGGGGTTGAAGGGGGTTGAAGGGGGTAGGCAAGTAAATATTATTGTTTAATTTTGGCGAGATAATAAGCATGAATTCAAAACAGATATTTATGAAAAAGATTCTTTTTGCTTTCGCAGGTGTGTTAATTTCTATTGTCTTAAATGCGCAGGATGGTAAAAATCTTGCAGAGCGTCTTGGCTATCCGAAAGATTCGAAGCTGCTTATCATACACGCCGACGATATGGGATTATCGCATTCGGTCAATATGGCAAGCATAAGGGCATTTGAAAATAAAGGAGTCACGGCTGGCAGCATAATGGTACCCTGTCCGTGGGCTCCCGAAATTGAAGCATGGGCAAAGCAAAACCCCGGTATGGATGTCGGTATTCATCTCACTCTGAATGCCGAATGGGATAAGTTTAAGTGGGGAGGTGTGACCTCTTCAGACCAGATAACGAGCCTGCTCGACAGCAACGGCTATTTTTATGCTTCAGTACAGGAGCTTGGCAGGAAGGTAAAAGCTGAAGAAGCGAAGAAGGAGCTGAAGGCCCAGATCGACAGGGCAGTTGCAGCGGGCGTTCATCCTACTCATCTCGATACGCATATGGGAAGTGTACTTGCAAGCCCGGCACTGATCAAGATCTATGTCGACCTTTCGGATGAATATCATATCCCGATTCTACTGCCCCGCACCTATTTAAGCTGGTTTCCTGCCGATATGGCAAAATCCCTGGAAAACAAGATCTTCCTCATCGATAATACATTTATTCTCGGTCAGAGTCAGATAACCGGCAAGTGGATAGATCCTTACAAGAAAGCCATTGAGGAAATGAAGCCCGGTTTTAATGAGATTATCGTTCACCTGGCAATCGATAATGATGAGATGCAGGCAGTAAGCAAGGGCCATCAAGCATACGGTTCAGCCTGGCGCCAGAATGATCTTGATATGGTTCTCAGCACTGAATTCAGGGATCTGCTGAAGGCAAACCATATTGTTCTTATCGGGTGGCGGGAGGTTAAGGAGGCAATGAACAAATAGATTAAAGAGGGCGAGAGGGCTTGAGAAGACCCTCATCCCCGGCCCTTCTCCCTTTGGAGAAGGGTTGGGAAGGGGGTAATTAATAGGATGAGGAGATGTTAAAAGTAACCTCTACCGGATCTAGTCCGGGAAATCGTCTTCAATAATCCTGTAGCGCCTGCTGTCGAGCACTGGCATAAGTAATTCCCTCTCTTTTGAAAAAATCGGCGTACCGCTCGACACATTGCTTTTTCCAACCCTTACCCAGAGCCAGCCTTTATCTATCCTGGCAATTGAATTCCGGGAAGAATTAAGGTGCTTCATTTCATCTTTTATACGATCCTGGTACTTATCGGTCAGCTCTTTGTAAAGATGACGCAGAGTAAGGTATGATTCCGTGAAGGGACGGTAAGATCTAAGCATATCATAATCTGCTGCATGGTTCTGTTTCATATAGAGAAGGTATTCACGGATGAAGAAGTCGAACTCGTAAAAAGCGGTCATTGAGCTCTGAGAATGATTTACCCATTCAAATAATCCTGCCGCATCTGTGCCTGCAGCTGTTTTATACGGCTCCAGCATGTCGAAGCAATATTCCGATCCAAGATAGTAAGCATGCAGCTCATCCAGCAGCCCGATGACTCCGTCATTCTGCGTCGACGTGCTGCCATCAATATAAGGAGTGAAACGATAAGTCCGCAGCTTTTCGGGGATGACAGCAGCAAGATCATGGGAAGGGAACAGGGCTTTTTCAGGAAAGGAGATATAAAAGCTCCTGGAAGGAGATATATAAATGTATCCGCATACATCACCATCGGCCATCTTCATGTTATTTTCACGGAGATACCTGAACACATTCTGACTAAAATAACAATGCGAGATCTCATGAACATTTTTTTCCATGCTCTCGAGAAGATCAATCCTGGTTCGTCCCCTGAGATAGTGAAAAGTATCTGTAGTCTTCTGCGAGGAAAAATCGCTTCCATCATCGACGCTGATCTCAGCCGATGATGGCAGCATATCGTACTGCATCAGCATGAACCATGAAACGGGAGAATATGTACGTGTGGCTGTTTTTACCCAGCTGACATTTGCAGAACGCTGAAGTTCTCTCTCCTTCATGAAATCGGCCGTAAATGGAGGCCGGTTTATATTCCTCATATCCGGAACCGATGATCTTTCAGTCGCGACGGGTTCATTTCCGTTCTCCCTGTATGCAAGGAGCCTGGCAATTTCGGGACCGGTCCTCGAGTCATTATTCCCGGAATATTTATCTTTCAGGCTGAGACTGTGGCTTTCAGAGTAATTAAAGACAAAGAGCGCCACAATTCCAAGAATAACCAGCTTCAGGATTAATTTCATATCGTTTCGCTTCTGATACAAATTTAATACTCCTGAGTTCTAAATCTATATAAAAGTGGTACAATGGTACAATGGTACAACGGTGAAACTACACAACGGTACAACGGGGCAATGGTATGAGTGTGTGAATGTAAATACTTAATATCTAAAATATTGAGCGATTATTTTTGAGTTAAGCTATAAAAGACATAATTTAGATAAAAACTTAAACGCTATGAAAAAATCCATTTGTTTCATCATTATTCTCAGTTTGCTAGGCATGAAAACATTTGCCCAGGGAACAGCTGACAAGGAGAGCTCAATGCTCGATAATTATATAAAGTCAAAGGTCAGCATTTCAAAGACCAGGATCGTTTCGGATACACTGGCGAGGGTTTTTGCAGGCTCTTTCTATAAAGTTGATGCCGGTTTCATGTTCACCGACGAGATGAGCTATTGCTCAGGTTCAATACTCGACATAAAGGACGGGGCGATATTTGCTCTTGACAGCCGCTCCGACAGCATGTTTGTGTTTAAATCACTTGTAAGGAAGGACTTTTCTTTGAAAACAGAATCAGACGCTAAATTATTTGAAGGGTGCCTCGACAGGCTCTTTCCGATGGACGAGATGAAAAGAAAGGAAAAGGAACATCTAAAGAAAGATAACAAGTGGTATTTTATAAGAGATACATTCTTCGATTCAAAAAGCGGGTATATAGTTTCAGTGGACCCAAATGGGAAGATTTTAAATATTGCTCACGAGCTGGAGGCGATTAAGAAATAGGCACAACAGCACATACAGAGATAGAAATGGAAAATGAACCCACTGCCGGAAAGAACAGGATGCTGATCGGAGCTTGGCTCTTTTTGATCGTTCCGGTTTTTGTCCAGCTTTCATGGATGATCGTGTGGCACTCCGGCCGCTTTGTTACACCAGATGAGAAATCAAAATATTATCTGAATCTTTTCCCTTCATTCCTTCAGAACCACACAACCATCTCCCTCGTCGCATTCCTTTTCTGCCTGGCAGCCTTAATCCTCGCAGCCCTGAGTATTGACAGGGTCAATGAGAAGATCCGGTGGCTGGCGTTTGCAACTATTCTGATCAGCTTCATTACAGGGTTGCTCTGCCTGGCGAGGGTCATGTAACCTTGATTGTGCAATCGGATTGAAGGCATTAAGGTGTTAAGGTATTAAGGTGTTAAGGTGTTAAGGTATTAAGGTGTTAAGGTGTTAAGGTATTAAGGTGTTAAGGTGTTAAGGTGCATAAGAGCTAAGGTGCAAAACCCTAAAACCCTAAAACCCTAATACCCTAATACCCTAGTACCCTAATACCCTAATACCCTTAATACCATAACACCGTTGTACCATTTTTGTCTTGTGACTTTTGTCTTTTATCTTAAATTCATTCATGCCATTTAGATCTATCTGGAGGCGCAGGTTCGACAACCTTTTTAGCAGGCTTATCCTTCAGTTCCTGAAGCAGGACTTCAACGGCTTTTTCAACGCAGGGATCAATTCCCTTCGCAAGCTGCTCCGGACGATCGACCACTTCGATATCAGGAGAAACACCTTTCCCTTCAATTATCCATCCTTCATCCGGATCAAAAACACCGAACCGAGGTACAGCTATATATCCGCCATCAACCAGCCCTGCATTACCTGATATACCTACCAGCCCTCCCCAGGTGCGTGTACCGATCAGCTTGCCAAGACCCAGCTTTCTGAAGAAATAAGGGAAGGCATCACCACCTGAAGAGGAGTACCCGTTGATCAGCATTACTTTTGGCCCGTCATTAGCTACCAGAGGCGATTTACCCGGCTCAAGTCCGTTCTGGTGCCAGTAAGTAAGCGTATGCCGGTCGAGCAGATCGGCCATGCGATCAGGAATAAAACCGCCCCCATTATATCGTTCATCAATAATCAACGCTTCCTTATCGAAGTATGCGTACATACCGTGAAACAGCTCGCGGTTTCCTTCATTAGAAGTATTTGGAACATATATATAACCAATTCTCCCTCCTGAAAGCTTATCGACCATTGCTCTTCTCTCATTGACCCAGTTTAAAGACATGAGATCCAGCTCACTTGATATTGGCTTGATAAGCGAGCCTCTGGCATCTGTAGCTGAAGGCTTGCCATTAACTTTTATTTCAACAGTTTTATTTGCCTTGTTTTCAAGAAAAGAATATGGATTATCGGCTGTCGTTACTTCTTTGCCGTCGATGCTGATCAGATAATCACCTTCTTTTACGTCGACACCCTGTTCAGTCAGGGGCGAACGACGGGCAGGATCCCAGTTTTCACCGGTAAAAATTTTAGATATCCTGTAACGACCTGCAGTCGCATCGGCAGTAAGCTCAGCGCCAAGAAGCCCGTTATCGACTTTCTTCACTCTTTCAAAATCACCCCAGCTGTCATAGCTATGGCTTGAATTGCATTCAGCTATTAATTCGTCGAGTATGTAATCGAGGTCAGCCCTGTGGCTTATGTAAGGAAGCAGGACACTATAGCGTTCTTTCATGGCTGTCCAGTCAACACCATTCATGTTATTAACATAAAAATAATCGCGGAAAATACGCCAGCCATCAATATATATCTGGTTCCATTCTTTTCGCGGATCTATTTTCATTTCAAGCCCGCTGAGGTTCAGCTTGCCTGCACCTTCTTTCTGTCCGGGTGTAAGCTTTATTATGCCATAATCACCGCCCGACTGGTATATTGCCATCTTGCCGTCGGCTGTCAGCGAGGCGTTCCCTGCCTGGTCCAGTATCTCCTCGTTCTTTTCATCTTCCATGTTGTATTTCATCAACTTACCGCCGCTGATATATATCAGACCTCCGTCGACTGCGCCTATGATCCTGTATTCGCCGGCATCACCGGGAAGTGCTGTGATACGGTCGTTGATGCCGTTAAAGTCAATTTCGACCTTCACTTCTTTTTTTACAGCAGCAGTATCCGCCACACTTGTTTTAGCTTTTTTATCTTTGGCTGAAGCTGCCGGTGCCTCGGTTTTCTTTTCGGGTTTTACGGGTTCGACGTCATTTTTATCCTTGAAAATTTTCGGGCTCTTCTGAGTTAATGACAGAGCGTACAGGCGAGTGGCTTTATTATAGATATAATCAAAATCAAAGCTGGAGAACGCGAGATTGAAATCGCGGTTGGAAGCAAAAAAGATATAATTTCCATCGAGGCTGAAAACCGGATTGAAATCTGAAAATGAACCATCGGTCATCTGCTGCTTTTTCCCGGTTGAAATATCATAGACCCATAATGCTGCATTATTGTTGCCACCCTCTTTCTGGTAAGTTATCCAGCGGGAATCAGGAGAAAAATTATAGCTCCGGAGTTCATCTTTAGTTGCATGATCTATGTCAGTGATCTTTCCGGTCGAAGCTTCCACAAGCCTGAGATTAAGCGTCCTGTCGGAGAAGACCAGGTAACGGCTATCGGGTGACCAGAGGGGTTCATACTTCCAGGCCGATGAATTGGATGTCACCTGCCTTGGCTTTGCTCCATCCTTGTTTTCAAGAAGGTATAGCTCATACTCACCGGTGAGATCGGAATAATATGAGATATATTTACCGTCGGGTGACCATGCAGGGTATATCTCACGCACGCCCTGGCTCTCCGTAAGATTCTTTGTGGTCCCGTTTTCAGCAGGAACGGAGAAGATATCGCCACGGGCATCAAACAGGGCACGCTTGCCGGTTGGGGAAACAGCAAAGCTGTTAATGTTATCTTTTACATTTTTATAATATGGGATGAGATTCGGGTTGTCGAAATCAATGTTCACTGTTACTTTTTCTGATTGACCTGACTGGAGGTTCAGCTTATAGATATATCCTCCATTTTCATAGACAAGCTGATCGCCTGTACCTGATGGCCACATAACGTCAAACTCAGTATGGTGAGTGATCTGCTTTGTCTCTTTTGTCACAGTATTGTACTTCCAGATATTTAGCTTAAGGTCGCGGTCTGAGGCAAAAAAGATATTGTCGCCCGACCATGTCGGCAGCTGATCAGTTCCATCAAAGTCAGTGATCTGTTCGGATGTATTTGCTTTAAGATCGTATATCCAGAGGTCGGAAGCCCTTCCGCCCTTGTATCGCTTCCAGTTGCGGAATTCGCGGTCGACCGGTGTAAATACCAGCTTGGATCCATCGGGAGACAGAACCCCGAATCCGCCGTTGACAATAGGAAGAGGTTTTTCAAGTCCGCCGTCGAGGCTTACAAGGAAGTATCTGCCGTTACGTTCACCGAAGGTGGTCCGGTTGCCGCGGATAAGTATCTGCTTGCTGTCGGGAGTCCAGTCAAGGACCACATTGTCCCATCCACCCCTCGGAGGCATTTCGACCACCGGGTTATACCATGTAAGCTGACGCGGCACTCCGCCATTTGAAGGAATTACAAAGATCTGGCGGCTCCCGGAATATTCGCCGGAAAACGCAATCCATTGACCGTCGGGTGAAATCTTGGGAAAAAGCTCCAGTCCCATGTGCGATGTAAGACGACGCGCTTCTCCCCCGCTTGAACTGACTGTCCAGATATCGCCGGCATATACAAAAGCTATCAGGTTTTTATTTATGTCAGGAAACCGCAGCAGCCTGGCATCATCCATAGAAATTGCATTATACGACACGCAAAGTGTCAGCATCAGGGCTGAAATCTTGTAAATTATTCTGTTCATGTTAGATGAATTAATAATTATCATTATGAAAGGTTGTAATTTTCAAATTACATATATCAAATATATTATTAATCGTGCAATCGTGCAATCATACAAAAAGATTGAAGGTGTTAAGGTATTAAGGTATTAGGGTGTTAGGGTGTTAAGGCGTTAGGGTGTTAGGGTGTTAAGGTATTAGGGTGCAAGAAAGCTAAAGTGTAAAACCGTAAAACCCTATTATCTTAATACCATAGCACCTTTGTACCGTTGCACTATTGTACCGTTGAGCAAATGCATCAATTTAATTTTTCTCCTGTCTTTTATAAAATTTTTTTGATATACATTTACTTTAATTATTGATCTAAAACTTAAATATGAAAAAAATCTTTTTTGCACTCTTGCTGCTCTGTCCAGCTGTCAGCTTTTCGCAACAACCTGCCAGCCAGAAATCGGATGCCTGGAAAACCATATACCGGGCTACATCGACAAAAATCAATGATCTGGTTAATACAAAGCTTGATGTAAGCTTCGACTTTTCGAAATCGTGGATGTATGGGAAAGCATGGATCACACTTAAGCCTCATTTCTATCCGACAGACTCACTTACCCTCGATGCTAAAATGATGGAGATAAAAGAGGTTTCGGTAATAAAAGAGGGCAAAGCTGTTCAACTGAAATACACCTATGACAGCCTGAAGCTTCATATCGCTCTCGATAAGACCTACAAGGGCGGAGAAAACTATACCATTTTTATAGATTACATTTCCAGACCGAACGATATAAAAGCTAAAGGAAGCGCTGCAATATCAGAGGCAAAAGGCCTCTATTTCATAAACCCTCTTGGAAAAGAAAAAGACAAGCCTACACAGGTATGGACACAGGGGGAAACCGAATCAAATTCGGCATGGGTCCCGACTATTGACAAACCAAATCAAAAAGCAACGGATGAGATCAGCATGACCGTTCCTGCAAAATTCGTTACACTTTCAAACGGTTTGCTGGTGAAGCAGAAGAAACACTCCGACGGAACCCGCACCGATACCTGGAGGATGGATCTTCCCCATTCTCCATACCTCATGATGATGGCAACAGGTGAGTACTCTATCATTAAAGACAAATATAAAGGCAAAGAGGTAAGCTATTATGTTGAAAAGGAATATGCACCAGTCGCAAGGAAAATCTTTGGCTTTACTCCCGAGATGATAAGCTACTTTTCAAAAATAACCGGAGTGGATTTTCCGTGGCAAAAATATTCACAGGTAGTGGTAAGGGACTACGTGAGCGGTGCAATGGAAAACACAACTGCAACCGTGCATGCCGGATCTGCCCAGCAGGATGCAAGGGAGCTTATTGACGGGAACTCGTGGGAAGATGTTATCTCACACGAGCTTTTTCATATGTGGTTCGGGGATTATGTCACTACCGAAAGCTGGAGCAATATAACGTTAAATGAATCTTTTGCCGACCTCAGCGAAACATTGTGGGAAGAATACAAACATGGCAAGGATGCAGGTGCTGAACATAATTTCGATGCGATGCAGAATTATTTCTTCAGCAACAGCGGCAATAAGGACCTGGTTCGCTTTTATTACCGTAACCGTGAAGAAGTGTTCGATGCCGTTAGCTACCAAAAAGGAGGAAGGATACTGAACATGCTTCGCAACTATGTAGGCGACAGCGCTTTTTTCAAGTCATTGAACCTTTACCTTACGACTTATAAGTTCAAATCTGCCGAGGCACAGGAGCTTCGCCTTGCATTCGAAGATGTAACGGGACAGGATCTCAACTGGTTCTGGAACCAGTGGTTTTACGGAAGCGGACATCCAAAGCTCAATATAAACTATGACTATGACCAGACAAAGAAAACAGCAAGGGTCTTTGTCAGTCAGACACAAGGCGATAAAACCTTTAAACTGCCTGTGGCGATAGATGTTTATCAGGGCGGTGCAATGAAAAGATATAAAGTATGGCTCGAGAACAAGGCCGATACTTTTGCATTCCATGCCGATACAAAACCGGATCTCATCAATGTCGACGGTGACAAGATACTTCTATGCCAGAAAACGGATAACAAGACAATCGATAATTATATATTCCAGTATAAAAATGCGGGGCTTTATCTCGACAGACGCGAAGCCATTGATTTTGCTACAAGACATCAGAAAGATGACCCGAAAGCATTTGGGCTTCTCAAAAATGCTATTAACGACAGATATCAGGGACTGAGGATATATGCAATTGAGAACCTGAATTTAATGGATGACTCGATTAAAAGATCTGTCGAACCTATACTGGCAAACCTTGCAGAAAAAGATCCATCGTCAATGATAAGAGCCACTGCCATCCAGGAACTTGGAAAGTACAAAAAAGCGACTTACAGGGATCTGTTCCTGAAATCGGTCAATGATTCTTCCTATTCAGTAGCCGGCGATGCATTGGTTGCCCTGAGCTCCATAGACAGCACATCAGCACTTCAGAGAGCAAAGCAGTTATCATCAGAAAATGTCAAAGGAACATTATCAAGAGCAATTACCAATATATTATATAGTTATGCCGGCGAAAGCGACTTTGATTCACTTGCCGCAAGGTTTGACAAAATGCCTGTTGGAAATAGTAAATTCTCGATTATGCAGCCTTTCGCCAATTATCTGAAAAAGGTAAAGAATACTGACAATTTCAAGAAAGGCATTGATATGATCGTGAGTTTCCGGGAGTCGATTCCGGAGCAGTATCGCCAGCAGGTTGTTTTCTATTTCAATAACATTATTTTAAATGGCATCGCCAGCTCCAAGGATAAGGCCGGGATGACTGAGCAGGCGGAATATGTGAAATCGAAGATTGCTGATAAAGCCAAAACACCGGAGAGCGGTGACCGGTGACCGGCAAGCAGCTAACGGAGTGGGATTTGCGGTGCAAGGCGACTTAAAAAAGAGAGAGCATGCAGGTCAGCGATCCCGGGAAATCCTCTCTTTGATGTTTTTAAAATATTCCCGTGTTCTGACAGGATTAGCTGAGTTCAGATAGATCGGTGTGGTTTTGGTATTTATTAAAATGAATGGTGGGTTCTCCTCCTTAAGGAACAACATGACTTTTGAGTTGCCGGACAGCTTAAAATGACCCTTAAGGATACTTCCCGCTGCAAAACCATTTGTTCTCGCCTTTATACCCGGAAGTGTCTGAAGGGTGTCAGCACTTATTATATCAGCATAACCAACAGATAATCCGTACATCCCGCTGATTGTCATGGAGGAATCCGAAAAGGTTACTGCCGGTTCCCTGCTCCCGGAAACAAATATAAAAACCAGTATACCTATGAAAACAGTCAATACTGCAACGGTCAGATATGATCCTTGTCTCCCGCTCTTCTCGTAAAACGATCCTGCCTGCAAGACGGTTATTTTTGCTCCTACCTCCTTAGCAATCTCTTCCGGTTTGTCAGTTCCAATCCGGATCTTTGATTTACGGTTCTTAAATGAAATCTCTACTGCGCTTAATCCTGATACATTATATAGCCATCCGGAAGATGTCATACGGATCCCAATACCGTCCATGACATTGTTTCTGACAGGTCTGCAGCTTTCTATATCCGATAGGGGATAGCTTTTTTTTACAAGCCCGATCCCCATTATGAAGGTCAGATATGTATCATCAATAATGATTGTCATCTTATAGAATATCAGCAGGCACATAATAAATGTAAGAATGACGAAACTAAAGATCACAAAAGGAATTGTTTCATCAAAACCAATAATAAAAAGCAAGACAATAGTAAAGATGATACATGCCAGTAATACTATCATCGAGAACGTGCCGGGCTGGGTGAATTTTTTCATTAGTATCTGTTTTGAAAGGTTTGTCCGGAATCAAAGATAATAACACATTTCAGAAGATTTAAAATTATGAGTAGCTTAAATATTCCGCTTCGCGGAACTACGTCGTTTCACTCCTTGTCTCCTGTCCTCTTTCTTCCAATCGTGCAATCAAACCGGTAACCGGTTGCCGGTAGCCGGTTGCCAATTAACCTTCCACCCCTGAAAAATAAACAAAAACTAACCTTAGTTAATATATATCATGCTAAATTTGTTATGCTTATTTTTTTCGATCTGTTTTTGATCTTAAGAAAGCTTACACCTGACATCTAAAGATAATCTTATGAAAAAATATCTTGTTTTCTTACTGATAATTTTGCTGACCTCCACGTCATGCAAAAAATCGGCACCCGGCGACACCACTGCACCAACGATGTCTTCTACACTGCCATCAAACGGAGCAACCAGGGTTTCTGCCACATCGTGGGTTTATATAACTTACGATGAAGACGTAGTTCTGGAAGATAATTATCAGATCTTCATAAATGGTGTAGCAAAAACAGCAACTGCATCAGGCAAGCAGGTAAGGATAACTATTACCCTTACTGAAGGAATGACTTATAATGTTGTCGTTTCTGCTAACTCTGTGAAGGACCTGAGCGGAAATTATGCTGCTGCCGTCAGCTTTTCATTCACAACCAAGTATCCTCAGCCTACAGATGGAAAATATGAAGCTGAATATGCACTGTTCTCTTCTACAAACTCTATAATGACTTCATTAAGCGGCTACTCCGGAACCGGTTACGTAGGCGGCTTTCATAATTCAACCGATTTTGTGACTTTTGACCTTGAAAACATTACAGCCGGAAAGTTCGATCTGTATATAGGATATTCAACTTCAAACTATGGAGCTAAAAACTGCTATGTTGACATAAACGGCATAAAAGGCTCATTCGACCTTGGATCCTCCCCGACTTTCACCGAAAAGAAATTTGCCACAGTTGTTCTGAATGCCGGGAGTAACACAATTACAATCACTCCAAACTGGACATGGTTCTTAATAGATTATGTGAAAATAGTTGCGAGTACAGGTTCCGGGACCACATTTAATATCGATGCAAACCCCGTTACTCCGGGAGCTTCCTTGCAAGCGGTCAACCTGTACAATTACCTGAAGAACAATTTCCTTACGAACGTCATTTCAGGAACGATGGCCAACTACAGTACAAATATCACCGAGGCCACATGGGTGTACACTAATACCGGCAAATGGCCGGCATTGACCTGTTTCGATTTTATCGATCACACAATCCGGAATTCACCAACTATTTTATACGAAGCTCCGTTCAACCTGGGCAAAACATGGTGGGATAATAACGGCATAGTAGCACTGATGTGGCACTGGCGTGATCCTCTAAACAAATCAGGAGCTTTTTATACTACCGGCACTACATTCGACGTATCGAAAATTACTGAACCCGGTTCACAAGAATATATAGCAATGGTTAATGATATTGATACCATCGCCGTTTACCTTAAAGAATTCAAGGATGCCAATATACCGGTTATATGGCGGCCGCTGCACGAAGCTGCAGGAGAATGGTTCTGGTGGGGAGCCAAGGGACCGGCACCATGCAAGGCGTTGTACCAGCTCATGTACGACAGGCTGGTTAACCATTGGGGCCTGAATAACCTGATATGGGTATGGACAACCAATACCAACTCTGATGCACTTGACTGGTATCCGGGCGATAATTATGTTGACATAGTGGGAATGGATATTTATCCCGGTGAAAACCAGCATAGCTCTCAGTATTACGAATTCAACAGAGTCAAGGATATTTTTGGAGGCCGAAAAATAATTGCCCTAGCCGAATGCGGTTCAGTTCCCGATCCGGCGCAGATGAAGACATACGGAGATATGTGGTCGTGGTTCATGCCCTGGAATGGCGATTATACAGAGTCTTCCGCCAATAATGGATCGGCATGGTGGAATACATTCTTCGGCTACTCGTATGTCATCACAAGAGATAAAATGCCGAGTCTGCATTAGCAGATCTCTTCGCGGTGTCTTGATCGCGTAGCTCGCTGTATTCAAGTCTTGCGGTCTCGAAAGTCTCCATAAAAGAACCGGCGACTGAGGGGTAGCAGTCAGCGTGAATCTTTTAGTTTGTGCTGGCTGAAGAAATCTTCCATATCTTCCATCCTGTAACTCCGTATTTTATCCTTTTTGCATAGTTTAAATACCTGTTCCAGGAATGCCGGATTAGTTGTATAGGCCAGACCCGAAGTATCCAGCAGATGAGCATGAAGAACCAGTATCTCGTTATTCTTTTGCGCTCTGGAAATCCCGGCCTGAAGGTTCTCAACAGTTATGCTATAATTGCAGTCAATCCCCATTGAATTCACAATATGGAAGGAATCGGGTCTGGCATAAATATTATCATAAGTGTCGATTGTTGTATTATTCCTGTTCCATGTTGCCTTTCTAAGATACTTCACGTGCTTCAGCAAATAAGAATCGACCGAATCGGGGGCCGGTCCGAAAGGATAGGCAAATGAAACGATGCGGAAACCCAGGACATTCAACTTACTGATCGCAGGCTCTACTTCCTCCTTATAATATTTAACAGCAGGACCGGCAAATTCCATGGCATTAAGATGATTCACACCATGACATCCAATCTCGTGACCGTCACTTTGCAGGATCTTCAGATCTCTAACCTGACCTGAATCCAGCAACTGAGGGCGCGATATGAAAAAAGTTGCCTTCACGTCATACTTTTTGAAGAGATCGCGATTTGCAACCCAGCTCTTAACATACTGATCGTCAAAAGTGAAGATAATACCTCCCCTTTTTAGAAGTGAGGAACAACTAAATAGAATAAGGGTTATGGAAATAAATATTACCTTTTTCATTAACTAAAACTTTGTTGTCGGGCAAGTCCTTTACTTAATCATCGAC
>Ga0182027_10004135_pt1 | contig 22662 bp, 18 predicted proteins | sample 712E1DmetaG_FD_121300 | JGI IMG/M metagenome (GOLD analysis project Ga0182027, IMG submission 121300) | Permafrost microbial communities from Stordalen Mire, Sweden - 712E1D metaG (Illumina Assembly) | ecosystem: Environmental > Terrestrial > Soil > Wetlands > Permafrost | place: Sweden... | reverse complement strand
TTGCAGCAATTTCTGCAGAGTCAAGACTTTGAGCAAGTTTATAAGCTTTCGCAAGGAGTAACCATCCATTTTCATCGCGCGTACTGGATTGAAGGCGGCTTTGGACGAGAGCAATTGCCTCAGCGTATTTTTTTTGTTTTATCAAATCTCTAGCTTGATCAAGCTGTATTTGACTGATCACTGTAGTCGTGGCGGCGATTAAGAGAGCCGTAGCAACCGAAAGAATACGCTTCATTGTGGTTTTACTCCGCTTGTAACTGAATAGTCCGATATGGAATAGAAACAGGCACCAGGCCTGATCTCTGAAATATTTTCTGTCCAACATTTGAGAGTACGAATGCACTGAAACCCAGCCCAACAGCTGCCTTGGCTTCAGTATTATAAAGATACAAAGAATAATGGAACGGATAAAGAGATTCGTGAATTTCCTGCTGCCTGGGTAAGTATTCCTTCTCACTGCCATCTGAAGATTTTGTAAGAAGCGGGAGTATCTTTACATTCACAATTTCATCTGTTAGAAGCGAGGCAGCGACACATCCAATCGAGTGCTGGTGTTCAGACACATATTGAATCACTTCTCGCTGACTGTTTATCACAGTATTTGGTTCCAGTGGCTTCGATCCGGGAAAAATCCTTTTTTGAAGCAATTCATTCATACCTGAATTTCTTCCTGTTAAAACAAAATCGATAGGTCCGGACCAGCGGGCTTCTGCAATCTGCATCCATTCTGTAGCCGTTTTTGTGATTATTCGATGGACCGATTCTGTCGTAATGTTTGAAATTGGATTTTGCTTGTGAACGATGATCGCAATACCATCCTCAGCAATTTTACTCTCAACAAGCCGCAGTGAAGCTTGTTGTGCCACTTGTCGTTCTTCTTCGTTACACTGCCGATCGACCACAATGGAATGAACGCTGTCGTTTAATAATGAGACTATTGCTCCACGGGTCGATGCACCGCGCACTTCAATTTTCACTTCAGGATAGAGACTTATATATTGATCCACTTCTTGCTGCATCAAGGGTAAGTACGGATCGGCAGCAAGTAAGAGACGATGACTCACTGTTGCTGTCTCGGTTTGCTTTTTGCATCCGCAGACACCAGCAATCAAAATAACAAGCATCGTGAGAAGTGCACGTTTCATTCTTCTTCAACTTTTTCGTTTTGCTGGCGGACTTGGATCCGTGTGGACACTAGCCGATAAATCCCCCAGAGCATAAGCACTACGCCAAAAGTTATTCGCCATTTATTCGGTACATAGGAGAATGCAACGCCTCTTATAACGACTGCTCCGAATATAAAGGTAATAATTGAGACGGAGTAACTTAAATATATTGATATACTTGAGAGCTTCAGCACGAGTACTAAACCCAGTCTCATAAACGTGCAAAGCTGATTAGTCTCGTGAACGCATCATCCCGATATTGAGGGACGTACGTTTTCTTAAACTCATCAGCTTTGACGTGTTCTAAAATGTTACTTGTTTCCCGTTAGTCTAAACTTGAACGGTATGGAAACCCACACCGAAACCGGACCTTTCTGCATCACTGCCGGTGTAAAGACCCATTGTTTCGCAGCCGCGATCGCAGCATCTTCAAAAATTGGAGCATCGCTCTTGAGAAGAACAACCTTACGAACTTTCCCTTCTTTATCCACCCACACTTTCACGTATACAGTGCCTTCTAAGCCTGCACGTAAAGCGAGGTCAGGGTATTTCGGCTCAATTCGTTTTACAACCGTAGGTTCCTTTTCGTATGGAACGAAATCCGGAGGCGCCGCATCATCATCAATTTTCAAATCTTGTTCAATTTGAGCACTGCCTGCATTAGCACCCGGATCGACTGTAGGTGCGGATTGCTGGCTTAATTCAGTTTGTGATGCAATTGTCTGCTCTGGACTGACCTCTGCATCAGGCACAGGAACCGGAACACCGATGCTTGGCCGTACAGCCGGACCGGAAGCCGCAACGGCAGGCGCTGCTTGGTTGGTCAACGACGGAGGCGGACCAAGGTCTGTGTATTTTACTATACGGACCATATGAACAGGTTCTTCATCTTCATTCAACCAGACGGCAAGATGATAAGTGCCGACACCGGAGAAACAGATGAGGATACCTGCTAGAAGTCCGAATATCATATATTTTTGTGCAACAGATTTTAGTTCTATTGCACCATACTGGACAGGTACTGTTATAGTTTGCGCCATATCGTCTCCTATCCTGCTACTTTCGCTATCAGCTTTTTATCAGCATCTTTCAAAGGTGCGATGCTGAATTTTGTGATATTGGCGAGGTTAAGCTCATCCATAATGTCGACCATATCGTTATACTTTGCATCGCGATCGATCTGCACCAGCGTTATGAGTTTTGGAATGCTGCGAAGTCTTTCCACCAGCAGCGGACGCAGTTCTTTAAATTCAATTTTTTTAAGCGCAGTTGGTTCATTGCCCATACTCCAGTAGATAGCCATATTCGGCTCTATACGTACTGTGAGAAGCGTGGATGCTGCAACTTCCACCTGAACTTTATCATCAGGCGGTAAATTCAGCTCCATCGTTTGCGGCTTGTTGAAGACTGTTGTCAGCATGAAGAATGTAAGCAGCAACATTGCGACGTCGACCATCGGCGTCATGTCGATACGAACACCGGCACGCTTCTTTTTCTTCTTCTTTCCTTTTGCGTGTGATTTTGATTCAACAACTTCTCCACCGGACATGTTTATACTCCTTTATCCAAATCTGTGAGAAGATTAAAACGCGTAATCTTCGCTTTCACTAAAACATCCATCACATCTTCCATCGGTCCATAGGGTGCGTTTTTATCACCTTTGATGACCGTGCGAAGCTTTGGATCATTGATACGCGCTGTAATGAGTAAATTGCCAAGCGTGTTTTTATCTACTTCAACATCATGCTTATATTTATTTTGTGTTCCAAATAAGCGCTCCATCAATCCTTGCGCGTCAACACCAAGATAGATTTTGCCTTCTTTGTTCACATAGACCATCATGATATGCGATTCCGGCAGCTTGAATTCCGAGTGCGAAGCCGGAATGATAACATCAACATCCTCGGGCGGTTTGAATTGCGTCGTCATCATGAAAAACGTCAGCAAGAGCATTGCTACGTCCACCATCGGTGTCATGTCGATACGCGTGCCGAGTCGTGCTTTCTTATGTTTTGGCATAACGTCAACCTTTCCCAGTTACTTCTTATGCGGTCTGCGTGAGGCTAATGACTGAATTATGGAATAGCTCGCTTCGTCAATCATATACGTGAAGTTATCGATTTTCGTGACAAAGAAGTTATATGCAACGATACCGCCGATACCTGCTACGAGACCACCCGCTGTATTAATAAGTGCCTCTGAAATACCTATGGCAAGTTGAACTGCATCAGGTGCACCAGCGCGTCCCATCGCCTGGAATGAACGAATCATACCGATAACTGTTCCGAGCAATCCCACCATTGTTCCGATAGAGGCAATTGTGGACATCATCGATAAGTTTTTTTCCAGCATGGGTACTTCGAGCATGGTTGCTTCTTCAATAGAGTGCTGAATGCTCTCCATTAATTCTTTTTGTCCTTTTACGTCACCTTCTTCTACCACCATTTTGTATTTTTCTAAACCTGCACGGAGAACGTTGGCGCAGGAACCGCGTTGTTTATCGCATGCGGCAAGCGCTGTATCGATATCGCCGGAATTGACTGCTTGCTGTACATTCTTTAAAAAAACTGTCAATGTGCCTTTACCATTGGCTTTCTTCAATGTAAGCATGCGCTCAACTATTACTGCGATCAGCATGATCACAAGGGCAATAAGAGAGATAACGAGTGGACCGCCTTCTTTGATGAAGGAAGGTAAAAAGAATTCGAAAATCACCCAGCCAAAAACGAAAGCGAGGACGATAACGATAGCATTGAACGTGGAAGTCTTCATGAAACGTTCTCCTGATTTGTGTGATATTAAATGAATATGATTGTGACTTATGCCTTAAGACTATTGATCGCTTGCTGGCGATCTTCTTCTACATCAAAAACACCAATGAGTTTTGTAATAACAAAAACATTTTGCACGCCTTTGGCGACGTTGCAAAGTTTAATTTTTCCATCTGTCTTCTGATACATTGAATGGATACCGACCAATGCGCCAATTCCAGAGCTGTTAATATATGTAATGCCGCCAAGATCCAGTACGAGCTTTTTATTCCCTTGTTCAATAAGATCTTTGGCTTTTGCTTTAAATTCGTCCGTCTCTTCTCCGCCAATGAGAGAACCGCGCGGCTCCAGAACAGCGATATCTAAATTATTGAGTGTTGTAAGTTTTGTCGACATTTCATTTCCCCGGCTCTTTGAGTGTATTAATCAGACCAATTTTGATTATCAATTTTAATACCACGCCATTCCCGGGTTTTATGCCTTTTTTAAAACAATATCCGCATTTTTAAACCACTTAAAAATAAGAGGCGGGGAAAAATTCCCTGTTATAAATGATGAAAAGGTATAGAGAGATGAAACTGAAGGAAAATGCCGAAAAAATGAATGAGGAAATATGCCCCGCATGCTGATGCTCATAGTCCAAATTTCTTGCGTTTGTTTAGCAAGGTTTTTCGATCTACGCCAAGAATGCGGGCGGCTTCATCGTAATCTTTAGCAATCTGCAGAACTTTTTTTATCTGAAGTTTCTCCGCTTCTTCTAAAGACAGTGCACCGGATGCAGAAGCATTACAAATTTCTTCCGGTAAATGTGCTGGTTCGATAACACCATTTGCTGTGAGGAGCGCTGCGCGTTCAATGACGTTCTCCAACTCGCGAACATTACCGCTCCAGCGATATGCTTTCAGAACTTTGTCAGCTTCTGCTCCAATTTTGATATCACGTTCTTTGGAAATTTTTTTGAGAAAATGATGGATGAGCAATGGGACATCTTCCGGCCGTTCTCGAAGCGACGGCAGTTTTATGCGGACTCCATTTAAGCGGTAGAAAAGATCCTCGCGAAAATTTCCTTCTTTCAACGCTTCATCTAAATTTCGGTTCGTTGCTGAGATCACGCGAACATCCACTTTGCGCGTTATATTTTCACCGACGCGCTCGAAATCTTTCGTCTGTAAAACGCGTAAAAGTTTCGATTGGATAGATGAGGGCAATTCCCCAATTTCATCTAAGAAAATTGTTCCACCGTCTGCCATTTCAAACCGGCCTTGCCGGTCCTTCAATGCACCGGTGAACGCTCCCCGCACATGACCAAACAGTTCGCTCTCCAAAAGCTGTTCCGGAATTGCCGCACAGTTCACTTTGACAAACGGCTTATCGGCCCGATTGCTTTTCTGGTGAATGTAATGAGCTACCAATTCTTTTCCTGTGCCGCTTTCTCCTTCAACGAGGATGCTAATTGTACTGTCGGCAACACGTGCTGCAATATCAAGCTGTTCAATCATTGCACGGTTACGAGTGATGATTTCACCGCTGCCCTGCATCGATGCAAGTTCTTCACGAAGTTCAGCTACTTCATGAACGAGCTGATGATGCGCAAGAACTTTCTGTGTAAATAATTTCAATTCCTCAAAATCGAACGGTTTCTGCAAATAATCGTGCGCCCCTTTTTTGATCGCGGCGACCGCGGTATCGACTGAACCGTGGGCTGTCATAATAATGACGGTCGTCTTGGGTGAATACTGCTTGATTTCTACGAGGACTTCGATACCATCCATCGGCGACATTTTTAAATCAACAAAAGCGATATCGTACACATTTTCCTGCAGCAAGTGAATTACATCCTGCGGTTTCGCACAGAGTGTTGTCTCAATACCAATCGATTCTAAACAGATACCGATCGTGTTGAGAATATTTTTCTCATCATCCACAACAAGTACTTTTGGTTTTTGTTGCATACGATTTATGCCTCACCTTGCAGTACTGTAGGAAACGTGAAGAAAAATGTACTGCCAACTCCCACTTGACTTTCTACCCAGATGCGTCCTCCATGGGCCTCCACTACTTCTCGCGCAATTGCTAACCCCAGACCGACACTGCCAGGTGTTGTCTCCGTTGAGCTTTTCACTTGGACAAATTTATCGAAGATTGTTTCTAAATTCTCTTGTGGAATTCCATGTCCCGTATCAGCAACAGTGACAAGAATTCCCTGTTTCTCTTCTTTAGCTGTCAATTGGACCTTACCACTAGTATCAGTGAAGCGAAGCGCATTGCTCAATAAATTAGTCACCACCCACGTAAGTTGATGGGAATCGGCAGAAAGCGCGGGCAAATGTTCTGGAATATTAAGTTCCAAGTGTATTTGTTTTTCCTCAAAGGGAAGACGCAGGGGCCGCACAGCGTCTGCCACAAGTCGGCGGAAATCGACGAGTTCCTTTTTCAATTCATATTTACCGGATTCAAGCTTGGAGAGATCCAGTAATTCTTTTACTAACTTTCGCAACCGTTCAGAATCATCTTTTGCAGCCACGAGCAAATCTTTTTGGCGCTGGTTCACGGATCCTATAACTTCCTGCGAAAGGATGTCGATGCTCATGCTTAATGACGTCAATGGTGTGCGAAGTTCATGAGAAACAGTCGCAATAAATTCGGATTTCATCCGATCAAGATCTTTAAATCGCGTTACATCCTGTAAGAGTGTTACCACACCCTGGATATTTCCATGTTCATCAACAATATGCGCTTGACGCGGCCTGAAATATAATTGTAAATCGTTGCGTGTGAATGCGAAAAGCGGATCGCGGTGTTCCAGTTCAATGCGCTTGAGGCCGCCCAGTTCCAACATCCCTGCCCAGCTTTGATTACCCACGACTTCGCGCACAACCTTCCCCCGCCAATCATCTCCGCGAACGTCGAAGATAGCGGCAGCAGCTTGATTCATGAGAACAAGCATTCCATGCTCATCTGTTACGATAATCGGATCGGCAATGCTTTCCACAATCGTCTCAGATTTTTTTTTCTCCGCAATAAGCTGCTGTATATTCATCTGTTCGTACATTCTTAACCGTTCAGTCATTTTATTAAATTCACGACTCAGCTCTCCGATTTCATCGTCTGTGTTTACATCAATTTTTTGATTGAGCTGACCGCTGCTGATACTGCGGACAGAACGAGTCAGCTTCTCTGCCGGCAAGAGAATAGTCCGCGAAAACCGCATACTCGTGAAGAAACTCAGGAATACTGCTACAATAGAAATCGTGATGACCGTAAACGTCGCATCGCTGGTCAACTGGTTCAATTTTTCTTCGGTCACCGTCATCGCATCCTGATTGATTTCCAGGTACTCAAAGCATCCATCTTTCAATGATTTAGCAACAGGAATAATACACCGAGTCCTAAATTCGGTAGCCGCGGCTGTCGGTCTTTTCATTTGCAGGAGATGATATAACGAATCAGTAAGCTGCGTGTACCGATAAGAATCCTGTGTGATCCGATCCAGTACTATCTTTTCTCGATCGTTCAGACTGCCTTGTTTTGCTTTTTCCAGCCATCCGAGGAAGTTTGATCGATTCGTACTAAATTGAAAATACGCATCATTATCTTGAATCAGCATGGAAAGCTGCGCGTTTTCCTGTCCGCCCAGCGCCTTAAACATATTTTGTGCAGCACGGACGCTTTCATAATTATCATGTAACATAAGACTGAACGTATCGCGGAGATTGGAAAAACTGTAGACAGCAAAAGCGCTCGTTGCCAACCCGATGACAACAATAACAAAATAACTAAGACCAATTTTATAACGGAGACTTGTCATACACTTGCCTACTTTTTATCCAACACCTGCCACATTGCATCCAGGAGTTCACGGAGACCTTCTCCTGTAACTGCTGAAAAAGGGATCGTCACCACGCCGCGCCCGAATTTTATCTTTGCAAGCTTCTTCCTGTCCATTTCGTCCACAACATCCATCTTGGTAAGAGCAACAATCTTTTTCTTTTTTGCGATTGCAGGATTGTATGAGGCAAGTTCATTGAGAAGAATTTGATAATCTTTTTTCGGATCTTCGCTGAGAGCTTCAATGAGGAATACCAGTACGTGTGTGCGTTCAATATGACGGATAAATTGAATTCCCAGACCTTTGCCTTCGTGGGCGCCTTCGATAAGGCCTGGTATATCGGCGATAACAAAACTTTTATTATCCGCATAGCGCACGAGACCAAGATTCGGTGTAAGAGTGGTAAATGGATAATCTGCAATTTTCGGTTTAGCAGCAGAGACAACTGAGATAAGTGTTGACTTGCCGGCATTCGGAAAACCAACAAGCCCAACATCTGCAAGGAGTTTGAGTTCAAGAATCACGTCGCGTTCCTCGCCGGGTGTTCCCGGCTCAGCAAACCGCGGCGCTTGATTTGTCGGTGTCGCGAACTCACCATTGCCTCGTCCGCCTTTTCCGCCCTGAGCGATGATAAATTCATCTCCATCGTGCACCAAATCAACAATCGTTTTTCCCTTCACTGCATCCCGCACCAATGTGCCGCACGGCACTTTCACAACTTCATCCTTTCCCGATTTTCCTCCCTGATCTTTTGGCCTTCCATTTTCCCCCCGTTCAGCTCGATAGCTTCGTTTATATCGAAAATCAAGCAGCGTGTTCAATTGCCTGTCTGCGTGAATAATAACACTGCCGCCGCGCGCGCCCGTGCCACCATCCGGGCCGCCCTTCGGAATATATTTTTCATGCCGAAAGCTGATGCATCCGTTGCCACCATCGCCCGCCTTGACAGAAATTCTTGCTTCATCTATAAATTGCATAAGGGATCCGTACGTGAATAATTCGCATCTACTTATTATTGGTCATGGCTGATGTAAAATGCGCAAACAACTTATCTGTCAAACCCACCGCCTCTGCACCAAATGGATCGGTCTGATTGATCATAAAAAGCTTGTCGAGATATGGAGCGACCTGTTCCCATGTCCGCAAGAGGCTTATTTCTGTGATTGCCCCGCGAAAGGCCGGTTCATCGTTCGAAAATATTTTCCGGACAATGAGAGCAAATTCTTCCTCGGAAAAGATCTCAAGAATTTCCTTCTGTTTTGCACTCGGTGTTGATGCAAGATACTTTTCATCATTCTCACCAAACACGAGAAGCGGTGCTTTCGTCTGCAAGGACTTCTCCGCCACTTGTGCATCGTTGATTATTTCCCGCGCAAGCCCTGAACTATCAGCAATCACTGTTGGTACCTGTTCGTCCTCTTGTTGTGTTGCCCCGGACGGTATCGAAGGTGGTTCACCTCCATGAGCTGTTGCATCTTCATTTCCGGTTCGAACAATTTCTATGATATCAGCCAACCGATCAGCAGTAATTTGTATTATTCGATTACGATCACGCTCGAGTTCCAATCGTACACTGATTTCCTGAATTTTCTTGTCTTCAAAAAATACAATAGCTGCATTAATCGGAAGTGTTTGCTGTTCAAATTCCACTTGCGGTACCATTTTACCGGATTCGACAAAATCAAACAAGGCATGAGTCATATGGGCGAGTTCAAGACTGGAGTGCTGAGCCACCACTTCATGATCAATCTTTTCTATCAGCGACTTGAACTCTTCATATGTTACTTCTGCCAATCCATGGTCAGTAATATAGCGCCTCATCAGTTCAGGGAAGTATGTATAATCAACGCAATACCTCAGACGTTTTTCGATAACATCAGAAGCAACCCTGCGCTGCTCGCCAATAATAAAATTTAAAAGTGTCCACTGCGGGCGGCAGAGATAGTTGAATTGAAAATGTACCGATTCATCCAGAAGCGATTCGAATTCCTGAAGACTGAAATGATAATTCTGAACGAGCAATAAATCAATTTGCTCCTCAAGGCTTCGCACTTCAGGAAGTGAATAGGAAAATTTTTTAGAACGGTATTCCAATCCCCGTTCCTGGGTGAGCTTTTTTTCAACCTCAGCTTTGAAGTACGCCTTGACGGCAGGATGAATTCCTGCGGAGAGTATTTTCCTCAATACGATACCATCATCCTCGCCAATAGTTTTAATATGAACGGCATGGATAATAGATTCTATTTCTGCTTCAAAAATGAAACCCATTGTTACATGACACTAGTACGTGATTGGGTGATTAGAAACATTATTTTTTTCTCGACTCCCTTTAAACTCAAAATTCATTATCTCTATTTTTTTAAAATAGCTTTCACACGGTCGACTTCTTTTTGTGCCGCTGTTTTAAACTGTGCATCAGTATCTTTCCGATCGATAATCTGCCTGTACATTGTCAATGCCTGATCGTACTTGGATATTTTTTCATACGATTGACCTGCCATATAGTAAGAAGTTGAAATCCAATCGATTTTTCCTCTTTTCGTAACAAGGTATGGAACCTTCAGAAATTCTAAGACCGCCTGCTGATATTCCCCCTTGTAGAAGTACGCTTCGCCGATGTAATACCGAAGCTCAGCTTCAAGGTCTGTATTGCCGGCTTCTATTAAACTCTGCAATTGCAGAACTGCTTGATCGTAGTATCCCAATTTCTGATACAGCACGCCCATATCAATTTTTTTATCGATGAGATCCGGATCGTTTGGGAAACGATCAATATACTTACGTGTCAATTCCAGGGCGCCGTCGAAAAGTTCCATTTCTTTGTAGGTCATAATCAAGTTACTCATTGCTAACGGAACCAGATCAGGCGAGCGTTGTTCGTTATCAAGTATCACACGGTACTGTTTGGAAGCGTTGTCCCATTGTTCCAGGCTATAATATGCATTGCCAAGACTCAATCGTGTGCGAGGGATAATCTCGTCATTGGGAAAATTCCGCAGAAGAGAATCATATACTTGCACCGCCTGCGGCATTTTCTGATCCAACTCATATACCCGCGCTGTCCAGAAAAGCGCTTCCGGAACTATGCGGGCATTACGATATGAAAGAATGACATTATCAAACCGCTCTTTCGCTTTCACAAAATCTTCTTTCCGGACTTGATATTTGCCGCGCTCAAATTCAAATTCTGCCGCATAGTTGAATGCGCTGGCAGAATTCGCTTTCACAAATTCCACAGCACGCTTATCGGCTTCTGATATATTGTCAAGCCGGAAGTATGATACAACGATGCGTGATTGAATGTAGTGCTTCAGGCTATCAATGTTTGTTTGAGAAATTGCTTCACCATACTTCACAATTGCATCGGAATATTTTTCATTCCGAAATAACATGTCTGCTGTTTCCAACGCTACCGATGCGCTTTGCCCTCCAGTTTTCGCCGCAATGCGGCTTACATTCTGCAAGTACGATGTAGCAGCGTCAATATTGTTTTCTGCTTTCGCGATGGAAGCAAGTGCATAGTATGCCTGTCCGGCTCTCTCGGTAACCTGATCCCGTGTTACATAATCGGCATACCATTTCTTTGTCGCAGCGCGATCGCCAAGTTTTTCACTGCATGCTCCAAGTTTAAAAACTATTGAACGCTCGACGTTCGGATCGCCGGTTACTGCAAAGAAATCCGACCGCATTCTTTTCCATCCTCGCTCATACCAATCGAATGCATTCTTGAAATCCCTCGCATTGAAGTATGCATCAGCTTTCTGTAAGTCGATATTCGAATTCAACGAACTGTAGAAGTAACGTTTTTCCAGAAGATCAAACAAGCCCAGCGCTTTTGTCAATTGAGCACTGTCCGCTGCTGTTTTTGCAAGGTATGCCGCCGCCATCGCGCTATAGAGGTGATTCGGATTACTAGAAAGGAATCGATCTATTACCTGCCTTGCCGAGTCTTTTTCCATTGTTTCATCGAGCGACATGCCAAGGTGATAGTATGCAGATGGAGCTGTTTCACGATCAGAATATTTATTTAATAAAAGTTTATAGGTCGAGATTGCGCTTTCAAAATTCTTCGCAAGATAATATGAATCACCAAGTAAGAGAAGCGCTGCGTCACCTCCCCTTACGCCAGAAGACTTCGATAAAAACCCTATTCCCAATGTTCGTACATCTTCTGCTTTCTCTGTCAATTGCAAATGGAGCGCGAATGCAGCCACCACTGCTTGATCCGTTAATTCACCAGCCGGAAAATGCGCCACGAGGGAATCATAGAAAGCGATGGCTTTGGAAATATATTCTTTTCCCCGCGTGCTTGTTTTTCCATCTTTCAACGCAAGCAACTCATAGGATTGTGCTTGTTTTAACCATGCAGATGGCCGAAGAGCATCTTCCAAATCGACACTGAGTGCATAGGAATATTGTCCGGCCGCAAGAGTATAGTCCTTCAAATCAAAAAAGTAGATTTCTGCAAGACGGTAAGCCAGATTGCCTTTTGATTTCTGAGCAATGACATCGCCCACGAGCAACGCAAGTTTTTGCAGGCTTGCATCCTTGCTCCGCTGATCAAACGCTTTGATGAGACGTATTTGTTTTTGCGCATCCGAAACAAATTCGCTGCTGGGATACTGTCTCTGCAAATTTTCGAACACATCAATTGCTCCATCCACATCGCCGGTTTTTATCCGCGCCTGGCCAAGCTCAAAGGTCGCATCATCAATCCATTCGCTTGTGGAGCTATGTCCTCGCAGCCAATCGCAAAAATCAATAGCTGTTTTTGGATCATTCAGTTCAGTGTTCGCTATGTGCGCACCCTCAACCAAGAGGCGCGGTAAATTCGCATCTGACGGAAATTGTAGGCGGTAGGAATTCACTATCCGCACGGCTTCTGCATAATTTTTCGTTATTTTCGCTGCTTTAAAAGCACCAATAATCAATGCCCGCCGATCCGCGTTACCAAGACTATCGTTGAGCGCACGGGAATAGCACTGCGCCGCTTTTGCAAGATCGCCCATCCGCTCTGCTGCAATGCCAGCCTTGTAAAGCACTTCACCATTGCGTCCTCCGCGAATTTCGCTTGCACGTTCAAACAAGGATAACGCACGCGGATATGAACGAACGCGGTTGTTTGCCTCCGCCATTTCGACGTAGGCATCTTGCCTCAATTGTTTTGGCGCTTTCGTACTATCCTCTGCAAGCAATTTCCAAGATGTCATTGCATCGTCTGTATTACCCGCCAAATTCTTTAATGCACCCAAGGCAAAGAGCGCTTTGTAATAGCTTGAAGTAGTTTTGAAGTTACTAACGATATTCGTTAGCGCTGCTTCCGCATCGGACGTTTTTCCTAACCCGACGAGAGCTTGACTCATCAACAACAACCCGCGCGCTTTCAGTTGTGCATCGGTGGTTGCATCCGCCACACTCTTACATTCCTGACGCGCTTGTTCATACTGGCCTTCCGCATTCAGTATCTCTGCAATCCGCAGGCGAGCAGGAAGGACCTCCGGTGCAGTATATTCCTGTGTTAACATACGAAGGACACGATTAGTGTTTTCCATATCGCCAAGCTGTTCGTAATAGTCCGCTGCTTTTGACAAAGCAATAGGTGCAAACTTGCTCTTCGGATGAAATGTTTTAACGCGTTCGAATGCCATTGCTGCCTCGCGTTCATTGTTCATTGCCGCATATTCTTCCGCGGCATTCATCCACGCTTCAGGAGCTTTACTATTGTCAGGATATGCAAGAGCAAAGTTTTGGAATGTGAATCGCGCCTCGTCGTGTTTACTAAGCTTGGACTGCGCAAGTCCAAGATAGAAGTGCGCCTCGACACCTTGAGGTGTAGCGGGATACAAGCGTATAAAGGCATTGAATTGTTCCAGAGCCAGATCGAACAACTTATCATTGTAGAGATTCACAGCGAGCTTGAAATCGGCGTTCTCTTTCGAATCTTGTGCAAGCACTGGAAACGAAAAGAGATTGAGGAAGGAACATATCAAAATAACTTGTTTCATTGAGGAAAAATGTAGCCAATAATCATTCGATTAGCAAGATGAGGAAAACATCACCATGGGTCAATGCTGTTCACATCATGAGAGAATTACTGCAGGATATTGATAAGATAAATAGAATTGATTACTTTAATAAAGTCTTTTTTATATCGAATAAAGAAACCAATGAATCCTGAATCATGAAAGACCGTTCAACAAAACGAACGAGCCGGCGTTCAAAAAAAAGGGCAGAAATCTGGATTGTCGAAGATAATGCTTTCTTCAAGGAATGCCTCATTGAATTAATTAACAATGAGAACGATTTAGTATGCAGCCAGTCCTTCAATTCGTGTGAAAAAACTCTTAACTATATGGCGTTAGGCACTTCTCCAAGCATTATATTGTTGGACATCGGGTTACCGGGAATGAGCGGTCTGGAAGGCATACAGAAATTTAAACAACTCGCTCCATCTACACAAATTATTATCATTACTGTTCACGAAGATAATGACAGTGTCTTTCAAGCCATTTGTGCCGGGGCCGCCGGCTACCTATTAAAAAATGCTCCGGGAGAAAAAATCATCGAGGCAATTCATGATGTACAGAAAGGCGGCTCGCCTATCAATGCTCAAATTGCCCGAAAAGTTTTAACAACATTTGCATCATCAAATTTGCCGTCCCCTGATTATGATTTAACGAACCGTGAACGGGAAATACTTTTACAATTGATAAATGGTTTGACAAAAAAAGAAATCGGAACTATGCTTTCCCTCAGCTATCATACCATCGATACGCACGTACGAAAAATTTACGACAAACTTCATGTGGATAAACGTAGCAGCGCTGTTGCAAAAGCCCTTAAAGAACGAATTTTGTAAAACGGTTTTTGAATTTGCTGTCAAGTGTTTTATTTACAAAATCATTAAAAAATAAAAAAATAAAAAATCACGCATTCGCGTGATACCGCTTTATTGAGCGAACATTTATCTTACGCGTGCAGTTTGTAGCCCCCCCAGGGTTTGTTAAAACCACCTACAAAGCTGCATCCGAAGAATGGGGATTGGATCTATCGGAAAAAAGTGACACGCTTCTTCTGCAGCGTAGAGCTTGACGAGGCACTACGGGAAAGGCTGAGTCTAAAGGGGTATATAAGAGGCTTAACAAAATCTAAGGCAAGGTTCGAATCTATTGATTCGCCTTGCCTTTTTTATTTTCTCAGACTAAAAAAGAATTCAACTTACAAACGATTTTCGGGGGACGACGATAGATGCCTTCTCTCTAAAACGAATACAAATTGTTCAAAGTGTTGCAAGCGATCCAAGAAGAGAATCTATGCAACTATCAAAGTCGTATCGCTTCAGAGCTTCCTCGCGAGCTAAATGGCCAAGAGATAAACGCAGGACAGAGTCGCTCAGAATGCGGTGAATCGCCCAAGCTACAGCAGTCGCATCACGTGGTTTTATAAGTAATCCTGTCTTACCGTTCGTAATAATCTCCGGCAGACCGCCCGCGTTTGTCGCAATGATCGGCCGCTCCATCGCCATCGCCTCAACAACCACTAGTCCGAATGTTTCAGAGAATGATGGAAGAACAAAGACATCAAGAGCTGCCATCAAATGTGGAACATCATCTGTAAAAGGAATATATTTTACATACCGTTCGATGTCAAGTGTGCGGCACAACTCCATTAAGTATTCTTTGTACCCATGTTCCCCCGCAGTTTCATCACCTGCAATAAGGAACATAACATCCGGGTGTTGCCTCACCACTTCCGGCACAGCTCGAAGCAGTATATGCTGACCTTTTAATTTATCGAGTCGTCCGAGAACCCCAATCGTATAGCCATGATGAGGTAATCCGAAAGATGTTCGTGCTTCATCTTTACTATAGTGTGATGGATCAAATTGCTGGAGATCAGTACCCAGCGGAACCACTTTTACTTTTTCACGAGGCATGCGTGTAAAGGAAAGCACATCCTCTTTCATACTCTGTGTGAGAGAAATCCAAAGCGATAGTTTCGAATATACCCATGAGTGTATAAAATCACGCTTGTTATAACGGGAATTCATTTGTTGATAAAATACTAACTTTACCTGAGGAGTTATCATTGATGCGATTGCGGCAAGGTGAATATCACTTGATTTCATGAGCAGAACCAAATCGATCTGTTGGTCTCTCAACAAACGAGCAAGGTGAAGTGCCGCCGGAATATCTCCGTATTTCCAATGAAGGGTGATTGCAGCGACATGAAGCCCAGCTTCATGTGCTCGTTGTTCAAGCGGCGACGAATTAGCAATAATGACAATCGTGGAAACACCTTTTTTCTCCATCGCTTGTGCAATGCGAATTGTAGAAAGTTCAAGTCCGCCAAGGGCACGGGAGAAACAGACTAAAGCAACTCTTTTTTGCAATCTTGCCATATTTTTAAGACGTATCATTATGAATTTTGTTTCTTGTAAGATATCGGCAGATACAAAAAGGTTTAATGTCAAATCTTTCAATATTAAACATTTTAATATTGAAGAGGGTTCCTTCATTGGAACCAACCTGTAACACTTCCCTGTTCATTTAATAGGTGTGTTTTAATTATTCTGCATACAGTTTGATTTTGCAGGAAAATAGACGATCTTCTATTAGTTTGATTTTTATTGTTACTATTGAAAGAATTAAAGATGGCAGATTCTCGAGTGCATTCATTTCATATTCCCGTCCTAGGGCTGGCATTCTCTGTTGATACGCCTATTCGTGTTGCTCGGTATGGTATTTCGTCTGTCATTTCGATTGTTGATGATATCCTCATCGAGCACATGCGCAAACACTATGCAAGTTTGTACGAAGAGACCTATCATCCAATTACAGTGCGGGATGAAGATTATCGAGCCAGAAGAATTACCGCTTATCTCAATCTTCTCCAAAAGATCGTCCAGAGGCAGATAGCCGTTCTCAAGATTTCAGCGTTTGAAAAAGGGAGCGAGCTTGTCAAATATTTTGAAATGCTGCCGGAAGAATCACAGCTGAAAGCGCTCTATCATCGCATGGTACATGCAACTGATACCGAAAAACAATCAGCATTGCAGCATGAGTTACGAACAAACATTGTTGCCGGCGATATTGATGTTAACATCATGACAAAGCTGGATAAAGTAAATACCGGACGCAATCAAGAAAAGCTGCCGGCGGAATTTTCAGACGCCCTTGCATCACTGCGCGGATTTGCTGAAAGCGACCTCAACTCGTCGGTAGTTCTCTCTGCGGGTTTAAATTCGCGCTTGTTCAGTTATCTGGGACAGCGTAAAGAGTTCATTCCGGACGAGCAGGGCAACCTTAAAAAAAGGGTGATTTTGAAAGTCACAGATTATCGTTCCGCGTATATACAAGGAAAGATTTTGGCAAAGAAAGGAATTTGGATTTCTGAATTCCGAATCGAATCCGGATTAAATTGCGGTGGACATGCATTTGCATCCGATGGCTATTTGCTTGGACCGATTCTTGATGAATTCAAAACAAACCGTCAAATCCTTTTCGATGAACTCTCGCTCCTTTACTCTGCGGCACTCAGGGACAAAGGATTATCTGTACCGTTTGCACCAATGCAATTTCGCATTACAGTGCAAGGTGGAATCGGCACAGCGAAAGAAGATATGTTCCTGCGAAAATACTATCAAGTTGATGGAACCGGATGGGGATCGCCTTTTCTCCTCGTGCCCGAAGCGACAAACGTAGACAGTCCGACCAGAGATATTCTTGCGCGCGCAACGAAAGAAGATTATTACATCAGTGATGCTTCGCCGCTCGGCATACCATTTAACAATGTGCATGGGAGTTCAAGCGGCATGCAAATACAACAACGCGTCAACGAGGGAAAACCTGGGAGCCGCTGTACAAAAAAGTTTCTTGTTTCCAATACAGAGTTCACAACAGAAACAATTTGCACTGCATCCAGTCAATATCAGGAATTGAAAATCGAACAACTGAAGAGACAGAATCTATCACCTGAGCTGTTAGAACAAAAAATTGCAAAGGTTGTCGAAAAAGCATGCCTTTGCGAAGATCTTGCCGCATCCGGACTCATCAACAGCAATGGACATGGACCAGCAAAGGAACGCGCTGTTGCCGTTTGCCCAGGACCAAATCTTGCCTACTTCTCAAAGATTGCCTCACTGGAAGAGATGGTCGGCCATATCTACGGACGCTTTCAACTTCTCACCGACCCGAATCGCCCCAACTTGTTCATCAATGAGCTGCGCTTGTATGTGGATTATATGAAACAAGAACTCCAAAAACGGCTTGATACGTGGAATGCAAATGAGCAAAAATATTTCAGTACGTTCCAAAAAAATCTACAAGACGGCATAAATCATTACAAGGGTTTGATTCCTTTATTGCTTGAAGAATCTGAACGCTATCGCGAGACCATGCGGAATGAATTGCTCCAGTTAGAAAAGGAATTGATAGAAATTGTAATTCCTTCTATTGTCATGCAGGAGTGTGTCTGCTAACTGCTTTTAAGGAGGAAGCGGAAGATGCTTCCTTGCCCCATAGTACTTTCAACCTGTACTCGACTTCCATGTGCTTCCACTATATGCTTCACAATTGCTAAGCCGAGTCCTGTACCACCGACCTCGCGTGAACGGTTGTTGTCGACTCGATAGAATCTTTCAAATATTCTCGGGAGATGTTCGGGTGGAATACCGACGCCTGTATCTTTTATACTCAGGTGAATACCATGTTCATCTTTTTCAGAAGTAAGGACAACTTCTCCGCCGGGCTTATTATAATTGATGGCATTACTGATCAAATTATTCAAAACTTGTCTCAACCGATCCTTATCACCAAACACTTCTTCATCATCTCTTGTGTTCAACGATAATTTTAACGTAACATTTCGTCCTGTTGCCAATGATTCATAATCCTTGCCAACCGATACAAGAAAATCGTTCACTCGGAAATAGCGAAGACTCATTTTCATTTCACCTGATTCAATCTGCGAAATGTTAATAAGATCTTCCAACAATGCATTGAGACGGCTGAGATTCGATTGTGCTTTCTCCAAGAAAGAACGGTTCACTGAAGGATCATCCACAGCACCATCGAGAAGTGTTTCTAAATATCCCTGCACTGCAAAGATTGGTGTGCGAAGTTCGTGGGAAACATTTCCAAGAAACTGACTGCGCACTTGTTCTAACTTTTTTAATTGAACAATATCCGATTTAAGCTTTTGTACGAGTTCATTCACAGCCCTTGCTACAAGCCCGATTTCATCATTCGACGAAACAGCGAGTTGTGCATCCAGATCACCGGAACGAATTTGCTCCACCCCACGAGCAATTTGCGCCATCGGCTTTGTAATGCGGCGGGAGACGATAATACTCACAGCTACAATCATGAGCAGCACTCCTACTCCCACCATAATGACAATCGAACGAATGCTGTTGATTTGATCTTGAACGTCTTCGAGCGGAATACTCAATCTGATAAACTGAAGCGTTTCAAAACTAGTTTTCTTTGGAGCTGTCTTTACAAATTTTGCCATATACAAAAAATCGCGGTTCACAGTTGTGCTATGCCGGATATTGTGTCCAATGCCATTACGTTTCGCATCTTGAATTTCCGGACGATCCAGATGATTCTGTACACCGGAAATATCAGGAAGAGGTATATCCGAGTCGGCAAGAACATTTCCCTGTGCATCGATTAACGTAATGCGTAGATGTTCGAGACCTCCAATCAGCTTCACCTGCTGATCGATTTGCGAGAACGAATAGGTCGTGTCTTTCTGGAGAATGAAGAAAACTAAATCGGCTTGGCGGCTGAGTTCATGCACCAGGCGTTCCTTGAAGTACGATTCTATGCGCATACTCGTGAATACACCGAGACTCACGACAATCAACAGTGCAAGCACAACATAGGTAAACGTTATTTTTGTTTGTATTTTCATTTACTCTCTAAATCGATATCCAACGCCGGAAACAGTTTCGATATACTCTGAATATGTGCCAAGTTTCTCGCGTATTTTTCTGATGTGCACATCTATTGTTCTATCCACCACATGAATATTTTCTCCCCAGACCGCATTCAGAATGGATTCACGTGAAAGTACTCTGCCCCGGTTGCGGATAAGATAGACGAGTGTCTCAAATTCTTTTCTTGGAAGCACGAGCTTCTGTTTACCAATACTTGCCGTATAGCTCGACACGTTTATTTCTAAATCTTTGATAGAAATAATATCCATGTGTGGAATTGTTTTCTGAGCAGCATGTTCCTGCCTGCGAAGCACCGCATGCACACGCGCAACGATCTTTCCTATCTTGACAGGTTTCACAATGTAATCATCGGCACCGACTTCCAACCCGACAATTTCATCGATCTCGGACCCCTTTGCTGTCAGCAACAGTACCGGTATGGACGCTGTCTTCTTATCCTTTTTTAATTCCCGAATAACTTCCAGTCCGTTCATCTCCGGCATCATGACATCTAATATGATAAGCTCCGGCTTCTGTTTCACTTTTTCTAACGCTTCTTTTCCATTTCGCGCAGTGATAACTGCAAAACCTTCCTTCGTAAGATTATAGGAAAGAAGGTCAACGATGTCTTTTTCGTCGTCAACAACGAGGATATTTTTTTTCATAAGGTCTTCCAACCGCTCGGATCTATGCAGGTAATATAGAGGTAATGCTTCTCTCTTTCAAGCCATATACATTGGCTGATTGCTTCATGAACAAATCCTTAATAATTGCAGGACTATATCATCCATATGAAAATCCTTAATTCCTAAGAGGAATGGAATTATTATGGTCAAAATACTATCATAAATTTTAATTATTAGGGCAATCACTCGAGGCAATTGTTGTAAAAGGAATTAGCAATCCAGTCCAGACGTACGAACTTATCTATGATTGTGGATAACAAAATTGAATGTATGTACCGCGGAAATACTCCGTTATCAGCTCTATATTGCGCCTCACAAGCAGGAGGAACAAATATTAAAAAGATTGTGTTCGCAATAATAGAAGGTGAATGAGACAAGTGAATTTATTTAAATAATGGAGAATGGATTACCTATGAAAAGAAGAATTTTACTATTGTTGTGTTTCTCTGGTTTACTTCTTGTCATGTTCACAGGTACGCATGCACAAACACTCGGTCAGACCGATACATTCCAGGATGGTACATTAAATTCATGGTCTTCCGGTGCACCAGATCCCACTCCCCCATTTAATATCAGTACTGGTGGACCTCAAGGGAGCAACGACAGGTATGTACGAATCACATCATCCGGAGGAAGCGGTGCAGGAAGTAAACTCGTTATCAACAATACAAACCAGTGGAAAGGAAATTATATCTCCGCAGGGATAGGCAATATCAACGTCTTCTTAAAAAATGAAGGCTCATCTGTTTTGCAGATGAGGATTGCAATCCTCAGTGGTTCCAGTAGTTGTTCTTCCGTGAATCCTGTCTCTGTTCCGGTTGGCAGCGGATGGATAACAGTGAATTTCCCTCTTTCTGCTTCTGCGCTGACAGGTGGAACGGTCAACACTATTTTAGCGAACGTTACGGAGGTACGATTACTCCATCGATCGACACCAGGCACCTCCGGCGATCCGATTGCCGCACAACTCGGTGTCGATAATATCACCGCAACATCTTCACCGACAAACGTTGATAACGGTCTATCAGAAGCGCCTCAAACATTCCATCTGTATCAAAATTATCCTAATCCGTTTAATCCGACCACCATGATCAATTACGAGTTGCCTGCCAACAGTCTTGTGACACTCAAAGTGTATAATGTCCTCGGCAAGGATGTAGCGACTCTTGTTAATGCAGAAATGGAAGCCGAAGGAACACATCGTGTTCAGTTTAATGCATCCGGACTTTCTTCAGGGATATATTTTTATCGTTTAGTGGCAGGTACAAACACACAAGTAAAGCGGCTTGTATTTATGAAATGATCCATGGAACAAGCACCAAGTCAGTATTCTGTTTTCAAGATATTTTTGTGCCTGCAACGATCATTATCAGAGTGCTGCTCGTATGTATGTTCTTAGATTTTCCAACATCGAGTGAACTATTCGTTCGTACGCCACATACACACGCGTAACAATCTGGCCAGTCTTCACCAGCTTTATTATATACTCATCCTCGTTATCGAATTCCAGAGAATTGGAATCGATGCTTAACATTCAATCGTCCTTGCAGATTGGGGGCGTGAATTGTAAATTGTAAGTGACACAGTTCAAAACTTCACCAGAAATAAAAAACCAAACATTGGATAATCATTCATGATTCGACGAATCTCTTTGCTTTTCCTCCTTCTGCTTATTGCTCAATCGGTGCGTACCCGATCATCAGATCCACGCAATTCCGCAGAGATTAAACTTGAACTAAAGAAACTCACAGTACTGGGATCGGTACTTTACATAGGCGCACATCCCGATGATGAAAATACAGCGTTGCTTGCTACTCTTGCCCAGGAGAAGTGTTATCGAACCGCATATCTATCGATCACGCGTGGTGAAGGAGGTCAGAATCTTCTTGGTCCTGAACAGGGAGCAATGCTGGGATTAATCCGAACGCAGGAACTTCTTGCTGCGCGCAGAATTGATGGCGCAGAACAATACTTCACGCGTGCAATTGATTTCGGCTTCTCGAAGACCTCTGAAGAAACGTTGCGTTTCTGGGGAGAAGAAAAAACTCTTGCTGATGTAGTCTGGATAATTCGCACATTTAGACCCGATGTTATCGTGACGCGTTTCACACCGACACTTGGAGGCCACGGAAATCACACAGCCTCTGCGCTCCTTGCAGAGGAAGCGTTTCGTGCTGCGGCGGATCCATCTCGTTTCCCCGAGCAGCTTCAGTATGTATCACCGTGGCAAGCGAAGCGGATTATGTGGAACGGATTCCGTCCGTTG
>Ga0182027_10004134_pt1 | contig 22666 bp, 17 predicted proteins | sample 712E1DmetaG_FD_121300 | JGI IMG/M metagenome (GOLD analysis project Ga0182027, IMG submission 121300) | Permafrost microbial communities from Stordalen Mire, Sweden - 712E1D metaG (Illumina Assembly) | ecosystem: Environmental > Terrestrial > Soil > Wetlands > Permafrost | place: Sweden... | reverse complement strand
CTCAAAACACATCAAGGTTAGCAGACAACGCTAACCTTGTGAGGAGCCAACCCCGCCAAAGAACGGCGGGGTCCTCAAAACACATCAAGGTTAGCAGACAACGCTAACCTTGTGAGGAGCGGGGCCGAAGGGACTCGAACCCTCGACTTCCTGCGTGACAGGCAGGCGCTCTAACCAAACTGAGCTACGACCCCGTGCATATTTCTTAGACTTTTCAGCATTTCTGACACCATTCAGCGTTTTTGCTCTCTCCTCTAACCCAAAAAGTGTTAGAAGAAGTGTTAGAAGCTTCGCAAGTCTTCGAAATCAATATAAGAAAATTGTTCGCGTTGTGCAATAGCATTTTTAGGTGTTCTGATATGAAACAAAGTTTATTTTTCATAGTGGCCGTCAATTCTCGCGGGATCTGCCCGCTCCCTGACGCGTTTTAAGATATCTGTTACAATCACAAGCTCATCGTCGGTAAACTTCTCGACATCGTATGTTTTTTGCTCGTTTAATTCTTCGTCTTCGTACGTGATCTCAAGAGCTTGTCCAGGTTTTCCATACTGCCGGTCATTCAAGTCTCTCAACGCAGCAGCATCCGGCTTCGTAAGATATACACTCTTCTCTCCTTGCACTCTCACACCGCGAGCCAACTGAGCAAGGAGTTCAATGCGTTCCTTCGTCGGAATAACTTGCTCGATAATTTGCGCAAGTGCTGCCCTGTCCTTATTCGGGATTCCCTTTCGTCTTGATTCCCCCTTTCTTGCTCCACGTGGCATTATATTTTTCACACTTTGTAATTGTTACATTCGCTTAGGATGCTTCTTCTGAGACAAGCTTCATCGGTGCTTTGAACTCTCTTTCCCCCTGCTCAACAAAGATCGCAATCTTTTCGACCGCTTCCTGCAAGGCATCCATTTCATAAGCGGCATACGGTTCTGTTGTTTTTACTGACGCATGCCCCAAGATCGTCCTCACTGCGTATATTGACATACCAGCGCTTATAGCCCATGTCGCAAATGTTGCACGCAGAGAATGAAAATGGAGTTCTTCCGAGAGCTTGCAGATCCTGATATAGTCCTTGAATTTCTTTGAGACGAACTCATCGCGAAACCTTTTCCCTTCGTTTGTCGTAAAAACCCACTCGGCTACTCTTCTTTGACTGCTGACGATTGCCAACGCCTCCTTGTTTAGGGGAACGTTTCGATATTTGCCATGCTTTACTTGATAACCTTCTGAAGACTGGATTATCATACGCTTGTTCGCAAGGTCAACGTCTTGCCACTTTAGATTCATGATTTCGCCGCGTCGAAGGCCGGTGTTCACATCAAATTTCACGATATCGACAAGCCAGGGTTCTCTGACAAGAGAGATTAAGTGATTGAATTCTGACTGAGCAAAGGTTGCCATCTGCTTCCGTGGACAGCGGATCAGTTTTACAGACTGAAATGGGTGTTCGCGAAGCTTTCCCGTGTTCACAGCGAACTTGAATGCTGCCTTCAAGGTTCTAATGTCCATATTGATAGTAGCATCTGAAACATGCACTTTCTGACTCTTTCGCATTTGCTTGTAGTCCTCTCCATCTGAGGGTTGGATTTGAGCAAGCTTTTTCTTCTCGATGAAATTGCAGAACAATTTCATGACTCTTTTTGCATTATCAAGCGATTTCTTCGAGAGGTTTGTCTCAACGTACTGCAGGTAGTCAATCCTGAAGTCATCAAACCAATAGTCGCCATACTCACGCTCGTCATCACCGACTGAACTGTCAGTTGAGCGTGGGAGGGCGAGTTTCCTGAATCTCACTTTAATGAGACCATCCTTTCTTTCAATACTGATACGGTCTACTTCGACCAGTTGGTTTAAGAGGGTTTCAATTTCGCTCATCGACAATGCAAGGTCGTTCGTGATTTCTCTTTCCAAGGTAGCTACTTCCAACCTTCTCAATTCTACCAAACTTCCCGCCTTCCGTATTTTCGACGGCTCCGAGTTTACCATCCTCAGAAAATACCAATACACCTGAAGGAGCTTTCGCTCCATCAGAATATCCTCCGGTATTAGAATGCTCAAGTTCATAGCTGTTTTGAATTTGCTCCATCCACCATCGAGATAGCGTTGCTTTCGTTTTGCGATATTAATTTCGACCGGTCTATGCCCGTATTAAATCCCGGTACTGCGAAGATGGGAAGTTTCCCGCCGTTCTTGCGGTATTCGGCAACCAGCTGATTGAGATTGCTTTCTCTGGCGCTGAAAACTATACAATGAACGCGGGGCTCCGGTTTCGCCTCGTTTGTCTTTTGTTCCAATTCTCTAATTCTTCCTTTTAATCTCATCGTATAGCCCATGCATTTCTACTTCGTTCTTCTCAAATCGCCCTACCTCCTGGCCAACGCGAGGCAGCATCCAGGAAGTCGAACGCCTTTGCCTCATTTACTCTTGCCCAGATCCGCCATCTTTCGTAGCTAAATCTGCATTTAGATTCTGGCGCTCTCCTCGGACTTCAGCCACAAATGTTTCCCATGTGTAATCGGGGCCAAAAACAACTTGATCCGTCGGATTCCATTTCTTCATTCTGGGCGTTTTGCTCTCAAGTTTTTCGACTCTTGTTTTAATTCTCATTGATCTTTTTTAAAGACATCGCTTCACTCTCATTAATCATTTCCGGCGACTACTTATTCGCAGTCAGTTTTTCAAGTTCTGTAACTCTCTCTTCCAATTCTGAGACCTCGTACAGCTTTGCAAAGCTATTTGCAACATAGGATATTGTTTTTGCTCTGCTCTCAGAGATTTCCTGAAGTTGCAACTGTTTCAAAACTCTTGTGAGCAACCGACGCGCATCTCTGACAGTTCGAACCCTTATTGGTCGAAGATTCTCATTTTCTGGCTCATCTTTTTTCGCGTTCCCGCTAAGTCGTTCTTCCATTTCCGTTTACAAATATTTACAATCCATTTTTTGCGCTTATTTATTGCCACTATGGCCATGCCGGTGGTTCTTTAGCTGCTCATCATTTATTCTGGTCACTGCAATGAATTTCAAGGAAGTTGATAGCTGTAAGTTGTTTATTTTCAATCTCAACCTGGTGACCATATCCGAGCCTCGACTGACTAATGAATCTGAACAAGTTCTACATCCAACTTCCTTGCAATGATTCGGACAAGTCGCGCCGGAACGAGGAACTGCCATCCGCAGGGATGTCCACCTTTAAAGTATACAGTCCCGGCTCTAAACTCCTTCCACAATTCCTTGACGAGGGAGTAATCCTCACAGTATAAAAAAACGGACGACCTATCGAGTTTCCACATCTCAATATTCAGCATTCTTCAGCATCCCTTTCTTATTCTCGGATCGCTTTTCTTGCCCTTGGTTTCGCGGTAACCCACCTCTGGCGATTCGTGTTTTCGCCCAACGCCGACAAGTTCAACACCGCGCATTTTCATTTTGCGTCTCCATAAAATAAAAAATCCGGGAACCAACAGATTTTTATCTGTCAATTCCCGGATTCTTTCCGTTTTGGAATTCGTGTTACGCTCTACATCTTCGTGGCGGAAAACTATACCGCAACCTTCCTTGTGTAAATATAAACTATTCATTTGCTTTTTGCAAGTCATTTATTTGTCTTCCACTTCACCGAGTCAATCTGCCGATTTTCCACGAGTCATCAAAAAACAAAAACACCGTCAACGATCCAACAAGTTGACGGTGTATAAGATATACATTCTATCAGGCGTTTCGCGGAAACTAACTACTTTTTCTTAAAATTTCCTTTCGTGAATTAGTTTCCATTATTTGAAGGTGAGCGCATTGGCGTAGTATGACAATCCTTGCTTTTCAAGATTTTCCCTCCAATTTGGACTTGCCATGCTAATGCCGATTTCTTTCGGAGATTTAAGGTGGCGTTTGCAGGGGGCGAAACGAACAAGCACTCCAAGTTCATTATATCTCCAATCGCAATCAGCACATTCTTTCTTCTCTTTAATATGCTGATCAATATTAAAACGGAGGCCATTCCCTCCGAGCTTTTTGATTCGCGTTCTGATTGCTTTCTTCATGTTGGATTCAGCACTGGAAAGCATCCTCTGACTCCTGACCCGCCACTCACCCCCACCAACCATCTCCTTATATCTCTCCCTATTTTCCAAAGTATTGATAAACCTGGCAATCCACACCTCACCTACTTCATGGAAGTCCAAAAATAATATCATTCTGTCCAGATGCAGTTCTTGAGGGCGTCCCGGCTTTCGACCTTCTTCTCTCCTCGGAATGCCATCCGTTACCCCGTCGATCATCATGTCAGCGATCAAATATCCATCTTCGCCAAACTTCTTCCTGGCGAAATGTTCTATTGCTCCCCTTAGGTGGAAAATCAAGAATTCAAACGAAGTGTCATCATTCCTAAACTCAAGTTGGAATTTTCGCGGCTTTGCTTCTCGTGGTGTCACTGTTAGTTGGACTTCAAGATAATCATCGTAGATGTCTCTGTAAACTTCATCTAAGTCCTCTGCGGTTTTCACCTCAAGAGAAAGGGAAGGGTTAGTAACCAGGAGATCCTTCAGCATCTTTCCCAGACCATTGAACCCGGGATCGACGTGCGTGTAATCGTTGTCACCCAAATAGCCCGCCAATCCAGTCTGTCCTCTGAGGCTATACTCGCTTTGTTCCGATAACTCCTTTAATACTTTGTAGGCTTTCACATATTTGTCAAGTTCTCGTTTTATGGTCTTTCGGTGCCTTTCAAAAATAGCTTTCCCGGTTTTTGATTTGAATTCTGCTTGTTGTTTGGATTTTACAATTTTGAGGATATCTGCTTCCACTTTCATACACCAATAGCCAAACGCCGAGGCGGCAAAATTCGGCATCCGGCCCTGATCTATGAGTTCGTTTAACATTGCAAATATTTCGTCGAGATATTCCTCTATCGGTTTCCCCCGCAACAAATTCTTCATCACTTCATCTGATGCCGACTTCCAATATTGAGAATACCAACGGTTGAAATCGTGATCAAGAAGATCCATGAACCGCGTAGTCTGGTACGCTCGGAATTTCCTCTTTTGTTCTTCGCGGAAGTTCAATTCGTTTTCTCTGGGAATGTGCTACTTGTTGCCTCTCTAAAACGGTACTGTTAGCTCATAAGGTTCATGCACAAAACAAGGGTATACCCTTATTATTGCAACTAAATAATTAGGGTATAACCTTATTTATTAGATTAAGAAAGATGAGAAAAGCTTGATCAACTTTCAAATTCTAAAACCCACTTCAATCACATTGCAGCCGCTCCTGCTTCAATTAATGCCCGGTTCTCCGGCAAATTGAACGTCTGGACATTCTTCCCTTTTTTCAGGGTCCTCATTGCAATTCGCTCCACGTTTCCACCAGGCTGAGCGTAGGGAACAAACACCTCATCCGCAAGCTCAATTATTAGCTCATTTCGCATGTTCGCGGTATCCTCACTTGCATGTGTAACTCTTGAGCTAAAAGAGGTTATTATTAGTAGACGATTTTTTGAGAGAGGTTCCGCAAACACTGGTTCAAGCCGTGTCTTCAAGCCTCGTGCAAGGGCGACAATGATGGGTTGATCTCCACCGAGAAGATAATGAAGAACGTCTTTTTCAATCTGAGAATGGAAGCCCGAAATAACACATCGGCCAGCCTTTCGCTGTGCTATGGCCCAGTCATAACATTTTAGTATTGACGATGCTGGGATTCGACGACTGCACAGAAATGCGGTTTTAGGCAAACTTAGTAATTTAGCATTCCCCTGATGCTCCACCCGGCGGTTCATAAATTCCCCATTTTTCAAAGGCAGATTTTGTGTCTATGTTTATATCTCTATGTCCCTATGTAAAATTCAACTGAAAAAATCGATAAAATTTGATCCTTTTGGGTTATCCCGACACTCTGTCGGGATGAGTGTCGGGATAAGCACATACTGAACTATTTCAATGGGTCATTCCGACATTTCTTAGGAATTTATGTCGGGATAATTTCATAATAAGTCGAAGGACCTGAACCCTTTCGATCGACCAATTTGAGATCGTAAAGCTTCGTCAAATGACGTTCGGCTTTCTTATCGTCAAAGCTAAAATGTTTTTGATACTCTTTACGAGTAATATGTGCTTTTACCTTGATGTACTCGTATCCCAGCAACTCTTCATCATTGAGTTTTGAAAGGGCCGGGATAGCCGACACACTCTTCACTGAAGCAATGCTCCTCGGGAATGTAAGCTTCAAAAAGGGATCCTCAAGTGCATACTCAGGCGAAGGCAATCCAAACTTCTCTGTCATTTCTTTGAACGTCTTCATACCCAAACCAGTTTCTTCCATGTAATCCATGAGGTTGAAAACGTAAGTGAGAATCGGATTTCGACTGATCGACGGTGCTTTGAATGAATTCAGCTGCTCCAATGAAATCGAGGGTAATGGCGCACCGGGGCTCTTAACAACTATCTTCTCATTGTCTATTTCAAGAGAGCACTTTGCCCCTTCAATCTCGTAATCTCTATGCATCAACGCGTTGATCACAGCTTCACGAAGGACTTCTACGGGAAAATCGGGTACGTCTTGGCGTCTGAATGAAGATGTATCTTTGGACAGAGGCAGAGACTTCCTTAGCCATTCTTCAACGAGACCAGGTATCAAAACTAAAGGCTGATCGAAATCAATTGGCTCGATGCTACCTGCTCCATAATCAACGTGTGCTTTGAGTACCGCTTGCTTGAATTTAAGCCGCGGATTTTTACCAAAAAGGAGAACTCCCGAACCCGTTGGCCGGTATATATTTGCTTTTTCGTCCAATTCCATTGCCCCGAGTTCAGCAAGGTATTTCTGGAAACTATCACCTTTTATATCAAAACCGAGCCTTGCCTCTATGACAAACTTACTTAAAGCTTCTTCAGAGAATTCAGTAAAATCGTATGTCGGGATTGCATTTTTCAAGAAGGCAACTCCTCCCTTCCGCTTCGCCTCATCCGCCCTCTGCTGTGCTTGTTTTCTATACTCCATATTCTCGTCCTCGATAATCTTCTGAAAATCACGGTCGAACATAACAACCTTCACTCCGTGATCCTCCATATGCTTGATACCTTCACCAGCAACAGTCGGATCACGATCCTCAATTCCCACATAGACGGTCTTGATACGAGCATTTGTTATTCTTCCACAACAGCCTTTCTTCGGGGGATTTCTCTTGACACAGGGTTCAAGAGTTGTGAAGAGGACGCAGTCATCAAGTCTCTTGCTATGCAACTTTCTCTCAAGAAGGGTGTACTCAGCATGGTCACCCTCTCTGAGTTCTCCTCTATAAGCTGTTTCATATGCCCCACCGGGGTGGACTAATACGGCGCCCACCTTTGGGCTGATCTTGCCGTCATCTCTCTTCTCTGTCACCGATTTGTTCATCTCTTCCAGAGCGAGCTCCATGAACTTCTTCGGGTCGATTAGCACCTTTTTGATTTTAGCCATAGTTTTGTAGGATAAAAGCTTCCATCATTTCTCCCGCTTCAGATCGCTCTGCCATTATCTCGTACCGCGATTGATTGAGCGACGTATAATTTCTTCTACACTTCGTGCCATTCAAAAAATTTGTCAGCACTATCCCTTGTTCGTTCGACCTCTTCATGAAATTGCTCTTCAGGCCTGACCCCAAAATCAGCAAGAGGTAAAGGAATATTCTTAATCATTCTGTATTTTACGAGGTACGGATGTGCTGGGTCAAGCCAGGGTCTACCAAATCGAGATAGAGTGTTATAGTACAACAATATTTGTTCGTAAGAGGATAATTGTGCACGAAGTGTCTTTAGATGGTTTTTCTTTGTGTCCTCATCCAACTCCTGATTATTATCCACGTATTTCACTGATTGATAAAGATGCCTGTAATAGTGACCCAGATGAGCTATATGTCCCACGAATGGCATAAAATCCGAAAGGTATTCATAAACATCCCTATTTCGAAACTGATACGTGTGAGGTGTGCCCCTTGGTATAGACTGCTGAGTGATAGCGAAATCACGTAAACTCTTTGAAAACAACCGCTCACAGTGCTTATCCATTTGTTCGAACCAGAGTCTCTCGGACTTATCACCCAAGCCAACAAAAAACAGTAGGTAAGCTATTTCCAAAATTGCCTTATTATCATTCAATTGAAAACCCAAATCAATCGCTGTTGTCCCTGCGGGAAATTGATCTACGTGAAATTTGACAGTATAGAAACAAAATCTCAATTCATTGTACAGACCCAAAAAAGCCTCCCTGCCTATGTATTGATCATTGATTCTGATTTCCTTCAAATTTTCTTTGTGCAAATGGAGAAGTTCATAGTATTTGGTCTCGAATCTTTCAAGCCTTATGTCTTGCCTCTGCTGCTCGTTAGCTTTGTATTGTACCCAGAATGCAATGAAAGTAAGGATAGCAGCGGCTATCGCAATAAACGGTCCCATTATTCCGCCGATTGTGTCGCCAATCTGACCGGTTGTTCTAAAATCTAAGCCGAACCATGATCGAGAAGTAAGTAGATAAGGCAAAAAGCAAATCACTACTATAGGTACGACGAAAATAAGCATACTCAGAAAGAATTTCCGATCAAACGTTTTCATTACTCTAACTCCAATTCCTCTTCAGTGAATGCGCTATTCTCCGCCAACATGTATGCAACTTTTCATGCGATTCAATAAATTATTTGAATTTTCACTTCCTTACTTCTCTTTTTCAGCCGTCTTTTTTTTAATTCTCCTCTGTGCCAGCAACATGAACTGAGCACCCAATACCACATGCCAACATTCTCTCAAAGTTAGGCTTGACGTTGCATACAGGGTTGTCTTCACATCGAAATAGTAACTTCCACACGCTACTGTTGGCCAAACCTTGTCATAGACTCCGAGACCAGCAAGGGACCAAAGGACAATAGTTATGAGAATGACAAGGATTGCAAGCTGGTATGTGTAGGCGTAATCAACGAAGCCGCCTTTATGATGCTCTGCGAGTTCATCAATTTCTGCTGATTGCATAAGTGCTTGAGCATTTCCAGCCCATGCAAAAGCTAATCCAATAAGTATCCCAACCAAAGGAAGGCCGACGGTGGCCGCAGCAGTTGATAAATCTGCCGGAATAATTTTTGCCAGGCTCCACCCAATCCCAATATGAAATAGTATCCAGAAGTTGAATAATCTCCGGAAACCGGACTTTCCACCGCTACCTTTGATAGACCACTTCCAAAATGTCATGAAATCTTTGTCAGCTTCCACTACTCATTCCTCCCACGTATCCGATTATATACATCTCTGATTCTTTGGAGAAAGGTTCTTTTATCATCCAACTCATCCATTTGGTCCTGAGTGACAATCACTGAATGTGATCTAAGCGATTTCCTAATCTTTTGCCCTTCATGTTGAAGCTGGACGGTTGCTCCAGCATCGTCACCTGTCGCGGCTGCCGATCGGGCAACTTCCTGCATAACCTCAGACTTCAACGTAAGCCCTTTCATCTCGGTTTTCCCTTGATCACCATCGGCTTCCCGAAGGAGTTTTTGCATTGGCTGCACAAAATCAGCATTTGCGTCAAACGGATTGGGTTTGCTAAACGTAACCCAGAATTTTGAGACACTGTGAGCCGTAGCGAGTAATTCAATGAATTCTTCAGGGTCAGACATCGCCCCTATCTCGAATCTTGCTTGAAGCCTCGATCCTTCTGGCGATTCGTTTAGAAGGCGTGCAAAAGCGTTCGCGATTCCTTGCACGGTTGGGGAAACCCGCGGTTTTTTTGCGATGGCGCACAATTCGAATTGAACGTCCAGCACAACATGGGTGTACGGTGCTACTTCATCTGGCTCATCTACGAAGTTACCGTTTCTATACCGTTCGGCGGTGGATACAGTTGCTCTGCCGAGTCTGAAATACATTGCGTCTGTATCAAGTTCGGTCACATTCCCAATATGCCAGATAGAGCCCGCTCTAAGTTCAACTTCCGGAAGCGATCGTACCACTCTTGAAAGAACTTCGGTCCTCGTCATTTCTCCACGAAACAAGTCGCCTTGAGTCGTCGGGAATACTTTGAGTCTAAAGAGCTGGAATTCTATCATTAAGCAATTCCTTTGTTATTGAATATCAATATTATCATTCCTCCCCTTCCAGTTCCTTCCCCATCCGATACTTGATATCGTAATTGATGATGAAATCCAATTCCTCCTCCGTAAACCCGTAATGCTTCGCCAACACTTTATCGATTTCGTCGATTATGGGTTTGGATAATTTTGGGTAGAATTCATCGTATTCCACTTCGCCAGTAGCCTTGTAGGATGCAGATTTTCGGTCGGCATTCTTTTGTAGCTCTTTCATCAACTTGTCGTTTGTTCGTCGCAGTTGTTCTGCTATCTCGCCTATTGGGTAAGAAAATGGCAATGAGCCAATCACGTGTTTGGTGAAATTATGTCCGTCACTGTAGTTCACATAGAACCAATAGAAAAGGCTTGAATTCATTGTAGCCACGACCAGATCCCTGTCAAAGTCCTTCTGCACATAGATGTACTTATCGCCTGTTGATGCCGAAACCTTTTCGCCCCTGAAGAACGATTTGAAATTCAGGATTTTCCCGAAGTAACCATAGCCGTATCCGTAATAGACGAAATTCTTATTAGCTGTCTCTGTAAGTACAGAATTCAAAGTTTTGTTTCCCGACCATAGTTTTTCGATGATCGAATGCTCCTTGGGATCATTGACCTTGAGGACGCTTGTCCCCCTTCTTGAATTATCATTGGACACGTAGCCAATAGAATGGAAGAGACAAGGTCGATATTCGGTGTAGAACTTCACGTAGTTTGTGGTAGCGATTCTGTCTGAAGGAGGTCCCTTTTGAGACAGCGAAATCGCAACCCTGATATGTTGCAAACCGTCAAAGAGTTTCCCTGGCCGGTCATCAAAGAATGCTATACTTCTAAATCCAGATTCGCTGAACCACAAGTCCTGAAAGGATCTCATCCTCGGTGTACAGAAAGCGGATAACTGAATTATCATACCCAAACGTGATCCGAAATCAGATATATGGAAACATCTTTCAATCACAAAAGCATAAGCGTTTCCCGAATCAAGTGTTTTATACCCAATTAGTTCGTATGTCCTGCGGAGATCTGAATACTCCACATACGGGGGGTTCCCAATGATTACATCAAACCCACCTTGGGCAATCGTTGTGTAATACTCCGCCAACCAGTGGAACGGCTGGTGCGAAACGAGCCAGGCATCGTAGGCCTTCTTGCTGTATGAAGGATCGAGATACGTAACCGCAAGATGCTTGTTGAGCTTGCCGTTGAGAACGCCAAGTCGGTCGTTCAGATCGTCCTTCGCATCCTTGTAGGACTTCGGGTCGGAGTGCATCACCAACTGCGCATCTTTGAACCTTGCATATGCCCGGCTGACTACATCCGCTTCTTCGAGTATTGCCTTCTTCTCTTCATCGCCAAACAATCCACCCTGCTCGCCCTTGTCAAGATCGGCGAGTGTTGCATAACCAACAAGCGTATTGCCCGAACGGATATTAAAGTCAATATCCGGCAACGGCTCAAGTCCAAGATTAATTTTGTTGTAATCTACATCCACCGTGGCAACAAGTTTGAGAAAGAGACGGAGCTTTGCAATTTCTACAGCCTCCTTCATGATGTCCACGCCGTACAGATTGTGCAAGATAATTGACTTGTAAATAAAGTACTCCTCGTTTGGATGATCGTCGGAATCGATCAACTTCAACTCGTCTTCGAAATGTCTGTGCTTCCCCTGACCATCTTCTTCAACAAACTCCCGCATGCGAATTACACTGGCAAAGTAGAGCGGCTCAAGCACGTTGAGCGCCGCGAAGAGAAAAGCCCCGGAGCCGCATGTCGGGTCGAGCACGGTAATCTTCTTCACTGCTTTGTAAGACTCCATGATGAGCTTTGGATCATTGGACTCCTTCAGCATATCCTGGGCAAATTGCCAGATGTCGAGGTTATAGGTGATGAAGTCATTGATTTCGGTTATCTCTCCTTGTTCGACCTTCTTTCGAACTTCATAATAGCGTTTGCGTCGCGCAATCACTTCGCGATAGATCTCGGTTGGCAATCCAATCTCGGACGGAGCGGGATGATTCCAACATTTTCGTTTCTCGACAAGGCCGGGTGTGTTCGGATCGAGACCCGCCTGTACATCCGGTGGAAGATCCGCAAAACCATTCTTTTCCGTAGTGTCAGGCCGAATGCCGTGCTTCACGGCAGGATAAATGTACTTGTCACCGCTCCTTTTTAGCATTGTCCACACTTCAGCATCATTGGCGAACGGCTTCACATAATTTCGCTTAACCTCATCGAACAGCCACGGCACAATACAGTTCTTACTGATGTACTCGGTGATGTCTTCCTTCGTGTAGTATGCCCCCATCGCAGCCCGGTCGTTGATGTACTTCTCAAAGATGTAGCCGATAACGTCCGGGTTGATGTCCTTGCCTGTTGCAGTGATGCGAGTGTCGAGGTGCCAGTTGTATTCGTCGAAGAAATCGAAGAGTCGTTCGAAAGCCTTATCCTCGATTTTTATGTCTTCATTGTCGCGTTCAAGCTTGTGAACGTCGAACAAACCGCCGTTGAGGTAAGGAACTTTTCCGATTTCAGCTTCTATCTCAGAATCGCGCACCGGCGAGCCGAGACCCTTATGAAAGAGGATTAACAAAAAGCTTCTATAGAATGAATAGAATTTGTCTTTTCCCTTCTTTGACTGAACAGCTTTGAGCCTTGTACGAAGGTAGTCTTTGTTTTTATCGAGGAAGCCTTTCTTTTGGATAAAGTAGATGAACATGAGGCGGTTGAGCATGAGCGACGCATACCATTCTTGATCTACCTTACTCTGGATGCCCTTGATAAAACTAATGAATTTCTCATGTTCCTTTTCAAATTTCTCATAGAACCTTTTGGTCACAACCTCGGCGTTCTTCTCGAAATTTGCCATCACTCTTGAACGTACGTCCACAATGCTGAGCTTCTCTTCGTCTTCGAACGTGAAGAATAATCCCTCCAGCTTCTGAAAAAGAAGCTCCGGTTCTTGTCCGGCGTAATAGTCAATTGGCCGGGAAACAACCGGCTTATTCTGCTCCCGGATAAGGAGTTCCCAATGCTGTCGGGTTTTCTTACCGTCGAGGTAAATAATAAGGTGTTCATGGTGCAACTTGGCAATTGCATTGTCAATCTTCTTTCGAGCTGTCGAATCAGGGATCCCTTGACCTCCTTCAGCAACATAGAGGAATATGACGAAACCTTTCTTCTCGGCTACTCCAACAAGCGTGTGAACTTGATCTGCGACCTTCACAGGATAGTTTAGTTTGATGTTATCCCAACCAAGGTCGTTGAACAGCTCTTTGAGCTTGAACTCCTTGATGTACCGGAAGAATGTTTGTTTGGGGAGAGACATGGCGGGCTATTCGACCTTAAATCCGAGTGAGCAAATAATCTGTGGTTCTCTCTCCTCTACTTCCGACTCATCAACAATACAGAGCTTATCCTCTTCCCGGAGAGCGACCACGAGCTCTGCCAAACCGGCGTCATCCACTCCAGCTTTCAGTTGTCTATTCAATGTATCACGAGCGACTTCGCGGAGAGGATACTTATAGATGTCGTCTATTGCTCGTTTGAGCGACTCCGTCGCAAACAGGCTGTCTTTATTCTCTTCCAAATAGCGAACCAGGCGCATGTACGTCCGATACTTTGCTCCCGTTTTCTTCCCAAGCTGGCCACCGATACTGCTTTCGACTTCACGGATATGACCCATTGCTTTTTCAACGAGAGCATGATGTTTCTCAAGCTTGTTGAGGGGTTTGGTCTCGGGCGTACACTCTGCCGCTTTCAGAATTGTGAGCTGTGATTGAGTGATGATTTCACCCTTGTTGTTGACCCAGGCGAGGATGTCATTGTCATCCGCTGTGCGTGTGTATACGACGACACCTTCTGTGCTTTTGTTCTCAGGTGAATGCGGCTTAGTCGCGTATACGACATTGGGCAATGCAGCTATTGTTTTCTTCAATTCGGGATTCGCGTCTGTGGCATTCTTCCATATCTGATAAGCATACGAGGCAAGATCAACCTCGCCTTCATCATCCTGGTCGAGAATACCCGCCTTTTCATTGTATAGATCGGCCATGTTGACCGGATCTCCTTCAAAGAACACTTCGTCGGATCCCACGACCTCTGCATTCTGCTGAATGCGAGTTCTCAACCTCTGCCTGAGTAAGATTATATTCTCCAGACCATCTTCCGGCAAAAACGAGTAGCACAAAACCTGTTCAGCTTTCTGACCAATACGGTCAACACGACCCGTGCGTTGAATTAATCTAATAAGAGTCCAAGGCAGGTCAAAGTTGACTATGATGTGTGCATCCTGAAGGTTCTGGCCTTCGCTCAATACATCCGTGGAAATAAGAACACGTATTTCCATAGCCGTATCTTTTATCCCTGTCTTCTCGTTGCTCTCAGGGCTGAAACGGTAAGCAAAATCAGTTGGGTCTTCCGAACTACCCGTTACGAATTCAATCTGAGAAATACCCAATCGTTTCAGCTGATCATAGAGATACTCTGCTGTGTCTGCAAACTGTGTGAAGATGAGTATCTTGTCCTTTAGATGCTTCTTTGTACAAAGATCATGCAGAGCCTTTAGCTGCTTGTCTTTGTCCGCATCCCAGGTCTTAGCTATATCAAGAACCTTTAAAAGGTCTCTCGCATCATTGATAAGCGACTGCTTGAGGTCAGGCTTAAATAGCTCAGCACGTATCCAATCCAAACGATCCTTATACGCCGATTTGTACACTTTATACACCGCACTTGCCTGCTCGAAGTATTGCTCCTCTTTTAGGATTAGTTTGAGCAGATTTTCTTCTTCTGGTTTTTCAGGATCCTCATCGTCTAAAAACTCATCGAGCAGGTTCGACTCTTGCGGGCCGATGGGCAATGGCAATTTGTTCTCCAGCGCATACACATACACAAAGTTTCTCAGGATGTGACGACTGATGGAAAGCAAGAAGGCGTGACCGCTGCTTTCTAATCTCTTGAAGAGATTTGTGCGGCAAAATCCCATCAGACGCTTGCCAGCACGCGAAAGGTTGTCCATCACCACCAGTTCATCCCTCGTTGGATTTATGAGCGGATGGTCTTCGAGGAATTTCCCAAGACCGTATCGAGCCAAGTTGAGATGGTTTAATATTCCAACAATTTCTTGTGAGTAGAGCCTGGCATACTGATCGGTTGGATCAGAAGAGTCGAAGTCATATTCAACTTTTTTCGGGATGCGGTCGGGGAAATAGAATTTTTTCCCATCGGCGAACTCAAGGTATTTACGGCGATTTGTTGTGTCTGTCCTGGCATAGTTGTCCTTGATAAAACTCCGAGTGCGACGAACCATGAACATGCGCATCAATTCACGCCAGTCGTCCGCCGACTCGCTCTTCTCAAAAGCCATGAGACTGCGAGTAGGGTACTGGTATTGCGCCATGAATTGCACCTGCCCACCAATGCTTTCTATAAAGCGTTCTGGGCTGATCCCAAGATCTTTGTCTTCTTGGATAAAGAGCCTGAGCTGGTTCGAAAGATCAGTGTAGGTCTTGTTGTATGGCGTAGCGGTCAGAAGGATAACTTTGCTTTCGTTTAGTTGAATATACTCCTGGATTGCACGATACCTTTTCCCCTCCCGGCTCCGCAGGTTATGGCTCTCATCGATCAGAACAATCCTGTAACGTCGCTCCTTCGGCAAAATATTCTGAACCAGGGAAATAGAAATAACCTTCGCGTGAAGGTGATACTTGTACGCGTAATCCTCCCACATCCGCACAAGGTTCTTAGGACAAATAATGAGCGTCTCAAGGAAGAAGTCCTCTTCAAATATCTTTGCAAGCGCCGTCGCAGTGATGGTTTTGCCAAAGCCGACAACATCGCCAATGAGGACTCCGCCTCTTTTCTCGTCGTTCAAATGATGCGCCGCTATCTGCACTGCCTTTTGTTGAAACTCAAGCAGCTCTTTCTGGAAGATTGCAGGTATCTTAAACTCAGAGATACCCGCAATAGCTTCACGTGAGAGATGATACGCCATCTTGAGATAGATATGGTAGGGGTGGCGAACTTCTTCGGTGGCCCAACTCTCATCAATGATTTGAGCCAATTCTTCGGAGATATCAACACACCAACGATCTTCCCACCGGTCATTAAACCATTTTGCCAATTTCTGCGCTGCGTCTTGTTCAAGCACGTCAACATTTAGTTCGCCCTGGTTTTTGAGGCCCGCCAGCGTGAGATTGCTGCTTCCAACATACCCGATGATCGGACTAATCTTATCTTCCCGAAATAACAGATACAACTTTGCATGAAGTGAGTGACGAAGGAATAACTTAACGACGACCTTCTTGCTCTTGATTTGAGATGACAGTTTCCGAAGTCCTCTCTCGTCTTCCTCGGTTGGGATTCCAATAGTGAGTTGGTCTTTGAACTCTTGCGCAAGTGATTTCCTAAGCTTGATGGCCGTTCCCTGATCGAGGGACTCCGGCTCCTTGTTTGAGAACAATTCTTTGACCATCTCTTCCGGCCTGCGCTGCATCCCGATAAGCAAACGACATTGGTGACCTTCCCCACCGGTCCATGCTTCGACCTTCCCCGCGACCTGTTTCCAGCCACGGAGGTTGAAGTACCCCACACAAAAATCACCTTTGTGGGCAACGTCCAGAGTGTATGTCAGCCCCTCAAGAAGCTGATTTTCTATATTGTCAAATATTCTTGGCATGATTTCTTCGTTATTACAATGGAAAAACCCGTAGTCAGCTCAATTGAAATGCAGTCTACGGGTTCAACTTTAAACTCGGTTGCTAACACCCCTGACTTCACAACGAGCGTGCAAGAATGTAGATGATTCAACCCATAAAATCAAATGAAAACAGAGAGATCTGGGAAAGCACTTTGGGTAAGGGGAAAATGATCACACTTAGCGTTTCAATGCCATTTTCGGTTATTCTGTCCACGTCATCTTTTTAGAATATCGAACAGCCTTTTATTGATGTACAATTTCTCCTTCCCAACTTTTTCACTTTTGAACACGCCAACCCGTTCCAGCTCTAACAGATACACTCCGGCGGTTTTCTTCTTCACTAAATTCGCCTCTTCCAAAAACTTCCGTTTGCAATACGGCTGACGGAATATGATCTCGACTAACTCTTTTGAATAAATATCCGGCAGCTTCTTTTTGATATATTCTTCCGATTCCTTTTGGAGAGCAACAATCGCGTCGATTTTATTTTGCGTATACAGTGCCGTTTGTTCCACCCCGTCCAAAACGTATAGGATCCAATCTTTCCAATCATTCTTTTCGGTGATACTTCGCAATGCTGTATAATATTTTGCCTTGTGGTCGATGATATATTTGCTCAAATAGAGGATAGGAAATTCTAAAAGATTGTTCTTTACAAGGTATAATATATTCAGTATGCGTCCCGTTCTCCCGTTCCCGTCGGTAAACGGATGGATTGCCTCGAATTGGTAATGTGCCACCGCCATTTTAATAAGTGGATCTACACCGTCATCATTCAGGTTGATGTACTCTTCCAGATTCTTCAGTTTGGTTCTGATAACATCTTCACCTTCCGGCGGCGTATAGATCACTTCTCCGGTTTTATGATTGATAATTTTTGTTTCCGGGGTTTTTCTTATTCCTGCATCGGTCTCTCTTATGAGGTTGCAGAGTGAAACAATGAGGTTCGTTGTAAGCAGTCCATGTTTTTTTACCCATTGATATCCCTCCCATAATGCCTCCTGATAGTGGAGCACTTCCTTCGTACCCGGGTCCGTACTTTTTCTTTCGGATGCGAATGCCTGATACAGTTCGTCGTTAGTGGTGATGATGTTCTCGATCTCGGAGCTGAGTTTTGCTTCCTGCAATACGATGGAGTTGATGAGAATGGATTGGTTCGGTAATTGTTTACCCGAACCGACGAGCTTCGCAAGGGCTTTGTTTGCCGTTATCGCCTTCTTGAGAATTTCTTTAGTCTCTATTTCTCCCTCCGGAGGGAGGAACGGCAGATCGTTATATGGAAGCTTCTTATTATATGGCATTTTTCGACGAGGGCTTTGAGTGACCTTATGTTTTTAACGAGGGCAATATACACAAAAAAATGCCCTCGTTGCAACTACGGGGGGCATTGGATGGCCTTGTCTGACAGTCGTTTTGTGTTTCCATTAATGACTATCTGATCCTATTTGTTTCCATCATGCATCCTCATGAGATCCGGATAACCACGTTAGATTGATCGATATATTGCTCACATCGGCAGTTCATGAGCACATTAATACGTTAGTGATCATGTTTTCTTCCACCGGACACATTAAAGTATATGTGTCATCGTTACACGATGAATGCGTCTTGAGTAATGGGGGATGATTTCTTGGATCGAATTTCATGCGTCTGAGATAGTATTTAAAGAAAACGATATGTAACAAAAATGGCAGAAATTGAACATATCGAAAACGATATGTCATCTCGCGTTACATGAGATTCCTGTCATTTGACTCCCAGATTTTGATCTTCCGATGCCTTTCAGTTTGGTCTATCTTGCTCGTTGTACCCCTAAGATGCAGAATGTCCTAAGCAAGGCTAATTGAATATCTTGGTTCTGGAATGCTTTACGGAGAAAATCATCGCAAGATATGCCCTCACTTATGGCGAAAGCACTAACTGGCTGAAATCTTTTGAAAATGCTTCCCGAAAGTCAACAGGCTTCGAACTCAGCGATTAGCCAGAGGTGACATCCCCGCAAGTTCTATTAACTCCTCAGCGGGCAAGGCGGCAATCTCGGCTTTAAGTTTCATATATTCCTTTAGAGTGAATCCCGCCTTCATTGCTTCTTTTTCGAGTTGCGCTTCTTCCTCCCGCAATTTGCGCCCGGGCAATTCAAGCTTCTCGATCCTTTTCCTGATATTCATTTTTAAACCTTAACATTTCTTAACATCGATTCATGCTTCTTTTGTTCTTGTTCTGTCATCTCCGTTCTTCTTTCTTGTAAGAAGATTTCAGGACGTGACAACTACGAGAAAGCCCCTGCTTTCGCAAGGGCTTTTGCACTTGAATCCTCAATTCACGGAAATGCTGCATGTTATCTTAACAACAACATTTTCTTCACTTGTATGAATCTATTGTTGGGGTTACTGATCGAGATCGCTACAATCCTATAGATGTAAATACCAGTCGATACGTTTGCATTCCATCGCAGTTTTTGATACCCGGCAGTTTGTTCACCGTCGTAAAGAGTGGCAACACGTTGTCCTAAGATATTGAAAATTTCGAGACGCACATTCGACTTCTCAGGTAATCCGTACTCAATCGTAGTAGAGGGATTGAATGGGTTGGGATAGTTCTGAGATAGGAAGTAGTGATCGGGAATAAGGCTCGAGGTCTGCATCACCGACGTCACCACGCCATTTCCATTTAGGGGTATCTTTAAAGGAGAGACTAGGGAACTATTGTAAATGTAGAGCGTGTCCGAATACATCCTCAATGTGTCCGGCTGAAATCGAATGCTTGTTTTGATGGTATCGCCTTTCTTGACGAACTTATTGGCAAGTGTTTTGAAAACTTCGAAATATTTTGTTCCTGTAAGGAGTGAATCGATCGCAAGCCGGCTAATAGATGTATCCACGATTGAGAGAAGCAACTGAGAAAGGGTATCCTTCCTTACCTTGCCGAACGAAAGTGTCTCAGGACTAACGACTATAAATGCCGGGGGTGCGAACGCATTCAGAGGAATTCGGAATGTCTGAATTTGAGCATTGTCTTTTATCACAAGAGTATCAGCATAATTCCCAAAAAGAGACATACTAAAAGTGACCGCCACAGAAAGCGTCTCACCTTTTGCAATTGAAGCTGTCTTGAGTGAGGTCGAGAACGATGGAGTCGATGTAAAGGCCGTGTCGATGGTAAGGGTGTTGATTGACGTATTGGTTAACTTTAATGTTGCCTTTGCGCTATCGTACACTCCGACAGTGCCCAGATCGATTCGCATCAGGCTTGATACAAGCGATGGGTAAGGCGAATTTCCGGATATGGGTAGTCGTGTCTTGCCGAGCTCACTATTGATAATAAGCGTGTCTTCGAGAGAACCGTAGCTCGTTGGCTTGTAAACTAGAGTTACCGACGAGCTATCATTGCCACCGATCTGAGATGGGACCGACGAAATAGACACTCTGTTGAGGCTCGTAGCAATTGAATTGATTGTAAGGTTCGTGATCGACGTATTACTCAGCATGACTGTTGACTTCAGTGAATCATTGCGCCGTACTTCGCCGAACACGATTGCAGAAGCCGAAGTGCTCAGCTGCGGCGGAGGACACGATGCAGAAACCGGTATTTTGATTAACGGCGTTTGCGAATTGTTAACGAGATAAATCGTGTCAGCAAATTGGCCGATAAGCGCGGATGAAAAACTCACCGTCAATTCCAATGTATCGTAGACGATCCCTCCAGTGGTCTTAGCCGTGACCATTTGGAGTTTCTGATCAGTAAGCTTGTCAGAGGCAACCATGCCGATTCCGCCAGCCTTCGAAATCAGAGTCGGAATGATCCCTCCCACTTGCCCATATTTACTGGCGCGTAACCCATTTTTGGAATTAACACTGCTCCCACTGACATCAGCGCTGCTTACGTTAACTTGAAACGGCGAACGAGTGTAGATACTATCGCAATGGAGTGTGTTGATTGAGCTGTTTGCGACCTTGAGTATCACGCCCTTTATCATGTTGCGAGGCACCGGCCCAAAGGCAATAGTATTCTGTGAAAGAACTGGCAATGGAGTCGGGCATGATCCAGCTAATTGAATGTTTGCCGCCCCCCCATCTGAAGCTATCATCATAGTGTCGAGTAGTGTAGAAAATGCCGTTGGCGTAAACACAACTGTATCGATTATTGATTGACCCACTCCGATGCTCATTGCATTCTGACTGATAGTGATTGCCCCACTCTTCCAATTGATACCTGACACGGTTAGGGTTTGAGATCCAATGTTCGAAATCCTAATTGTATCCCTCACACTTTGGCCAACCTTTGCCAAACCAAGATTCATACTTGTGCGACTCACCGATAAGACCGGTGAACTGAGACCTTGACCGTTTACCGCTACCGTATCTAAAGTTCTCATATCGTTGCTGGCTAAGAGGATCAGTCCACTTCTTGTCCCTATCGAGTCGGCTGTGAACCGTATCGTATCGTTTTTGGTCTGCCCCGGTGGGACTGTCAACGTCGTCGGTCGAACGGTGAAGTAGCTCTTTGTGCTTGTTACACCAGTCACTTTCAACGTGTCCGTCCCGGTATTTGTCAGTGTCACCGTCGTATCTTTCCACTGGCCCAGCTTCACCGATGGAAAAGTGATGCTGGTCTTGTTCAGCACCAACACAGGCACTCCAACACCAAAACCACTTACGACTACTGTATCCGATGTTGCCACATCATTACTGGTAATGACTATCTTTCCGCCTACTGCTCCTATTACATTTGGCGAATAACGTAATGTATCTGCAAATGATTGACCCGGTGCAAGGTTTTTCACCGTTGGCCTGGGTGCGAACACGCTGGTCGTTGAACTGAGATTCGTCACCTTTAGTGTGTCCGTCCCCGTATTTGCTATTGTCACCGTCGTATCTTTCCACTGACCCAGCTTCACTGATGGAAAAGTGATGCTTGTCTTGTTTAGCACCAACACAGGTACCCCGACACCAAAGCCCCCTACGGCTACCGTATCTGGAGTCGTCACGTCGTTGCTGGTAAACAGTAGTTTTGTACTTGAAGAACCGATTGCCGTTGGTATGAACTTTATTGTATCAACCAATGATCCACTTGGTGGAACGTTTTTCACCGTCGGCGCAGCACTGTATTGTGTATTAGTTGATGTGATATTCGTGATCTTCAGCGTATCCGTTCCTTTGTTCCAGATCATTACGGTGTCAATCTTGAGTGAGTTGAGTGCAACATTTCCCATGTTTACGCTCGTCCGACTGACTGCATAGACCGGTTTGCCTGTGCAGTAACCAGTGACATTGATCGTATCAGGTGAGGTCACATCGTTGCTGGCAACCAGTAGTTTCACATTTGAGGAACCAATTGCCGTTGGTATGAACTTTATTGTATCAACCAATGATCCACTTGGTGGAACGTTTTTCACCGTCGGTGTGGCACTGTATTGTATATTAGTTGAAGTAATATTTGTAATCTTCAGCGTATCCGTTCCTTTGTTCCATATCGTCACCGTGTCGGTCTTCATTGTGCCGAGCGCAACACTTCCCATGTTCACATTCATTCGGCTGCTTGCATAGAGTGGTGTTGGGATTAGCGTTGCTATTGAAGTAAATGTCACAGGCGATCCCGTCAATCCCGTCGATGTCGCTGTCACGGTGTAACTGCCAACTTTATTGCCCAACGTGAGCGTCGTTGACGCCTGTCCTGAACTGTTCGTCGTCGTTGTCGTTGTCGATAGTGTCTGCCCCGTCGCACTTGTTGGTACCGTCCCTATTGCAAAAGTCACACTCGTCCCTGTCACGGGATTACCTCCTGCATCGGTCACTGTCACAACATACGGCTGTACTAACGCTGTGCTAATCACTCCCGTTTGAGTGTTGCCACTCGTCAGTGCGATAGTCTTTGCTGTTCCTGCTGTTGCCGTCGAAGT
>Ga0182027_10004133_pt1 | contig 22667 bp, 22 predicted proteins | sample 712E1DmetaG_FD_121300 | JGI IMG/M metagenome (GOLD analysis project Ga0182027, IMG submission 121300) | Permafrost microbial communities from Stordalen Mire, Sweden - 712E1D metaG (Illumina Assembly) | ecosystem: Environmental > Terrestrial > Soil > Wetlands > Permafrost | place: Sweden... | reverse complement strand
TTTCATGGTCGTTAAAAGCGGAGACTGGAAATCGGGCTTCCAGCCCGGATACGAACCCTCATGAACAACCGAAGCTCCCGCAAGTTCAAAGATACTGGTCATGACATTACATAAATCCGCTTTGGCTGAGTCGATTGAGCTACGCAACAAACAGTTTATTTCGATCCGATCTTCAGCCGTTTTGACGATCGCCAGGTTGGTCGATGTTTCAACGATTCCCGGCACTTCGCTCGACACGCGAATAACGCCGTTCGGCGCGGCATAGATCGCATTTAAAAAACGGTCTTGCGTTGCGTTGTCAAAAACGGTCTCAGGCCGGTCGGTTGGAATGATTTCCAGTTTGAGGTCGGGTTCTATCGACAAAAACTCTTCTTGAAGAATCGTGTGGAATTCGGCAATCCAGGCATAGAACTCTTTTTCGTTATTTTCGGGCGCTACGACCGTAACGAACGATTCCCTCGCAATGGCATTGCGTAAACTTCCTCCCGCAATCGTCGCGATGCGTAAACCATTTTCGCGCGACGCTTTCCAGAGCAGACGGTTCATGAGCTTGTTCGCGTTTGCGCGGCCCAAATGAATATCCACGCCCGAATGCCCGCCGTTAAGCCCCGTAAGGCTTATTTTAAAAGATTTCGTTTCTAAAGGAGTCGGTTCCGGCTTCACTGCAAAGGTCGCGGTCGTATTGACACCGCCCGCGCAACCCACATAAAGTTCGCCTTCATCTTCCGAATCGAGGTTTAAAAATATGCGACCTTTTAGAAAATCATGGGTAAGGTTAAACGCCCCGGTCATGCCGGTTTCCTCATCAACGGTGAATAAAACCTCAAGCGGGCCATGCGATAAATCGGTGGATTCAAGGACGGCCAGCCCCGCGGCAACGCCGATCCCGTCGTCTGCCCCAAGCGTGGTTCCCTTGGCTTTTACCCATTCGCCGTCGACATACGCCTGAATCGGGTCTTTCTCGAAATCATGCATGGTGTCGGCATTTTTTTGGGGCGCCATGTCAAGATGCGCCTGTAGTACGATGCCCGGCTTACGTTCGTTACCTTGTGTAGCGGGTTTACCGACAACCACATTGCCCACGCCGTCTTTTTTGTAGGCAAGTTGATGTTTCCGGGCAAAATCCTCTACAAAACCGATAATTTTATCTTCTTTTTTCGAAGGATGCGGGATAGCGCAAATGCTCTCGAAATTTTTCCACAATACTTTGGGAACCAGTTCATGTAGTTGTCGTGTCATGTTTTTTGTAGCCTTAATTTTAAAGAATATGCGAGTATTTCTTCTCGATCATAAAACTTTGTACGGCCCTACCATGTCTTTCCCAAATTTGCCCATAGTGGGTTGCCAAATCGGTATTTTCAATGCCGTGCGTTTCGAACAATAATTCGGACCGCGCAATGTCTCGGACGCATTTAAAAAATTCGTTCGCATCAGTAGCAAAATAAAATCGGCCCCCTCGAATAAGTGCGGAATAAATGTCGTGTAAAAAGCTGCGCCTCCGTTCATTGGCGCGCTCGCGAAGATAGTCCCGGGGCGGATTGGGAAACAGATAATACGCCGCGCTGACGGACCCAGGCAGCAAAAGCGGCTGCATCATGGCAAAATTTCCCCGAATAAACTTGATGTTTTCCAAATTGGATTCGGCGGCTTCTTGAACGGCGCAAAAAAGCGGCTTTTGCGAAAGGTCGATGCCGAGCATATTGACATTGGGATATTGCCGCGCACGAGCGCACGCAAACGCCCCCGCGCCGCAGCCGAAGTCGATTTCAAGGGCTCGATCGTTACCGAAAATCCCAATCGAGGTCAATGGGGGAAAATTATGCGACGCATTGTGCAAATCGCGGCCACGCCAATACCAAAGATATTTCGCCGAAACCTCCGCACTGGGCGGTTCGACATGGATCCTGGTCGGGTGACGTCCTCTGGCCATAGTAGCATAAATTTAGGTCATGCCGCCGCGGTCCATTACCTCATGCAGAATGTCATAAATGCCGGACCCCTCCGTAAGATCGGCCACGTTCGCCGAAGCCCCCGCTGAGGCGAAATCGCTTGCGCGGTCTTTTCCCGTTGCAACACCGATGGTAAATGCGCCGTTATTGTTGCCGGCGACTATATCCTTTGTTGAATCACCGATCACAATAATTTTTGTTTCTTTTAAGGACACTTTTGCAATCGAGCTTCCGCGCTCGATTGCAATCCGAACAAGTTCGGTGCGGTTTGCCGAATCGGAACCGAAACCGCCGAATTTAAAAAACGTATCGAGCCGAGCTCTCCTGAGTTTTGCCCATGCGCATGGCTCAAGGTTTCCGGTTTGAATCCCCAAAAGAACGTCCGGGGCCGACCTGAGCTTTTTGCAAAGAGCTTCGGCGCCTTTTAAAACATTGAACGAACGGCTTTTTTCCAGGTATTCCGGAACAAGTTCAACGTACCGTGCCTGCAAACGGGACACTTCCGCGCTCGTAAGGTCCCTTCCGATGGTGGCCTGGGCCGTTTCCCGCACGACCATATCGTCCGTCATCCCGTGCTTATCAACTGAAACGGGCAGAACCGAAAACATTTCCTTAAAGGCCCGGTCAAACGAATTGCCGGACGCGCCGCCGTCTTTAAGAAGCGTGCTGTCGATATCGAAAAGAATCATTTTCATTATCATGATAATGCATCAACGCGATGCCGACCTCAGGCTTTTTACCAGCCAGGCGATGGTTTCACCCAAATCCTTCATGTTGGCCAAGGCTTCCGCGTCGTTTTCAACTTCGCCTTTTTCCCGTCCTACGCCGAAATTCCAGTAGGTCGATCCCGGAATAATCATTCCGGAAATTAAAAACAAATGGTTCATGGAATCCACCACGCCCGTCGCGCCGCCTCGCCGGTGAACGGCCACCGCCGCGCCTATTTTCCGGGCAAAGAGCCGGCCATTGCCGCCCGCAACGAACCCCGAGCGGTCGATGAGCGCTTTCATTTCCGAGGTCATGGCGGCAAAATAGGTGGGTGAACCTAAAATAATCGCGTCGGCCGCGATCATTTTTCCGATGCATTCATTGACCATGTCCGAATCAATCGCGCATTTTCGATTTTTATTTTCCCGGCACTTGAAACATGCTATACAACCGCGAATAGGTTTCCCGCCCACCTGGATTATTTCCGTTTCTATTCCCTCCGCGCGAATGGGTTCGAGAACTTTATTGAGGAGGATTTCCGTATTGCCGCCTTTGCGGGGGCTTCCGTTAAATGCAATTGCCTTCATGGGGTCCTTTCTTCATATGGACTCAATTTTGTTTTGAAAGAAACGGGACATATTGAACATCAAGATTTCGGATATGACTTACCCACCAATCCTTCAAGAATCCCAATACTTCGTCCGGCATAATGCCATTTACGAAACTCTTTTGAACCTTGCACAATGCCGCCGTCTTTTCAGCCATTGTTTTATGAAGCGTTTCATGCTTTTCGATATCGGGATAATTTATCATTTTCATGATCTTTTCTTCATAATCAAAATGCGTTTCGGTGTAATTCTTAAGATTTGCCAATAATTTTGCGATTTCATCACCCGAGACTTTGTATTTGACAAGAGTGAACACGGCATTTATTATGTCAATAATTTGCCTATGCTGAAAATCAATAGTCGCTTCCGAAACGCTGTACTCGTCTTTCCAGATTATATACTCGGCCATTGTTTTGATTTCCTTCTTAAGATCTTTTCAGGTGAAAATAAATATTCATTTTTTCCATGAATCGTTGAATATTTTGTTTATCGAATGTTCGGCAATATTTTTGCAGTTATGCGGCTTTTAATTTTTCCGCGATCCAAACTTTGATAACGGATTGCCGTGACACTCCAAGACGTTTTGCTTCTTTGTCCAGCAAGGTTACCATCCATTCCGGGAAATCAACATTCACGCGTCGAATCGAACGTTTTATTTTTGATAAATCGAGGTGGGCCAACATATTTTTATTGGCGTCGAATTTCTTATCGAATTCTTTAGCTTTCATATAATTCCCTTTCTTCAATCCGAGCCCTTCGGCAAGAAATTATTCGAATATTATTCTCGCGATACGTAATAATGGCCGCTATTCCGTGCTTCCTTTTATTCACTAAGCTTTTGTGAAAATCAAATTCGAATTTCACTTCCATGATATAATAAATATACCTTTTTTATACCTGATTTTCAATACGATTTTGGGGCGATGTATTGCCTATTTCATAATTCTATTTCAACCACCATTTTAAATCGGATTTGTTCCATTTCAGAATTCTTTTAATCGACAAGGAAAATCCGTATAAATTTCGATCTTGATACGCAATTGCGTAAAGGTTCTCGGAAGGTAATTGCTGATAATTCGTTTGCGTATAGGAGACTGCGCCGCCCCCGCCTATCCCATCAAAGTTTCATTCCAATCCTTGATCGTCACTTTTCCGACCAAGCCTTCGACCACGAAAGGGTCCTGCCGTACAAAATCTTCGGCGGAATTTCTGTCTTTGAAAATTCCCATTGCCCCTTCGATTGGATTTGCCCATGTGCCCACGGCCAGTAGTTCACCCCGTGCGTGGAAAGCGTCCAAAAGAACTTTATGCCGTGGGAAAGCCGCTTTGATTGCATCCATGGGGGTATTGCCTGTTTCGTAAAAAATAACCGCTTTCATGATTGTTGACGGCTTATCTGCGGAATGTCCTTTAAATCCATTGCCCATGCAAGGGCGGTGCTGCACCAAATTTGCCGCTTAGGGCGCAGTTCAGCCCTCTGATCGAGGCATCCGACCCGCAGACCATATACCTGCGGGTCCTTGACATCGGATGCATAGATCGGCGAACCGCAGTTCGAACAAAACGCCTGGGCCCTTTGTTTTCCGCTCTCGGCCGTTTTTATATAAATTTTCGGTTGGCCGGTAAGCAAAGAAAACGTTTCTTTCGGGGCCGGAACCGCGACCCGATACGCTGAGCCTGAAAACGTTTGGCAATCCGTGCAATGACAAATTGACACTTTTTCAGGGTCAATGACCGCTTCATAGGTTATCTGCCCGCAGTGGCAACTTCCTTTGACGTTCATGATTGTCTCCCTTATGTTAAAGACTTAATTTTCACGTGAAGCTCCGGCAGCTTTACAATATACCTTCCGTTATTTCCACGGCGTTTTGAACGCACGGAACGCAAACCTTGTTTCGTAAATCCAGTTCTTTGAATTGCTTTTGTCCTTCGTCCGTTGTCAGCTCGCATCCGCCAAGCAATTTTCTGCAAATAAAAGTCCCCTGTTTTTCCGCGAATGCGTCCATGAGTTCCCTCGTTTTTTTATAGGTAATATCCATCGAGGTTTTATCGCTTTTCTCAAACTTCCCATATTTTAATCCAATTGCCATAATTCCCCCGCTCACCGCGCCGCACACTTCTTCCTTTCTTCCCATTCCCCCGCCGAATCCGCAGGATAGCTTCAAAGCGCTGTTTTTATCAAGCTGCAGATCGTCACAGAAAGAAAACAATACGGATTGGGCGCAATTAAAACCTTCTAAAAACTTTGATGTTGCCGCTTCAGTTTTGATGGTCATTTTTTGTCCTTTCGATTCATTTCGGTATACCAGGCGCCCATTTCAAACGCCTCTCGTAATTTAATAAATGGCGCGACATCAAACAAACCCCTTTGGAGAGTAAAAACGTCGGCTTGCCATTTGCTTCCGAACGTCGCTACGGCCATGATTTGCTCATGATCTTGCTTTTAGCTATTTTCTTTGCAAAGGAGGGACTTTATTATGAACACGACTAATACCTATGTTCCCGGCGTTTGCAATATCGGCCGGGCGGAGATCGCAAAACGGAACCAGGTGGGATGGGTCGGGGCGATAGTTGCCCTTGCCGTTTGGATTGTCCTTTTTATTACGCGAGTCCCCGCACCATGGCGATTGTTGCTGTTCTTTCCGGCGTCATTGGCGGCAAGCGGATTTCTGCAGGCTTCCATGCATTTCTGCGCCGGATTCGGAAGCCGCGGGTTATTTAATTTCGGAGATAAGGTCGGCATGACCGAAACCGTGATTCAAAAGGAATTCAGAGCAAAAGACCAGAAAAAAGCCCGACAAATCCTCGGTCTTTCAATGCTTATCGGAGTTGCGGTCGCCGTCGTGGCCTATTTTGTCCCAAAACTTTAACGCCCTCCATCGAGGAAAAATTGAAATGCTTACTAAAGTAATCCAGGCCGTTTTTTTTGCTTTCATAATAGCCCTGCCAATATCCGGCGCACAAGAATTGCCGATTCTCGAGACCATTGTTGCCGGCAACAACGCCTTCGCTATCGAATTATACCAACACCTGAAAAACACTCCCGGCAACCTTTTCTTTTCGCCCTACAGTATTTCCACAGCTTTGGCCATGACCTATGCTGGCGCTTGCGGAAATACCGAAAAACAAATGGCAACGACGATGCATTTCAACGTCGACCAAAATAAATTCCACGCCGCGTTCGGCGAATTGCAAAGTCGCCTTAATGAGTATGAAAAAAAAGGCGATATCAAACTGGAGGTCGCCAATAGCCTGTGGCTGCAAAAAGACTACGTATTTTTACCGGCGTTTTTGGAAGAAACAAAAAAATACGACGCCGGACTGAATTACGTAAACTTCATTTCGGAAACCGAAAAAGCGCGCATTGCAATTAATACCTGGGTGGAAAAAAAGACAAACGATAAAATTCAAAATCTAATTGTGCCGGGAGTGCTTGATGCGGCAACCAGATTGGTACTGGCGAATGCAATTTACTTCAAAGGAAAATGGGCAAGTCCGTTTGATTCTTCAGTAACAAAAATCACGCCATTTTATGGTATGTCGAATGACAGCGTCATGGTCCCCATGATGCACAAGGCGGGCAATGAATTCGGGTATATGGAAAATAGCGACATAGCGTGCCTTGAAATGCCCTACGCGGGAAATCATTTGTCGATGGTTATCATATTGCCTAAAAACAAAACCGGGTTGGATAACCTTGAGAAAGCCTTTACCGAGGTGATTTTTAATACCTGGATAAAAGGCCTGGTAAAAGAAAAGGTTATAGTATTTTTTCCAAAATTCAAGGCCTTAAAAAGCTTTTCGCTCATCAAAGAATTGTCCTCAATGGGAATGCATGACGCCTTTGGCGGGGCGGCTGATTTTTCGGGCATGACGGGAACCAAAGATTTGTTTATATCCGACGTAATTCATAAAGCGTTTATCGACGTGAATGAAGAGGGCACTGAAGCAGCGGCCGCCACGGCGGTAATTATGACAAGGGGCGCAAGACCTCAAATGAGGCCAAAGACTCCACCCACTTTTCGAGCCGACCACCCGTTTTTGTTCCTCATCCGAGACACTCACTCGGGCGCTATTTTATTCATGGGAAGAATTACGGACCCTCGCTGAATCCAAAGAAACCCATCAGGCACTTTCAATGACAGCTCCCCTCACAGGGGAGCCTTTTGAAAACCTCCCCTGCACCTCCCTTATTTATGATTTGTTCACTACAGTGAACAAAATAATACGGTGAAAAACGGAAAAGCCCGAGCATCAAAGACAGTTGGTTTATATTAACATTGTACTCATAAGCATTGTTTTATTTCTTTTTCAGAGGCGACCATGAAATACCTATCGCTATTTTTGCTTGTATCCGGACTTTGCTTCGGCGCTTTTGGCGCGGCTGATCCACAAGAGGCCTCTTTGACAACGATCGGACCGTGGGTCCCTGATTTGGGTAACGGGACCTATAAAAACCCCGTTTTATACGCCGATTATTCCGATCCGGACGTGGTACGAAACGGAAGCGATTATTACCTGACTTCGTCGAGTTTCAATTGCACCCCCGGCTTGCCGATTTTGCACTCCAACGACCTGGTCAACTGGCAAATTATCGGGCATGTTTTCGATCAGCAAACTCCCCTGAACGTTTATAACGCTCCCATTCCGGCCAATGGCGTTTGGGCGCCGAGCATCCGCGTCCATAACGACACGTTTTACATTACCTACGGCGATCCCGATTACGGCGTGTACCTTGCCAAAGCGCCGGACCCGCACGGACCATGGACCGTAAGCCTGATAAAGCCGACCACCGGCTGGATCGACGTTTGCCCTTTCTGGGACGATAACGGCGACGCCTACATCGTCCACGCCTATGCAAGCTCGCGCGTGGGGATTAAAAGCATCCTGACGATCAGGCGTTTGTCAAGCGATCTTTCCCAAATAACCGACAGCATCATGGTCATCGACGGCAACACGACCGACCCTACCCTTCTAACCACCATCGAAGGCCCAAAGCTTTATAAAAGAAACGGCTATTACTACATTCTGGCCCCCGCCGGGGGCGTTACCGCCGGTTGGCAGATGGCGCTTCGCGCGCAAAGCATCACGGGCCCGTGGGACTATAAGAAGGTAATGGAGCAAGGCACGACGGCAATCAACGGGCCGCACCAGGGCGGATGGGTGGAAACGCCCGACGGCAAGGAGTCCTGGTTTATGCATTTTCAGGACAACGGCGCTTATGGCCGGGTCGTTCACCTGGAGCCCATGACCTGGGTAAACGATTGGCCGGTCATCGGTTCCGACGCCAATGGCGACGGCGTCGGCAACCCGGTTTCGACCTACCTAAAACCCGCCGTGGGCGCAACCTATCCCGTCCAAACGCCCCAAACATCCGACGCGTTTGATTCCGATACGCTCGGGCTTCAGTGGCAGTGGTATGCGAACTCACAGCCGGGTTGGATGAGCCTTACCGACAACAAAGGCTCTTTGCGGCTTTACGCGGTTTCCTTGCCCACCGCCACTCCCGATTACCGGCTTGTCCCCAATTTACTCCTGCAAAAATTCTGCGCCGATTCCTTCACGGCGATCACCAAGGCCGTGTTTCATCCGCGCATAATCGGCGAGCGGTCGGGCATCGTGGTGGTCGGGGGGTTGTTTTCGATTTTGGCCGTGGTCAAAAAAGCCGACGGCCTTTACCTTACCACCTCCGCGGTCGAATCGTCCTCCGATATTAAACTGCAGGACAGCACCGTTTATCTGCGTCTGTCGATCACGGGGCCATCGGCCGCGGGCAAATTCGGCTATAGCATTGACGGACGCGCCTTCACGTCCGTGGGGAGCGCCTTTACCGCAACCAAGGTCAAATGGATCGGCGCTAAATTCGGATTGTTCTCTTCCAAACCCTTTGGTTCGGACACCGGCGGATACGCGGATTTCGCGTGGATCAACGTCGATAAAAACCAAACCACGGCGATCAATCCGGTTTTACAAGACAATAGTCCGACGGTGCGCGCCGCGGCGGTCATCGTCAAATCTGACCTTTTGGGAACGAACTTTGAAGTGACATTGCGTGAGCGTACCCGCGTTTCCATAGAATTATATAATGCACGCGGCGAACGAGTGGAAATGCTGGAAAACAATGTCCACGATCAAGGCGCTTTTTCAGTGGCGTTTCATAAGGGAAAACATTCCGCGGGCATGTATATAAGCAAAGTTACGCTTGGAAACAGGTCGTATAATAATTTCTGCAGGCTCTTTTAGACGCTGTAGCGGGCGCTAACGCTTTAATTTCAGGATTTTATAGAGCGTTTCATAGGTCGATCCGGTCCCGATATATTCCCACTTTGTCGGACCGGTCCGCAAATCGATGTCCCCATTCGATTTATGGACGGCCGTTGAAATGGCCCTTTGCTTTTTATTTTTCATATCGATTTCAAGGAGCTTCGCGATAAACGGCTTGACGGTTTCGGTGTCTTTTTCAAATGTCCGGCTCGCGGCCGCTTTGGTGTTTTTAATCCAGACTCTAAAAATTCCGTCCCCCAGCTTATCAATGCCGCTTGAGTCGTAAAAAACCAAGTCCGAGCGATTTTCAGGGTTTCCCGAATATCCGATGAATTTCCAGGCGGCCTTGGACTGGTTCACCTTTTCGCGCAATTGCGTGATTTCTTTTCGCAGTTGCGGGCTTTGGATATTTTCACCAAGTGAATCCGGTTCTTGGGCAAAGCCACCGGCGCCGAATAGCAAGGCCGCCATGCATAAAAATAACGGTTCATTTTTTCTACCCAAGAATAGCCCCCTAATGTATTTTTTGGAATCTGTTGGAATTTGGAGGGGTGGCCGAGCGGCTTAAGGCAACGGTTTGCTAAACCGTCGTACGGGGTTAACCTGTACCGAAGGTTCAAATCCTTTCCCCTCCGTTTTTTTCTCCACTAATCCGCCCCATACCCTTCGGTTTTAAGTTTCATTTTATGAAAAGCCGCCGCGGCCCGCATGTACGAAGCGCTGTCCGGGGTTTTAATTTTATCAAACTCAAACGACGTCATGATGATTTTCGGCGAAACGTTCCTTCCGTCATGCATAAATTTCGCCTTTGCAAACGTCCCTTGCAACCGGGCGATCACGCACTGGGCGCCCGGCTCGTCGGTCATCGGAAGAATAATAAAGGGGACATTGTCGGAAATTTGTCCCATCACGCCGATCAGATCGAGGTCCCGCAGCATTTTTTTTGACACTTTCAATATGCCGGGAATAATGGCCGCCGTTTCTTCCGCCGCGGGCGCATGTTCCCGTTCCTCGTTTGCGGTCACCCCAACGCAGGAAATCATGAGCGTTGAAAACGGGGCGTTATATCGTAAGAAAAGTTTTATTTCGTGATCGAGGAAAAACATGGTCGCGCGAATGTCGAAAATCCCCTTCGGAAGTTCGTATCCGCGGTTTTTCCGCTCAAGTTGCCGCCGGACCTGTCGCATGACCGGCTCTTGAAGGCCGCCGCGCAGCTTTTCCAATAGTTCGTCTTCAAAATGCTTGATCGCGGCTTTCGGATCGGCGGTAGCGCCCGGCCCGCCGGCCTGAAGCGCCAATTTCCGGCTCACGCGCTCCACGTAATCCGTCAAGTGCGCCGAAAGCTGCCCGACGTCGGCGCCGGGGCCTTTGCGGATTTCAGCCGCCAAAATGATGAGCCGCGCCGCGTCGGCGGGGTCGGACTTGATCCCGCCGATCACCTCTTCAACCGAAACGCCCATTTCCTCCGAAGCCGACGATAAAACGTCCACGAGATCGTCGCCCTCGAATTCGCCGATGATCGATTTTACCAACAGCAAATAATCGGAAAGCGCCATGCCCGCGCCGATCAGGCGCTGCTTTAAGTGCGGCAGGAGTTTCTTGAGTTCCTGGACGTCGGGAAGAATCCTTCGCACGACCTGGGAAAGCCGCTTGACCGAAACCGCGCCGTTTTTATATTCGTCAAGAATAAGCCGGATGACGGTTTCCCGGCCAAGCCTGCCCAGCTCCTCCCGCACCGGTCCTTCGGCCACGAGCACCCTGCCGGTCGCTTTGAGCACTTCAAGCCCCAAAGTCAAGTCGCGCTTGAGCGCACAAACCGCCTCGATCATTTCCTGCGCGGTCGGGAAATGCTTGCCGGCCTCCCCGCTTTGGACTTCGGCGGTAAGGTTCTTGATGGCATTCATGACGGAACCGAGCCCGCCCTGTAGGTCTTCAGACGGCATGCTTACCATCTTTTCAACGGCTTGTCTGGACTCGTCGAAGAGGTTTTTCAGCCTAAAAACGGGCGCCGCTTCCCGCAGTAGTTCCCGGTCATACCGCGCGCCTTGGTCGCGGGACGGTCCGCCCGGCGAAACGAACAAACTGTTTTTATCGACAACCGCTTCGTCAACCGTGACCTTTTTATAAGTCACGTAATTCAGGCGGACTTTTGCGGCGCCCGCGGCCGCCAGGGCCTTTTTCATGGCCTCAGCCGACGGGGCCTCCTGGAAATCGCCGAACAGCCGAACGAGGGCCGTTATTTCCGCGCGAAGCGCGCCCGCGTCAAAGGTGATCGATTGAAGGTCGGCCTTTTTAAAATAACCCGTTATCCGCTTTTTGTTTACCGTCGTATCAACGCACCAATTTTCAAAAAACACCGATTCACGGGCCACCGAAAGCGTAAGCCCGGCCTTTCCTTGCAGGCATGCCGAAAGGTTCTCGTGGAAGGAGGCCGCGTTGTCGACGGTGGTCTGGTGCGCCCCTCCGTAAAGCAGGCTGCTATTGAAGGCGACGTTAAAGGACCGGGCGAGCTGGTCGGCCTGTTTTTGCTCAAACGAAACGCCATTGACAAAAGGATCGATCATGGGGCCTCGCCCGTTCGAAAGGACAGCCGGCGCCTATAGGTCTTCAAGTCCTTCATGAAATCCCCGCACGTTTCATAGCGAAAGGCCCGGTCGGGGGCAATGGCTTTCAGGACAATGCGCTCGAGTTCGGGGTCCAGTCCGGAGGAAACTTCCCGTGGTTTTTTAATGAAAAAGCTTTCGGGGAAATATTTTTTTCGCTCGATCATCGCAACGGCGCCTTCTTCTTTGACTGGCAGGGTCCCGACGATCATTTCGAACAGTATGACGCCCACGGAATACAAGTCGGAGCTGCCGTCGGTTTCTAGCCCTCCCGCTTGTTCCGGCGACATATACAGCGGCGTACCCACGGATTTGCCCGACGACAAATATTCGGCCGCAAAAATGCGGGCGATGCCGAAATCGGCTATGAGCGGACGGTTGCCACGGCCATCGAGCAGGACATTGGCCGGCTTAACGTCTTGATGGATGATTCCGTTTTCATGGGCAAGCGAAAGGCCGTCAAGCACCTGGAGAATGATGTCGATGGTTTGCGTAAGCGGCAACAGCCGCTTTGAAGGAACGGGGTGTTTGAGGTTTCGCTTGACCAGCGTGCGCAAGTCCCCGCCGCCCACGAGTTGCATGACCTGAAAATAGCAATCGTCGGCTTCCCCCATCTCAAAAATCGGAACGATGTTCGGATGGTTGAGGATGGCCAGGGCCTCGCCTTCGTCCCTGAAAAGCTGCCAGGTTTCCGTGCTTTTGCACTTCGATTTCATGAGCAGCTTGACCGCCACCTGGCGCTTGAGCGACTTTTGAAATCCTTGAAAAACGACCCCCATGACCCCGCGCCCCAGTTCCTTGACAAGCGTTACGTTGCCAAGGTCCCGGCCCATGCAATCGTTCCAGTCGAGTTCGTTTTCAAACATACCGTCTTAAAATAATACCCGACGGGGATTTCAAGGGCAATTCTCAAAAACACCCCGCCTGTCCAAAGATACCTGTCCGCAAGGACCGCTTAGTCGGAGAAACTAATGGCGTCAACCGGACAATTGTCCTTGGCCATTTGGCATTTTTCCCGTATTTCGGCGGGGATGCGCTCCATGATCGGCTTGGCGATATTGTTATCGTCCAGCGCGAACACTTCCGGACAATACTCGACGCACAATCCGCAACCGATGCAGGTGTCTGGATTTACCTTCGCTTTCATTGGTCCTCCTTAGAGCGTCTTTCGCAATAATGGAAATTGCGAATTAATGCCCCTTATCCGCCAATCGGCGAGTTTAGAAAATTTGCCAAAAAAGTATCCATTGTTACGTTGATTTCCCGGATGTTGTGCATATTCGATAGAATTGTTGATGGTCGTTGCATCCACCGCCCCATGCCGATATCGCTTGCGCATTGTTCGACTATCGACTCGACCCCCGCCCGGGTAGACTCGCAGTGGAATTGTAAACCCAGAACATGACCGCCGATAAAAAAACCCTGGTTTGCACAGGCCCCGCTCCCTGCAAAATGCACTGCGCCCCGCGGAATGTCAAACGTATCGCCATGCCAATGAAAGGCGAGGAACCGGTCCGGGATATCCCTGAGGATTTTTTGGTCTCGCGCATGAGGTTTCACGGACACGGGAAACCAACCGATTTCTTTATAGTGAATGGGATATACCCGCGCACCAAGGACCGAGGCGATCATCTGCGCGCCCAGGCATATTCCGATAACTTTTTTATGATCGGCAATCGCGCTGCCGATGCATTTCTTCTCTTCCGTTATCCAGGGAAAAGCGCTTTCTTCATACACGCTCATCGGACCGCCCATGACCACCAGCCAATCGAAAGATTCCGGTTTAGGAAAGGGGTCATTTTCGTAAATGCGCGTGGTCGAAATAAAAAACCTTTTGCCGCGCGCGAACGTTTCGATACGGCCCAGGCCTTCGAAGGGAACATGCTGGATACACTGTAGACGGGGCATGAAATTGTTCCATTTTTAATAGGGCGACCCGCCGGGCGCCCCTACGAATTCGAAACATGAAAATGCGTTGTCGCCCATAAAAAACAATATCAATTCAAAATAGCCGCCAAATCCTTTTCAACGGTCGAAATGGGCTTCAAATCGAAATTTTTGATCAAAAAATCCAAAATATTCGGCGATATGAAAGCCGGCAGCGTGGGCCCGATCCGAATGCCCTTTATGCCAAGCGACAAGAGCGAAAGCAGAATGACCACCGCTTTTTGTTCGTACCACGACAAAATAAGCGACAGCGGCAAATCGTTGACCCCGCAGTTGAACGCCTCCGCAAGGGTAAGGGCAATCTTGACTGCAGAGTAAGCGTCATTGCACTGGCCCACGTCGAGCAACCGGGGGATCCCGTCGATTGCGCCGAATTCCTTGTCATTGAACCTGAACTTGCCGCACGCAAGCGTGAGAATGACGCAGTCTTTCGGGATTTTTTCGGCAAGTTCCGAATAATAGTTGCGTCCGGGCTTGGCCCCGTCGCATCCGCCAACAAGGAAAAACCTTTTAATTGCGCCCGATTTTACCCCCGCGATCACCTTGTCGGCAACACCGAGCACGGCATTGTGGCCGAATCCCGTCAGGATGTTTTTTCCCTCTTTCGCCTCAACCCCGCCAAGCGCTATGGCCTTTTGGATGACCGGGGAAAAGTCCCGGTCCTTAAGGCGGGTCACGCCGGGCCACGCAACCAAACCGCAGGTAAAAACATTGTCTTTATAGGAGTCGCGCGGTTTCTGGATGCAATTGGTGGTGAATAAAAAAGCCGCCGGAACGCCTTCGAATTCCTTTTGTTGGTTTTGCCAGGCAGTGCCGAAATTTCCCGTGAGGTGCGGATATTTTTTTAAACCGGGATACCCATGCGCCGGGAGCATTTCGCCGTGCGTATAAACGTTGACGCCTTTTCCTTCGGTTTGTTTAAGGAGTTCTTCAAGGTCTAAAAGATCATGGCCGCTTACCACGATTGCCGGGCCTTTTTTTAACCCGGTAAACACCGGCGTGGGCCGCGGATGGCCGAAACGCGATGTGTGTGCTTCGTCAAGTATTTCCATGCACCGGATATTCGTTTTACCGCAGCGCATGTTCAGCTCGACCAGGGCCTCGACCGTATTATCGGGCTTATTCAGGGTGAAAAGCGCCTCGTGCATGAACGCGAAAATCGCGTCGTCGCGCTTTCCTAAAATGTATGCGTGGTCCGCATAGGCGGCCATGCCTTTAAGCCCATAGATAAGCAGGTGCTCCAGCGAGCGCACGTCTTCGTTTACGGAAGGCATAAGCACGCCGAGGCCCTGGGCTTGGTCAAGCAATTCGGTCCGTGTCCGAGCAGGGGCGAACGCGGCGGCCGCCGGAAACCGCGATTCGTCTTCGTGACCGGACAGCGAACAATACGTTTTTTTAATTTTATCGCGGACCGTGGCGGCCTCACGCACCCACTGCTCCAAACGGTCCGGATCGAAATCGACGTTGGTCACGGTCGTAAAGAGCGCTTCGATGGTAAACCTGTTGGTTTCATCGTCGACCCGGCCTAAAAGCCTTGCTTTATGCGTCAAATAGCCGATGCCTTTAAGCTGGTGTACGATAATGTCCTGGAGCGCGGCAACATCGGGCTGTTTTCCGCATACTCCCAAAACGTCACATCCTTTTCCACGGGCGGTTTGTTCACATTGATAACAAAACATGCTCATAGTCTTCCTTTCATTATTTGATAATTTCCCTATGCTTTCCAACAATAATGTCGGCGAGCGCATCGAGCGCCGTAAAATCGTTTTGCCGCGGCATGCCTTTGCAAAGCACCGGGGAAAGCACTTCCACTTTTAAATTCGGGATAAGCGCCGCGACCTGCTCGATGGCCTTACTGCTCCAACCGTAGGAGCCGATTACCGAAGCGAATTTGAACTTTGGCCGTAGCGCATTTACAAGATGCGCCGCATAGGCCACCAGCGGATGAGGCCCGATATGCACTGTGGGCGTTCCCAAGACTATGGTCGCGGCATCCACCAGCGAAATGGCCACTTTGCCGATATCGGTCACCGATAAATCGAACTGCATGACGGTCGTTCCCCGCAGCGTCAGGGCCGAAACCAAGTATTCCACCATGGCGCGCGTACTGCCGTGCATCGAGACATACGGGATGACCACTTCGTTTTTCGGCGTTTCCGAAGTCCAATCGCGATAGGCGTCCATGATAAACCGGGGTTTGTCGTATACCGGCCCGTGACTGGGCGCGATCATGGCGACGTTCAAAGTTTGGATCTTTTCGAGATTTTTCCTGATGGTCATTCTAAAGGGCATCATGATTTCGGCATAATAGCGTTTTGCCGCCTCATAGACACGGGCCGTATCGGTGACATACAAATCGCCGGTTGCTAAATGGGAACCGAAAAAGTCGCACGAAAACAAAATGCCGTCTTCCTGCAAAAACGTTGACATGGTTTCGGGCCAATGGACCCAGGGCGTGTACACGAATTTAAGCGTTTTCTCCCCCAAACTTAAGGTATCGCCGTCATTGACCGTCATTATTTTTTCAGCCGGAATATGCAAATGATCGACAAGCATGTCTTTACATTTGACCGAACATACGACCCGTGCATTACCGTAGCGTTCGAGAAGTTCGGGAATGGTCCCGGAATGATCTTGTTCCGCATGATTGGCGATGATATAGTCGATGTTCGCAAAGTCTTCCAGTTGGCTGTTCAAAAAATGGGCCATCGACGGATCAACCGTATCGATCAGGGCGGTTTTCCCGCTGCCGACGATCAAATAGCTATTGTAGCTTGTTCCATCGGGAAGCGGAATCAGCGAATCAAAAATTCTCCGGTCCCAGTCTTCAGCCCCCATTTTATAGACCCTGTCGCGAATCATTCTTTTGTAAAGCATAGTCTCCCCTTTCCGTCGTTTCGCAGTTGCCGATTTAAATCCGCTTTTTACAGGGTATCAAAATAAAACATTTCGGACAATCGTGCTTGTTTTTATAGCGAATTTCGGGCCAACAATTACTTAAATCATCGTCGCGGCTCATTTTTCGGGAATATCGATATTGTTTTCTTTCAAAATTGCCTCGGCTTGCTCGATATAGTCGTTCTGCTTATGGGCCTTTAAATGTTCAAGATGGACTTGTATCACGTGCGCGCCTTGCGTAATCATCCTGCCCATGACTTTACGTTCATCATAGTTTTCGGCCTCTCGCGTCTCGACGGTTATTGCATGCTCGGGGCAAGGGCCTAAACAAGCGCCCAGACCGTCGCAGAATATATCGCTTACTAACCGGGCCTTGTTGTCTATTATTTGCAGCGCACCTTCAGGACATTTGGGGATGCATTCGCCGCAACCCGTGCATTTTTTTTCATTGATGATAATAATGCTTCGTTTCATGGTTTTGCCTCTTATTTATTATGCGTTAAAGACGCACGGCCGTGCGTCTTTACATGAACAATTATAAATATGGATCATTTTTAATTTTAATTCCTTGACCTGGGTCAAGAAACATGTTTTTTTTATATAAAGGCGGGTTTTTCATGGACATTGAGTTTTTACTCGAACATTCCGATTTTTTTAAAGGCGTTTCACCGAAAAGCAAACAAGCGCTTGTCGGGATATGCATGAAAAGGCCTTTACATAAAGACGAACCGATATTTGCCGAGGGCGACGCAGGACATTCACTCTATCTACTTGCAAGCGGCAACGTGCGGATCTATAAATCAACGCCCGACGGACGGGAAACGGTGATCAAGGTCATCGGGCCCGGCGAAATTTTCGCCGAAGTCGTTCTTTTCGAGCGCGACGTTTACCCGGCAAGCGCCGTCGCGCTTAAAAGCGGCGTCGTGTACGAGCTTCCTAAACGTCAATTTTACGATCTTTTGAGCGACAAAGATTTCCGTAACGATTTCATCCGCATGCTCATGAAAAAGCAGCGCTACCTCACTGAGCGGCTCCACGCGGCCACCGCATACGATGTTGAAGAGCGGTTTGTCCGTTTTTTGATCGAGCATTACGGAAAAAAAGACGAGTATCGGATTTTGTTGTCAAAAAAGGACGTCGCCTCGGCCATCGGGACCATACCTGAAACCTTGTCGAGGCTTCTTAACCGAATGCAACGTGATGGGAAGGTTTCAGTCGACGGAAAGACCATAAAGATGAAACCCGGATTTTGGAATGGGCGCGCTGACTCATGAATGTTCCCAACGGATTGTTTTGCCCTAAAATTCCCAGAATGTATATTACAAAGTAATAATAACCCGTTTTTTTGCCCTGGGAGGTATGCAATGAAAAAAAAATCCGCGTTTTCAGTTTGTTTTTTATTGTTCGCGGCGCTGGTTTTCTTGGGATGCGGTTCGCGTCAAACCGTCAAGGTGAGCGAAACCCCCGACGACAAAAAGGGGGGGATTTTGTTTTCCGGGGGCGCGGGCGATTCTTATGAAACCGCCATTATTCTTAAAGGCTCGAACAAAGACATTAAAAAACAGGAAGACGCGGTTGCCGGCGAATATGATTATATCAGCAGTCTCTATGGCAAAAAGGACAAGGAATGGATGGTTGAAGAGCAAAGCATGGTCAAGGAAAACAAACGCGTTTACGATATGGTGCGCGTAAAAATCATTGAGAACGGCAAACTACATTTTTTCTATTTCGACATTACGGCATTTTCAAAGAAAATGCCCGCTCCCCAGGCGGACAACTAATCCGCCGAACGGTCGGGTGGGCCCCGCGGCGGACTGCGGCTACTACGGCATATAGGTGATACGCTTTTCGAAGACCCCGGCCGTTTTTCCTTGCGCGTCAAAGGCCCTCATCCTGACCACATACAATCCCGAAGCGCTTGCGCCGTTGTCCTTGGTTTTTCCGTTCCATGCCAGCACGGCGGGGCCCGCGGTCAATGCGCCTGAAGCCAAGGTTTTCCTCCAAATTTCGCGCCCCGACAAATCCACGATCGAGAAATCAATCCTCCCGATATTTCCGCCCGGAACGCTATACTGGATCCGCAGCATGCGCCTGAACGGATTGGGATACGCGCCGACGAGCGCCAAGCGGTAAACCGCGCCGCCGGCCTTTACTTTGGCCAAATAGGCTTCGCTACCCGCAACCAGTTTGCGGTACTCGCATGTTCCGGCGGCAACAAGTATGCTCAGGGCTTTTCCGGTATCGCTCATCAGTCCGGTTGCCGGATCAAGCAGCGCAATCCGGAAATTGCCGCTCGGAATGGCGCCGTACTTTGCAAGGCCGATGGTCGCCAGCTCGGAAGCGTCGCCGGTATTGGCCAAGGCAAGGTCAAAGCACACCCCGCCGTCCTTGTTCAAGTTCCCATACGTCAACAAATGGGCGCAATGGCGTTTCCGATCGTCTAAAACGCTCAGGGTGACCGTGCCGAACGTCGGCGGCAACGGATAATACGCGGCCGCCCCCCTGCCGTTTATAAAACCGCAGTAGACGGTACTAACGGGGGAGGAGCTTTGCGTGTTCGCGGAAACTCCGATCGACCAGCCCTTGGCCGCCGATTTCTTTTTTGTCAATGCCGTCGAAGGCGTGATACCCGACATCGACGCCGGAGTGGGCGGAATGACGAGTTTCACGGGGACCGTCAACGGGTTAAATATTGACGCCATTCCTTGACCCAAACTGCTCCCCTGGATGGAATCCAGACTATCGGCAACCGGCGCGGCGGCGTCGGTTGCCAGAGGCCCCGCGATGAAAAGAGGGGACGTATAAAATTGGGTCGTCTTTTTGCCGGCAATAGTAACGTTTTTTTGCAGCCAGGAATAATATTGCAACGTATCCGCGTATTGTCCGGCGGTGTCCGTCGCATGCACGATATCGCCGATTTTAATATTAAATTTATACGGCAGGGCAATGTCCGACCATCCGCTTGGCTGGAGAACGATCGTGTCGGCGACTTTCAAACTGAGCGTCGTCGCGGTATCGAAATCAATGGGGGAATTACCCAGAGACTTTATCCACATCAAACGGCCTGGATAAAATGAAAAAACCGAATCCGGGACCTTGGAATATTCAACCCATTTATTGGTGTCGTTGGCGTTGCCGCCATAGTTCCACCACCTGAAAAGCCTGAACTGCGAGGGATCGTAGTTCCAAACCCCTTTTTTGTCAAGTCCGCGCAAGGCATACGTCACCTGAGGATTGCGGGGCATCGCGGTCGCATAAAGCGGCTTCCAATGTCCCGCCAATGTCGAGGTCAGATCGGAGCTGCCGTTTCTAATTGCCGGGCACGAAAGGTTGGTCGTGTCGAAGTGGACGCCGTCGCTTGCAATAATGCAAGCGCGAAGCCCGGCGTCTCGACTAACGTAATCACCCAATATCGTGTCGCGAAGCGTGTCGATTTGTTTTGTTTCCATGAGGTCGGTATGCGTTGATGAATCAACCCCGAATGAGTTACCGCCAACCGTATATTGAAGACGATAGGTAGCGTTGGAAATATTGTCCGACACGGCAAATGAAACAACGACGTTCTGGCCTCCCGCCAAGGCGGAATCACGGGCGATTCCCGTCGGCGCCACCGTGACAACGGGGCTCATTGTATCGATGAGTGCGATAAAAGGCAAAGAGAGATGGTTGGTGCGGACCGAGATATAGCCATTTTGCACATTTAAATTTTGGGGGTTCATATCGAGCATCATGGTATTGGAGTTAACATCGTAGCGGTAAATCCTTATTTGGCTTGTGGAATATCCCGGTGGAATGGTGTCAAGGTGCAAACCTACCCAAAAAGCGGGGCCTAAAATATTACCGCTGAAATTAAAACCGATGCTCACCTGAATAAAACCTTGCAGAGCGTTTGCCGGGGGCTGATTATAATCGAGCGTATTGGTCGTAATATTTGGAACGGAATCCAGCAAGGCGATTTTCCGGTTAAAAGCATAGACGGAAACGGAATCGCCGTAATTAATGACCTGCCATGAAAATGACTTGGTTTTTAGCGTTGCCATCGCGGTCGTATCCGTTGCCGGGAACCACGCTCCGTTTGTAGTCCTAAGCCACAAACCGATATAATAGGTGGTATCGAACACAAGGCTTTCGCCAAGTTTTAAGGTATCGTTTCCGGAAGTCCCCTTTACGGACTTTATATTAGATGTTAAGGGGACTTGCGTGGAATCCAAAGGCCAACCTTTTAATGAATAGACTATTCCGATTTGCAATTTTTTTCCCGACAAACCGGTCGTATCAACCGTCCAGCGCACCGTAATGACATTGGTCGTTGAATCGAGCGTATCCTCGATTATTTTGGCCGTATTTTTAAGGGTTGTCGTATCGCCAATTCCGCTGGTCGAGGCGGATGCGGTCGACTGTGTCGTTACCGGCGTCCACGTGCCGCTTATGAGCGCCTGTGCGCCGAAATAATATGTCGTGCCATACCTTAAATTAGTCACCGTTACCGAAGAATCCGTTGGAAGCGACGCCGAGGTTACCGATAATGACGGATCGGTAGGATTACCGATAATGAGCGTCTGGTTTACGCCATACCATATTCGGACGCTATACTGCCCGAAGGGGCTCCAATTTAAAATTATCGAACCCGATGTATCAATCGGGCTGCGCGTCGCGTTTAATTTCAGCGGGTTTAGGACCGGATTGCTTCCGACGCCGAAAGAATTAAAACTCGGTTGGCTGCTCAGTGAATTTAGTCCGTTCAGTCGTACGGCGCAGTAGACGGTCTTGGCGGGTTGTCCTCCTAAAATATAGCTGGTGTCATTAATCGTAAATCGTCCGTTTTTCGCCGCACTCAGCACGGAAGCGGCCGGAATCGTGTTAGTAAAATTATTAATTTGATCGTTGGTAAAATATCCGGCGTTTGCGGCGCCATACCAAATACTTATCGACTGGATTTTTGTTATGTCAATCGTTTTAGGACTTACGCTATCGATATAAATAGCGGCGATAGTGGTCCCCGAATCCCAAACTCCCGAAATGACAAGGCCGTTGGCGGGCGTGGTCGTGTCGCGCATGGCGATTTTTGCGTCGTTAGCGAACGGTGAAACGGTGGGGGAATTGCCTATCCAAATTGTCGAGCCTATTCCCACGGAATCCGACATTAAGAACGTGTTGGAGGGGAAATTAAGCGTGATCGTGTCCTGAGGACCGGCCGCTATAAGCGTCGTCAAAGAAAATGTTTTTATCCAAGTGCCCGAAATGCTGTCCGGGAAACCGTTCTTTTTCCATAGTATCTGAATGGAATCCACCGGCGGAACGGGGTTCAAATTTGAATAGGCGCCAATGGTAATTTTAACTTGAGTAGCGGAAACATAGCTTCCGGTAATCGTAATGGGGTTGGTGTTCTTTGCCGAGGCTGTAATGGCAATCGTTGCATTGGACGAACCGCCCGCATTGGTCGCCGTGACAATAACGGAGTATGTTCCTGGCGTCGTGAGCATTCCGGTAATTACCCCGGTGGTCGCATCGATTTTAAGGTTCGCGGGAAGCTGCGGCGCAAGATACGAAACAACAGGCCCTCCAACGGACTGAGGGGTGTCGGGTGCGATGGCGGTGTTTATGAAGGCTTGAATCGGCGCATACGTAATTTTAGGCGCGGCCGGATTTACGGTAACGGTAAACGTTGCCGTGTCCGATCCGCCCGCGTT
>Ga0182027_10004132_pt1 | contig 22669 bp, 26 predicted proteins | sample 712E1DmetaG_FD_121300 | JGI IMG/M metagenome (GOLD analysis project Ga0182027, IMG submission 121300) | Permafrost microbial communities from Stordalen Mire, Sweden - 712E1D metaG (Illumina Assembly) | ecosystem: Environmental > Terrestrial > Soil > Wetlands > Permafrost | place: Sweden... | reverse complement strand
TCCCCGGCGGCGAAAGCACGACCGTCGGCAAACTGATGGCCAGATATGGGCTGGACAAGAAGATCATCGAGCGCGCCCAAGCCGGTATGCCGGTTCTCGGGACGTGTACCGGGATGATTTTGCTGGCCAAAGAGATCGTGGACAGCGATCAACATCGTCTCGGCCTGATGGATTTCACGGTCCTTCGCAATGCGTTTGGTAGACAGGTGGACAGCTTTGAGGCTGATCTGGATATAGAATGCATAGGTTCGCCAAAGGTGAGAGCCATCTTCATTCGCGCCCCATACGCGGTGGAAACGAGCGATACGGTCGAGGTTCTTGCTCGTTGTGAAGATAAGATCGTGCTCTTGAAGCAGGGAAATATCCTGGCGTGCGCGTTTCATCCTGAACTCACGGAAGATTGTCGCGTGCATCAATACTTCATCGGGTTGGCAAAAGAATGGCTGCAAACCCGGTCGCTGGTGCAGTCAAAATGATCCGCAAACTGCCGGGACTATCGCTAATTCTTCTTGTTGCTCTGTGCGCTATAACAACGGGATGTCATTCGTTCGCAATCTCCACGACTACAGAGCCCCCTTCTAATGCGCAATCTCCCATCAACATCCAGTGGAAGAAAGAGATCAGTGAGCCTATATGCCTGGCGATGACTCAGGACGGGGAATTCTTCGGCAGCGTGGATAAGACCGGGAAAGTCCAGTTCATGAATCACGACGGATCGATCATCTGGACGAAACAGGTTGAAGGCGCCACGGACATGATGATTGCAAAGAACGGGCAGAGCGTCCTCGTCTACTCCAAACTGAACCCTATATATCAAGATGTGTATTTCTTCCGCGCCGATGGGTTCAGGCTGTGGAATCATCGCGTGGAGGGGTCTATCTGGGCGGGCGCGGTCTCATCGAATGGTTCTTACGCCGCCGTGACTACAGGGAAGCAATTCGTTTACGTCTATCGACCGGATCCGAACCACCCTAAGTATCACCGCTGGAGGCTTGACGGAATCGGCAGATCTATAGCATTCAGTCCTGATAGCGAACATATAATCATAGGCGCATGGCAGAAGTCCGGTTTGCTTCGGTTCGATCTGAACGGGAAGCTGGAATGGCGGGGCGCTCAACGTACCGAACGACAGTATAACGTCCGAATAAGCGCGGATGAACGTACTATCCTGAGCACCTACCCCGGAAGACAGCATGACCCTTACGTGGAATTCTCTCTCTGGGATTCGCGTGGCAAGTTGCTATGGCGGAAAGGGATCAATGGCTATGACGGCTGGGCGCTGGTATCCCCGACCAGCCAATATGTTGCGCTGAGCTACGCGAATACCATCTCGCACGGCGATTCCAGGATCATCGAGCGCAAGGTTGACGTGTATAAGGCAGACGGACAGCTCCTATGGCGAAAAGGCGGCCTCTTCTTCGGGCCTAGACTGATCGCGCTTTCACCGAAAGGGTCATCCGTAATTGTTTGGGATGGCGAGAAATCACTTTATAATATCGACCAGAACGGACGAATTCTCTCAAAGCTCATACTCGGCAACAAGGTGAGCAAAGTTCTCTCATCCGAAGATGGTCGTAAAGTCCTCCTTTATTGCAGCGACGGTTTTGTTTATCTTTTGAACATCGGCTGACGCGCCTTATTCGAAGCCTATTACACTTTTATCCGCCTTATCTCCTGTCTTTTCCTTGTATTCGGGTGTCAATTCGTCTCGTTTGAGTGTTGCGGCCTGTCGTCCGGCCAGAATTGCGTTCTCGAAGCGCTGTTTTGTCGAGACGCCCATTTCTTTGCCTTTTTGGGCGATCCGGTATGCGCGATCCTTCGCCTCATTTGCTACGTTGGAGACTCGCTGACCGGCGTCATGAACGGCGTCGGAGGCACGACCCGTTACCTCACCCCAAGCCTCTCCGCATTTTCGGCCTGTTTCTCTCGCGTTATTCTTTATATCCTCTCTCAATTCGTCGCCCGACTTTGGCGCATATAACAGCGCACCGGCAATTCCCGCCGCCGTACCGACGGCCATACCCAGCCAGAAATCTTTCTTTGCCATCTCGTCTCTCCTTTCATGTTCGAGCGGAAGCTCCCCGCCATACCTCTATGGCCTTCGCCACTCCTGCGATCAGACTCCAAACGCTTATTACCGATACTGAGATACTGTTCTCTACTGAATCGGTAGTTGCCGCCAATTTGCCGGACACTCTCCTTGCGGCGTCTTCGCCGATATCCATAATTCGTTCCGCCCTATCCTCCACGATGTCTACAGCCTTATTCACGGTTTGAACCGTATGTTGTACCTCGGATAGAGCAGGCGCCGCGGATGTATCAAGGAACTTCTTGAGAGTGAATGCAAGCGCAGCTATCGCCACAACCAATATCACCTGGCAGACCATGATTATGCCCAGGAATACGGTAAGTGTTCCCATCGCTTTGCGACCTCCCTTACGTGCAACAGCGAAACCCCTCTGTCGGAGTTGCTTTCACCCGTTGCTGTATTACAGATGGATTACCCACGGCACGTCGGGAACAAAACTTGTCTTTTCATGATGACTAAGATAGGGTGGTTTAGACTGAGGTGGCTCTGAGGGAAGTGAAGGCGAAATCTGACCGAGTCATTCAGGAATGTGGGTGCATTCCTGAATGACTCGTGGTATTGCTCTAGCCGATCCAGCCTCGATCTCTCATGGACTGGACTACTTCGTCGACGGCGAGGATTTGAGCGGCGAGTCTGTAGGATATCTGCTCGCGGCTTACCACTTTGCACATCTCCGCGAAAGCCCTGGACAACTGCCTTTCTATGACTTCGTAGGTCTCGGATTTATCCGTAAGGCTGCCGGATTTCGCTTGTCGCCACTCGATATAGGAAGCAATAACGCCTCCCGCGTTGGCGAGAATATCCGGGACAGCGACTATTCCACGATCAATCAATATCGGGTCACCTTCAGGGGTTGTGGGGTCATTTGCTGCTTCTATGACGAGTTTCGCTTTCATCTTAGAGGCGACATCGCCCGTGATCACGTTTTCCACCGCGCCGGGAATGATGACGTCCACGGGAAGGAGAAGCAACTCGTTCTGAGGAATAGTCGGCAATTGAAGTTCCTCGACGGATTTTACCTTTGGGAAGTCTTTGACGGGCAAACCTGATTCCATATAAATCGCCGCCCCGACATCTGAAATTCCAACTACCTTTGCGCCCCATTCCGCGAGGAATCTCGCAGTCCACTTACCCACATTGCCGTAGCCTTGAATGGCAACGGTGAGGGAATCAACGTCTTTGCCTAAAATTTTCGATGCGGCCATTTTGGTAGCAAATGCGACTCCATAGCCGGTAGCCTCTTCCCGACCCGGAAGCCCGCCGATGCGAGGGGGCTTGCCTGTGACGCATTCAGGAATGTGCGTGGAACCATAGATGGTTGCCATATCGGCGGGACCAGTACCCATATCCGGGGCGGGCACATAGGTTCCTGACCGGAGATAATCTCCAAAAATGTGACAGTACTCCGCGATCAGGTCTCTTCTCGCCTCTGGACTCAGCGTTTTGGGATCGATGCAAATGCCGGATTTCCCACCGCCGAACGGTATTTGCGCTAGCGCGCATTTGTATGTCATGAGTTCCGCAAGTCGGCGAGTTTCGTCCAGACTCACCTTTGGCGACATTCGGATTCCACCCTTCGCCGGACCACGGACGGTGTTGTGAAGCACGACAAAAGTATCGGCCTGGATCAATTTGCCGTCCCACATGAGGTTGAGGTTCGCGTATATCTCCTGCTCACTCTTGCTCAGGAGTTGTTGCGCCGCGCTACTTATATCGAGATATTTCGATACTAATCCAAGATCAACTACACTCATTTAATGTTCTCCTTTGAACTTATTGATTTAAGTCTGATTACTGGATATTCCGAAAAGCCTGGCGCAAACCGCCGCATGATCGCCAGCCTAGAGCCAGGCTGGATGCAGCCATCGCCTTTACGCAGTCTATTCCGATGAAAGGCACTATCCCCAGTCGCCACGCCCCGATGATGCAATCCGCCGTGGGCTTTCCAAATATGCATTTTTGCCAAACGCTCAGCCAGGATGCGCCGAGCAAGTATATTCCGAGTATCCCGATTGCCCCAGCGATCCAGGATGCTGAAGATGTTCGTTCTTTCAAGCTCTCGAAGACCAATCCGGCGAGGAATGCGCCTAGCACGAATCCAAGTAAATATCCGCCGGAAGGCCCGACGAATTCCGCGGGGCCGGTTAGCATATCGGCGAATACGGGCGCGCCCATCAGCCCCATCAAAAGATATTGGAGTTGGCTGATTGCTCCCCATCTGCTTCCAAGAACCAGGCCGGAGAGAATCACCGCGAAGACTTGCAGCGTAATTGGAACAGGAGTAAACCAAACGTGAAATGACACTCGCGCGCACAAGGCGGTTATCCCGGCGAAAAGAAGCGCCGTCAACACTCGCGTCCCGACTCGCGGCTGGGCAATGACCTGACAACTGCTGAGATTTTTCATCAATACACTCTCAAATTGAATTTTTCGTTGCACACCAATGATATCCCACAGCCGGAAGGTTGTCAATCGCTGATAATACGAAGTAAGAGTTCAGTTTCGCGGGAAACGATATCAAACGCGCACTGTCATCCTGAACCCTTCGACTCCGCTCAGGATAAACTTCGCGAAGGATCATCTTACTGGTTAGAAGATTCTTCGCTCTGCTCAGAATGACAAAAAACTTGAAATTCCCATAAGAACTGAACTGTTTCAACTTAAGACTTGAAAGCGCGAAGGCGGAGGCTGTTGCTGACTACTGAGACGGAGCTGAAGGCCATTGCGCCCGCGGCCCACATAGGATTCAGGAATACGTGGAAGAACGGGTACAGAACCCCGGCAGCGACCGGCATGAGTATTATGTTGTAGAAGAACGCCCAGAAAAGGTTCTGGCGGATCGTGCGCATCGTGGCCTTGCTGAGCGCAATTGCGGTTATCACTGATCGCAAATCACCCTTTATCAAAGTGATATCCGCGCTTTCAATTGCAACATCCGTGCCCGTGCCTATGGCAAATCCGACATTTGCTTGAGCTAATGCGGGAGCATCGTTTATGCCATCTCCTACCATCGCGACAATCTTGTTTTCTGCTTGCAGCCGTTTTATTTCTTCGGCCTTGTTCGCCGGAAGCACCTCCGCCAAGACTCTATCGATGCCGAGTTGTCGGGCGAAGGCTTCAGCAGTCAGCCGTGTATCTCCCGTCACCATCGCCACCTCTACGCCCATCTTCTTTAGCGCCTCTATGGACTCCTTGGCATTCGGCTTGAGACTATCGGCAATCGCGATAGACCCGGCCAAACGACCATCTACAGCTACATAGACCGTCGTTTTCCCTTCCGAGGACCATTGCCCCTCTTGGGCTTTACATGAATCGAGTGCGATACTCGGCACATTCTCGCAGATAAACCTCATGCTGCCAATGATTACTTCTCGCCCTTCTATCCATGCTTTCGCGCCAAAGCCTGCCAGCGCCTCGAAATTTGAGGCCTCCGCAAGATCTATACCACGCGCCTGCGCCGACTGCAAGATCGCCTGGGCAAGAGGATGCTCCGATAAACGCTCGGTGGAGGCTGCCGAACGGAGCAATTCCGCCTCCGAGAATCCATTTACCGGCAGAATGTCCGTTACTTTGGGACGCCCCTCAGTGATCGTGCCGGTCTTGTCAAATACGATAATATCCACTTTGCAGGCGGTTTCCAGAACTTCCCCGCTCTTGATCAATACGCCGATCTCTGCCCCTTTCCCCGTCCCGACCATAACGGCAGTCGGAGTCGCCAGACCCAGCGCGCATGGACATGCCACGATCAACACTGAGATAAAGCGAATCAGCGCTGTGCTAAAAACGTGCTGAGGATCGAAAGCATACCAGATGAAAAACGTGATGATGGAGAGGACGATAACCGTCGGGACGAAATACCCCGCGATGACGTCCGCCAGCCTCTGTACCGGAGCTTTCGAGCCTTGAGCCTCCTCCACGAGCTTTATTATCTGAGCAAGCGCGGTGTCTTTCCCCACTCTGGTCGCGCGAAACTGAAAGCTGCCGCTCCCATTGATAGTCGCGCCGGTCACGGAATCCCCGATCCCCTTTTCGACAGGTATCGCCTCACCAGAAATCATGGACTCGTCTACGAACGAGTGTCCGTCTATGACAACCCCGTCAGTCGCGATCTTTTCGCCCGGACGGACGACTATGACGTCATTGACGTCTACGTCTTCAATCGGGACGTCCACCTCTCGGCCATCCCTGATGACACGAGCCGTTTTTGCCTGAAGGCCAATCAATCGACGAATCGCATCAGAGGTTCGTCCACGGGCATACAACTCAAGCAACCTCCCAAGAAGTATCACGGTGATGATGACCGCGGAGGTGTCGAAATAGAGCATGTCTCCGGCTGCATGAGCGAAGAATCCTGGAAAAAGGATTGCGGCTGCACTGTAGAAATAAGCGGCGGAACTGCCGACGGCGATCAGAGTATTCATATCCGTGGCCTTATGCCGCGCGGCGGCAATCGCGCCGGTATAAAATTGCCAGCCGCACCAAAACTGAACCGGGGTCGCAAGAATCCAGAGAATCCATGGATTGCTGAGGAATGGTACGATACGCATTCCGCCAAGCAATATCGGGATTGTGAGTACGGCACTGATCGCGGTCTTAATCACGAGTCTTCTGGTCATCGCCTCGCGAATTGTCCATTCTCTATCACCCGTTTCTATGCCCTGTACTTCACCACTCGAAGAGGCCGCAGGTTTCTGAACGACACCATAGCCCAGATCGCGGATCAGTGCAGTGAAATCATCTTCGCTTACAATTTCCGGATCATAAACAATCGTCGCTCGCTCGGTGGCAAAATTCACATTCGCCGATTCGACGCCTTTCTGTTTCGAGAGACCCTTCTCAATTCTGGTGGCACACCCCGCGCAGGACATCCCAATTATCTGAAGTTCGCTTTTTTTGGCAGACACGTTGATCTCCATTCGTAATTAACCAGAGCACAATCACAATGATGTTAATCCCTCTACACACTTCTGTCAAACCTTTGCGCTAACAGAAAAACCCGTAAGGTGGCTTATCTTGCTGTTAATGGGTATATTGACAACGACGGCAACGAGTCTGGTCGCAATATAGGCCGACATTTGCGAGAATCTGGAGCTTCGTGATACTATAATGAAAATGAAAAATTTAAGCGATACGCGTATCGCCCTTAGAACAGCATTGATATATGCTGCCGTGGGATTTGCATGGATAATCCTGACGGACAGACTTGTCGAGATACGGGTTGAAGATCCCGCTCTGGTTTTTATGCTATCCGTCGGAAAAGGGTGGTTTTATGTAGGCGCGACGGCTTGGCTGCTTTTTGCGCTCATCAGGCGCGATTTGAAGGCTGTGCATGAGTCCGAACGTGCTCTGGACGCGCACAAGCGCGACTTCTACCGCCGCACGATCATGGCGGCAACGGATGGAAAGCTGATTATCTCGGATAAGATTGAAATCGAGAAAGTAGCGGGACCGGCTATCGCGTCGTGGAAGATTGAATCCGCCGAAGGTCTCTCCAAGATTCGGAATGAGGCGGCGAAAATAATCGAACAAGAGGGGCTTGGTGACGACAGATTATTCGATTTCATACTGGGGATAGGCGAAGCATCGACCAACGCTTTCAAGCATGCGGGCGGAGGAACGGTGTCCATGCACAGAGTGCCCGGCGGAATATTTTGCGTGATCTCAGATAACGGCCCTGGAATCGAAGCGCTGGTTCTACCGGAAGTCGCGCTCGTAAGAGGATATACGACGGCGGAATCTCTGGGCATGGGCTACAAAGCGATGATCACCATAGCCGACAAAATCTATCTTGCAACCGGCACTGATGGGACAACCGTCGGGATCGAGATGCTGTTGTCGCCTGAAAGGAAACCGGCTATACCATTTGCGTGCGTGTAGGAGCGCATTACCATGAGCAATGATAAACGCGCCTGGATGAGAAACGCGGCTTTGGCAAGTTCGATAGGAATCGTGCTTGTCGTATCAACCGTGATGGGCTATGGGCTTGGGCTGTTGCTCAAGAGGCTCTTTCATTTCGGCGAATGGGTGGTCATGGTCGGTCTCTTAATAGGGATTGTCGCGGGATTTGTAGAAATGTTTCGCATTGTCCTGCAGATTTCGAAGGAAGAAGATCGTTAGCACAACCTGTATGTAGTTCATCTCTATTCACCTGCAATGCAGTATACTCCAGAAAATACAAAATTCAGCCATAATGTAAGAGTGCGGGAAAAGCAGGTATTATTTACAGTATGCCGGTTATTTCAGAGCGGAAAGCGACGATTTTGGACGAGCATTTCATCGAGAAGATTTACAGAACGATAGCGCTGACCTGGGCATTGGCGATGCTTTGGTCTTTGGCTTTGTGGAAGCCGTGGATCGCGCTAAGCATCACTCTTGGAGTCGGTCTCGGAACGGCTGTGCTCGCGGCTTATAATACGGCAATTAGAAAATTGTTCGTCCCAGGGGTACAGAAGGCAGGACGCGCGTTTTTCAAGTTCTGCGCGGTGAAATTCGTGCTGGCCGGATTACTCTTGTATTTCATAGCCAAATGGCATTCGATCAATCTGATAGCTTTTTGCGGAGGCATATTCCTGACACATTTTGCAATTTACGCAAAGCTTGCAGGAATCAAAATAATGGAGCGGCAAAAAAGATTAGCCGATATCACCTCATCCTCAGTTTTGAGTAGGGAGAATTAACATTGGAACACGGACATGAGACCGGCCCTTGGGTATTCTTTGGGATGGCTTGTATTGTAATAGTCGCGCTCTCTCTTTTTGCTATCCTATCGACTCGCCGTCTGGCAAAGATTCCGACTTCTCATACGCAGAGTCTTGTCGAATTGATAGTATCATCGCTCGACAAGTTTGTCATAGACATCATCGGGCCGACTGGTGGAAAATACACCTCGTTCATCGGCACTCTTTTCATCTACATTTTGTGCATGAACCTGCTGGGACTGATTCCTTTGCTTAAATCGCCCACCTCCAGCCTGGCAATAACCGTATCGCTTGCGATAGTCGTATTCGTGGTTTACAATGCCGCCGGGATCATGGAGACTGGGTTCGGCCCATGGTTCAAGCACTTGCTTGGAGAGCCGATCTGGCTTGCGCCACTCATGTTTCCGATTCACGTCATCGGCGAGCTTGCAAGGCCGATGTCACTTTCAATCCGACTTTTCTGCAATATTTTCGGCGATGAAACCGTCGTGGCGGTTCTCACCGGAATGTCTCTGGTGGTCATAAAGAATTTCATTTCCATACCTTTCCAGTTGCCCATGATGCTTTTCGGCATTTTTGTAGCATTCGTTCAAGCGCTTGTCTTCTCGATGCTGAGCGCGATATATATTTCGATTGCCGTCTCGGCTGCTCACGCGGAGCACTGATTTTATAGTGAAATTTGCAATTCAAGTACGTGTCAACAAACAAGGAGGATACACATGGGATACTTAATAGCGCTGGTTCTGGTGGTCGGTCTCGGCCTGCCAATCGCAGTTCTGTCCGCTGCAATCGGACAGGGCAAAGCTGCGGCGGCGGCACTTGAAGGAATCGCTCGCCAGCCCGAAGCGGCAGGAAAGATTCAGACTGCAATGATTATCGGTTTAGCTCTTATCGAGTCACTGGTACTCTATGCACTCCTCATCTTCTTTCTGCTTTCATCCAGACTACCCGAAACTGAGAAGATCCTTAGCTTGATCGGCAAGTAGGACGGAAGAACTGACCCCGAATTGTCGCGTTAGGCAATTCAGGTTAGCGGAGAGATCATGGAAGCGATTAAAAATCTAATTGGGGACGTCTCGGTAATACCGGCCTCTATCATGGGCTTCTTGCTGCTCTGGCTTATTATGGCGAAATTGCTTTTTAAGCCGGTCAAGGAGTTGCTTAAAGCTCGTGAGGACGAGATCAAGGGTACTTACCAAGCGGCTGACGGGAAACTTGCGGAAGCTGAAGAGCTTCGCGCCGGGTATGACAAACGTCTGGCGGGCATCGAAGCAGAGGCGCACGCTCGCCTTCAGGCGGCTATGCGCGAAGCTGAGGACGCGAAGAACCAAATTCTGGCCGAGGCACGCGCCCACGCGGAAGATATTCTGCGCAAGGGACAGGAAAACCTCGAACGAGAACGCGAGAAGATGGTTTATCAGTTGCGTGAGGAAGTCGTGAATCTATCGATCGGCGCTGCCGGCAAGCTTATAGGAGAATCTCTCGATGAGCCGAAGCAGCGTAAGCTGGTCATAGATTTCATAGATCGGATCGGCACGGCCAAATGAAAATGACTGCCCTCGCAACGCGATACGCGGACGCCATCCTTGGACAGGCTAAGGAACTGAACGCCGTCGACAAAGTCGAGAGCGATCTGGGCTTACTCGCCTATTCCCTGCGAACGATGCCGAAATTGAATGAGGCGCTCGCTCATCCACTTATCGCGGCGAAGAAAAAGAAACAGATTGCCGCCGAGGTGTTCGAGAACAAAGTGGATCAGGTAGCGCTAGATTTCATGGGGCTGCTGATCGATAAGCGGCGAGTGAATCTGATCGAGGGAATCGAAGAAGAATACGTGCGGCTCGCGAACGAATACCGGGGAGTGACGCCCGCGCTGGTAACCAGCGCCGTGCCGATCACCAAGGAAGAGCAGCGGCTTCTCCAGCAGAAACTGGAAGTATTCACTGGCAAAAGAGTGGAACTTTCTATCGAAGAAGATTCGGCTCTCATCGGAGGGCTGATCGTGCGAATAGGCGATACCATAATAGATGGAAGCGTCAGGGGCTATCTGTCTAACCTGAAAGAGAAGCTGCTAGAAATGGGCGGATGAGCCGCCTCAGAAAATGGAGTGATAGAATCTTATGGCTACAAACATAAGACCTGAAGAAGTAACTGCTATTCTGCAAAAAGAATTGAGTTCATACGGCAAGGAATTGCAGGAAATAGGCGTCGGCACCGTATTACAGGTGGGTGACGGCATTGCGCGCCTTTACGGGCTGCGTGACGCGATGGCCGGAGAGCTTTTGGAGTTCGAGGGCGACACGTTCGGCATGGTCTTCAACCTGGAAGAGGACAACGTCGGCTGCATTATCCTGGGCAGCGACACGAAGATCCAGGAAGGCGACACCGCGAAACGGACCGGCAGAATCGTATCCGTCCCCGTGGGCGACGCTCTTATTGGGCGCGTAGTCGATTCCCTTGGTCAGCCGATCGACGGAAAAGGCCCCGTTGTGATGTCCAAGCTCCGAAACATCGAGGCCAGAGCGCCCGGTGTAGTCGAGCGCCAACCGGTTAAAGAGCCACTTCAGACTGGTTTGAAAGCCATAGACAGCATGATCCCTATTGGGCGTGGGCAGAGAGAATTGATCATCGGCGACCGCCAGACGGGAAAGACGGCGATCATCGTTGACACTATAATCAACCAGAAAGACACGGACGTCTACTGCATATACGTTGCTATCGGACAGAAACTGTCCACGGTCGCGCAGGTCGTGCGAACGCTGGAAGAAGCAGGCGCGATGGAATACACAACCATCGTGAGCGCCACGGCCGGCGATCCCGCGCCTCTCCAGTACCTCGCGCCTTACGCGGGTTGCGCGATTGGCGAAGAGTTGAGAGACAATGGGAAGCATGTCGTAGTCTTTTATGATGATCTTTCGAAACACGCTCAAGCGTATCGAGAAATTTCTCTCCTCCTCAGACGACCTCCCGGTCGTGAGGCATATCCCGGCGACGTCTTCTACCTGCACGCCAGGTTGCTGGAGCGCGCCGCGAAAATGAACGAGGAACTGGGCGGCGGATCATTGACCGCTATTCCAGTGATCGAGACTCAGGCGGGTGACATTTCGGCGTACATTCCGACCAACGTTATTTCGATCACTGACGGCCAGATATTCCTCGAAACAGATTTATTCTATGCCGGTGTGCGCCCGGCGATCAACGTGGGCGTCTCGGTTTCGAGAGTCGGAGGCAATGCTCAGATCAAGGGAATGAAGCAGGTTGCGGGCCGTTTGCGACTCGATCTCGCGCGTTACAGAGAAGTATTAGCGTTCGCTCAGTTCGCGACGGATCTCGACAAGGCGACACAGGCACAGCTTGGAAGAGGAGCGCGACTGACGGAAATATTGAAACAGCCTCAATTCCAGCCGATGCCGGTTGACAAGCAGGTGCTCATAATCTACGCCGCGAACTCGGGATATCTGGACGATATTCCTTTAGACAAGGTGCGTCAATTTGAACTGGAGTTCCTGCGTTTTATGGAGACTACTCACCCGAATGTGGGACTCGATATCAAGAACACCAAGATTTTAAGCAAAGATACTGAGGAAACGTTGAAAAAGGCAATAGACGAATTTAAAGCGGAGTTTGCGCACTAATATGGCGACTTTAAGAGATATCCGGCGGCGCATCAAGACCGTTCGGAACATACAACAAATAACGAAGGCGCTCAAGATGGTGGCAACCGCGCGCTTACAACGCGCGCAGACAAGGGCCGCCGAGTCGCGTCCATACGCGGACGAAATGCAATCCGTCATGCGCCGTCTCGCCACGGCAACGGAAGGCGAGATCACGCATCCTCTGCTTGAGGTTAGAAATCCCGTGAACATCGGGATTCTCCTGATTACCTCGGACCGAGGGATGGCGGGCAGCTATAACACAAATATTCTGCGAAAAGTGACCGAGATCGTCGCCCCACTGGATAAGAGCCACGTCAAAATGATAACGGTCGGCAAGAAGGGCAGAGCGTTCTTCACGAAGCGCGACTACAATATCGTCGGCGATTTCCCGATGTCTTCCGCCGAAGTAGGCTTCGGAGAGGCACGGGCTGTCAGCCGGGCAATCATCAGCATGTTCGAGAAAGCGGAAGTCGATCTCGTATATGTCGTTTACACTCATTTCGTCAGCGCAATGCGGCAAGTTGTGGTTCAGAATAAGCTCCTGCCTGCGATCCCACCCAAGCAGGAAGCGACGACGGCTTGCGAAGAGTACTTGTTCGAGCCTGAGCCTGTTGAGCTGTTCGGAAGATTGCTTCCGCGTTACGTGGACGCGCAAATTTATCGGGCCATGCTTGAATCTTTGGCAAGCGAGCACGGCGCTAGGATGACGGCCATGAGTTCAGCGACGGATAACGCGCGCGATATGATTGATCGCCTCACGCTCGATTTCAACAGAGCGCGCCAATCAGCGATCACGACGGAATTGAACGAAATCGTGGGTGGCGCAGAGGCGCAAAAGTAGGTTTTGGAGGATACGATGGCAGTTGGAGAGATAGTTGCGGTAATCGGCCCGGTAGTGGACTGCAGGTTTCCCGCGGACGGGCTTCCTGAAATATTGAACGCGATCAAGATTGTCGATGAATCGAAGAAAATCGACCTGGTGGTTGAAGTCGCCCAGATGCTGGGGAATGACATCGTCAGATGCATCGCCATGTCCGGCACGGATGGCCTGGTTCGCGGCATGACCGCCGAGGACACCGGCGGCCCGATCACGGTGCCGGTTGGAAAAGAGACTCTGGGACGCGTATTCAATCTGCTGGGAGAGCCGATAGACAATCGTGGTCCGGTGCAGACGCAGGAAAGATACCCAATCCATCGTCCATCTCCATCATTTGAAGAACAGAGTTCGGCTGTCGAGCAGTTCGAGACCGGATTGAAAGTTATCGACCTCCTATGCCCTTATGCGAAAGGCGGAAAAGTAGGCCTCTTCGGCGGCGCGGGCGTCGGGAAGACGGTTTTGATCCAGGAACTTATTCGGAATATCGCGACTGAGCACGGCGGCGTTTCCGTATTCGCCGGAGTAGGCGAACGAACCAGGGAAGGAAACGACCTTTGGCTTGAGATGAACGAAACCGGCGTCATCGCAAAGACCACCATGGTTTTCGGCCAGATGAACGAGCCGCCCGGCGCAAGACTTCGCGTAGGACTGGCCGCGCTTAGCATGGCTGAGTATTTCCGAGACGAACTCGGGCAGGACGTTTTGCTCTTCATAGACAATATTTTCCGCTTCGTTCAGGCGGGTTCGGAAGTTTCCGCGCTCCTTGGACGAATGCCTTCGGCGGTAGGCTATCAGCCCACGCTCGCAACCGAAATGGGCAGCCTGCAGGAGCGAATTACCTCCACGCAGAAGGGATCTGTCACATCAATTCAGGCAATCTACGTTCCAGCGGACGACCCGACCGACCCTGCGCCCGCGACAACTTTCGCTCACTTGGATGCAACCACCTATCTGGAACGTAGAATTGTGGAACAGGGAATCTATCCGGCGGTTGATCCGCTGGTATCTACCTCTCGTATCCTTGACCCCAGAATCGTCGGCGAGGAACACTATGCGGTGGCCCGGCGAGTTCAGACAACCTTGCAGAGGTACAGAGAACTCCAGGATATCATCGCGATTTTGGGTATAGACGAGCTATCGGACGAAGACAAAATGATCGTCGCCAGGGCGAGAAAGATTCAGCTCTTCCTCTCTCAACCGAACTTCGTCGCCGAGCAGTTCACCGGCATTCAGGGCCGCTACGTGCCGCTGAAGGACACTATTCGCGGCTTCAAGGAAATCGTCGACGGTTTGCATGACGATTTGCCGGAGCAGGCATTCTTCATGGTCGGCGGCATAGAAGAAGCAGCCGAGCGCGCGGAGCAAATGAAGTCAGCTAGCTAGTTCTTAAGGAATAAATATGACGGAAAAAACTTTCAAAATAGAGATGGTTACGCCCGAGCGAATTGCGCTTACGATGGACGCTGCTTCCGTGGTAGTGCCCGGAGTCGAGGGTTCGCTTGGGGTTCTGGCTAACCACGCGCCGCTGATGGCGGAACTGGCAATTGGCGAAGTCATAGTCAGGGATGCCGCCGGCAAAGAGACCAATCTGGCGATATCCGACGGCTTTATGGAAATGTGCGAGAATCAAGTTCGCATCCTTGTAAATACGGCGGAAACCAGCACTGAGATAGATGTTGCACGCGCCCAAGAAGCGAAGAAACGAGCCGAGGAACGACTTGCGGAACGCCGAGATGACATAGACAAGGCTCGCGCGGAAGCATCGTTGAAACGTGCCCTTGTCAGACTTCGCATCTCAGGCAGACAGTGAACATGTCATACATGTCCACCCGCTCCTCTCTTGCTCCGTAGCGTGACAGCGTTACTTCCGGAGATAAATTCCATGATAAGAAGAACCTGCATCCTGCTCGTAATGATATTCGGCATGTCCTGCGCTTCATTTGCTCAGAAGATACCGAGCGAAACATGGATGGGCATCTATTTCGACCAGACCAAGATCGGCTATGCCAAGTTCAATATCGAGAAGGCGCAATTTGAGAACAGATCCGCGTATAGACTCGATAGCTTCACAAATACGCACATGCAGATGCTCGGCATAGACGTCGGGCAGAATATTGACGCCATAGCATACCTGGACAAAGACTTCGCACCTATCTATCAAATATTCAGGATGTCATCCGCTGGCCACGCCACCACCATTACCGCCAGGTTCAAGAAGAAGGAAATATTGGTGGAACTGGAAGGCGAAGGCAGGAAAACTACAAAAAGAATCCCGATACCGCCTGGAAGCAAGATAGTGGGAGACAGCACTGTTGCCTCGACGAATATGAAGTTGAAAATCGGCGACAAGCTGGATCTGAAGATGTTCAACCCTCTGACGCTCACGCTTGACGACCTTCATACCGAAGTCCTGCGCAAAGAAGAAATCCAGTTGGATGGCGCGCGCCAGACCGCTTTCGTGATCTCAAGTACGACCACGATCGGTGACATGATCTGCTGGCAGGATGAAAACGGAGAGGTACTGAAGACAACCGGCCCAATGGGGATAATCATGATCCGAGAGTCACAAGAAGTCGCCAAGTCGATGCCGGAAAGCAAGGAGATATATGCTCCGCCATCGGATCTCGCGGTGGTGACTTCCGCGCCAACCACCACGACCATTTCCGACCCTCGTCATGTCAAGTACCTGAAGGTTCGTCTCTCAGGGTTGACGGACAGATCGCTGGCGATAAGCGACGAACGACAGAAGGTAACTATAACTGGCAATGGGCCATTCGCAGGCGACTATGAAATAACTGCCTCGGAGCCGAATCCATCTCAAGCAAAGCCACTGCCCATCACGGATGAACAGACTGCGGCCTATCTCAAAGACACTGCTTATGTCCAGACTGCGGATCCTGAAATCCTGAAAACGTCGAAGGCGATCATCGGTGATGAGAAGAATTCGGAGAAAGCGGCTCTCAAGCTGCGTTCCTGGGTCAATACCTATCTGTCAGCAAAGGGTGACATCGGCATATTGCGCTCCTCCGTGGACATCCTCCACAACCGGACCGGCGTCTGCCGAGACTACGCAATACTCTACGCATCGCTCGCGCGAGCGGCAGGCATTCCGACAAAACTAGTCGCTGGCCTCGTCTTTTGGCAAGGCAGATTCTACTATCACGCGTGGGCGGAGAGTTTCACGGGCGAGTGGATTCCCATAGACGCGACCCTTCAAATTGACTTCGTGGACGCAACCCACATAAAACTAGCCGAAGGTGATGCTACCGCCATGTTCAGCATTGTCAAGACAATGGGATCTGTCAAAGCCGCCATTTCCGAATACAGATAGACCGAGTTCGCAGTGTATGGCCGCGACGACATATTGTGTCTTAGTCGTCCTAGACGTCCACTATGTCCTTGACATCACAACCCTGTCTCGCTACATCTTCCAATAACCATCCACCAGCAATATAAGCAAAACGGGCATCCGATTGACGCCGGAATAGGTCATAATCCACCAACGCCAAAAACATGCTGAGACGCGAACAGCTTATTCCGAACCATTTATTACAAGTCGCAGCAGAGAACCTGACTCCTCTCCAAGAATAGACTAGGATACAGGTACATCGTTTGTTAGATAGGCAAAGCGTGAGGGAGAGGCACGTAGCGAACTGGCGGGTGGGTGAGCTTCGCGGAGTGCCTCTCCCTCACGCCCATCAAATATCGACTGTTCAGTTCCCCTCCCAAATAGTTACAAACGATCCTCCTGGACTAGAACACATTTTGATTGACAGGTGGATGCCGTTCTGATATATTTACCAAACGGGTATAAATACTGAGGAAATCTCGGAGGCAAAAAAGATTATTCTTTTTTTTCGCCAAGCCCTAAAGAATCTACGCACGTAGCCGATAATACAATATAGAACATCATAGTAATACGAAAAAGGCAAACTCTTCGAAAGATGAGGACGCAAAGCCATAGGATCTAATCTCTGGTTCTCGAACCTGAGTATGATAGCCTGGCCGCCGTCTTTTACTCTTCGGAGGTTTGCCGTTTTTTTGTGCGGCCACACCCGGGAAGGAGAGAGACAATGCAGATTTCAGCTTTCGAAGTAGCCAAATTGCTCACTACCGAGGGGACGGGATTCACCAAATCAGGTGAAACGGATATTTCTTTTGTGGAGATCACGCCGGATTCTCTACCTAAGACCATTGAGCCTGACGCGGCGGAGGTCGCTCGCGTCGTAAAGATGGTCACCGATATCCCCGACGTAAGAGAGGATATCGTTATGCAACTCAAAGAGCGCATCGAGAAAGGCGAATACACCGTTAGCGGTCAGGAGATCGCTGAAATGATGGTTCGCAGAATGAAAGCAGACCGCATCAGGTAAGCTTATTCTAAATAGTAGACTGGCATAAAGAAGGCCGTCGGATTTCCGGCGGCTTTTTTTGCGTCTGGCTTCTAGTACACGAAGGAATGTGTCACACTAATGTTGAATCTTATGTCAAGGACGACCAAGGCGTCAACGACAAAGAATGTGTAGACTTGCTGTGAACAGCATTAGTTCACACTATGATTTCGACTAGGACAAAGGATGACATAGTGGACAATACTCCTCGACCAATACGAATTCTTTCCGTCTTAGACCTCGACATTGACAGTATACGCCTCAATCCTCGGCAACCTCGTAAATATTTCAACGAGGCTAAACTGGACGAGCTCTCAGAGTCAATTAAAGAGAACGGCATCATTGAGCCAGTAATTGTCCGCCCCATGGAAGACGGCGTATTTGAATTGGTTGCCGGAGAACGGCGCTTTCGCGCGGCTCTCCAAGCAGGACTGCAAAGCATCCCGGCTCTCACACGCGTTCTCGATGACCGGCAGTCTCTCGAAATCGCCCTGATAGAAAACATTCAGAGAGAAGACATTACGCCGCTCGAATGCGCGCAGGCATACCGCAGACTCATAGACGAATTCGGATTCACGCAGGAACGAGTCGCAGATCGCGTAGGCAAGAACCGTTCAACTATAGCAAATACTCTAAGACTTCTGAGCCTGCCCATCGGAGTCTTAGACAGCCTAGACAAGGGCGAGATCACTGAAGGTCACGCGCGCGCGCTTCTGTCCATACCCAACCAGCAGACTCTCTTACAGGTCTGGCAGCAGGTTGTAAAACGTTCCCTAAACGTCCGCGAAACCGAACGATTGGCCAGGACGCCAAGCGATTCCAAACTGTCTAAGACAACAAATGTTGCACGTGCAACAGAACGTCGTGGACAGGCAGATCCGATGATCGCCGACATCGAAGATAAACTTAAGCGCTTTCTGGGAACTAAGGTGTCAATCATCCGCGGTAAGACAGACAAGATCGAAATAGAATTCTATGACGATGATGACTTGATGAGAATACTTGACCTGATGTCACAATAACAACGAATACCCGCCACTAAACCCGTCTTGAAAGGTACGATACTATGAATGATGCTGTCTATGACATTACTATCGGGGAAGTCGCAAAGATCCTTGACAAGAGCGATCGCCAGGTGCGCCGATATGTCAAGGAACGCCGATTAAAGGCACAGCCTGTCAGAGTAGACGGACATATTAAACTGATGTTCAGCAAAGAAGAGGTCGATGCTTTCAAGCAGCATTTCACCCCCGAAGGCATGTTCGGCGAGAGCGGACGAGAAATCGTTGTCGATCCGGGCAACATTGACACCGAGGATGTTGAAACTGACGAACCTGTCATAGAGGCTGTCACCGTGGATAGCGCGGACGCTGTCAAGTATGTCGTAGACGTCCTGCGAGAACAGATAACTAACCTGCGAGATGAGAACAAGGACCTGCACTACCAACTCGAACAGCGCTCGGGGCAGGTAGGGTTCTTGCAGGGACAAATAGAAAGCTTGCAAGGAGAAATCAAGGCGCTTTCCCCTATACCGAAGGCGGAACAACCGGAGCGGCCATCGTGGCTGAGACGGCTATTCGGGCTTGATTCGTAGATGGAATATGATTGAGCGCTTGAACGCCTTAAAACAGGCCCTGGTATCACTGCAATTAAGCCCTCATCAAGTTCTTCTTGTTTCGGATGCCCAGGAAACAGGGAAGGAACCGCATAGTATCGGCGCAAATATATTTTTATGTGCATCGGGCCAGGCGGTGCCGTTCGCCTGCGGGGTGGAGACAGCCAACAAGGGCCTGACCGTGATCGTCGAGACCGACTGCAGAGGCGCATGTTCTAAAGACTTTCTCAACGCCGCAAACCGCAATCACAACATCACCGTGCTAGTGCATCAAGATAAACAGGAAGCACTTGATCCTGTTTCAGCCGCCATAACCGCACGGGCGGGGTTCGTCGCCAGAGGATGCGCCAGCAGAACCGATCAACTGGCTGATTTGATAGCGCAAGGCATAAAACATAATGGATTTTCCTTGATAGAGATAATCCACGCGGAATCAGATCACCCGATCAGTGATCTGCCGGAAGACTATGATCCCACCAATTGGGGGAAAGCCGAGGAAATATCACGCCAAAAGGCAACAATTCACATTGGGACGATCTATCTCAATGAAGACAAACGCATTATTAAGGATGACTCGCTAGTCGGCCAAGAGGTAGATCGGTCGGCGCTGATGAATATAATTAACACATACGGATAGGGAGGCTATCATGCAATTTGACAAACTGGAAGATATTATCGATTTCGCCATCTCAAAGGAACAGGAAGCAATGGATTTCTATGCCGACCTCTCGATTAAGGTCGATAGGTCTGACGTTGCTCAAGAACTGCAAAAAATGGCAAAAATGGAACAGCGACACAGAGACTGGCTCAAGGAAAACAGCGTGTCTCTCATGGCTGGTGAACCTGCCCCAGCCGTAGCCACTCTCGGAATTGCGGAGTATACCTCTGATGTCGCACCAGCCGAAGTCATGACCTGGCATGACATCGTGAATATTGCGATGCATCGAGAAGCGACCGCAATGAACTTGTATACAAGCCTCAGCAATCTCGTTTCAGATTCTTCGGCCAAACAGATGTTCTTATCTCTAGCCGCCGAAGAAGCTCGTCACAAGCTGTATTTCGAGACAATTTGGGATGACGAGGTCTTAATCGACAATTAGCGTGGGCTGAACCTACCTATGGACCGTTTTCGGCCCGGTTATTCCGGGCCAGGAAGTTTGAAATTAATGAATCCAGCGCTCTTGCCACTGCTACGTTGCACCTCAGGATGTTCGGCGACTCTTGATATTCGACCAATTTCACAAGATGACTCAGGCGGCATCACATCGGGTTCGCTTTCCTGCCCGGATTGCGGACGCGAATATGCTATAGAAGAGGGAATAGCCCGAATGCTCCCCCAAAACCTATCCGCTGACCAAGCCACTGATCCAGGGGATGAAACTGCCCGAAAGCTGAGCGAAATGCAGGCACGGGACGAGCAAATCGAGGATTACGACCGCATGTGGTATCTGAACCTGTTCGGCAAGGTAGAAGTGCCCCTCACACTTCGATATCTTTCCCTCCACAAGCACCACACCCTACTGGAAGCCGGCTGCGGAACCGGGCGCATGACTCTCGATTTCGCCTCAAAGTGCGACCGACTCGTCTCCGCCGACTTCAGTTGGGAATCGCTCAGAGTATGCGCCCGCAAACTCCGGGAAGCCGGAGTGACCAACGTTGACTTGATACAAGCGGATATCTGCCATTTGCCCCTCCGCACGGAAATCTTCGACCGCGTGGTAAGCTGTCAGGTGCTGGAACATATTCCCTCGCACGAGAGCCGCCAATGCGCCGTTAACGATCTATCACGTGTGCTGATGCGCGATGGGAGACTCGTCATTTCCGCTTACCAGCACTCCCTCTTGACCCGCCTTTTCGGCAAAAAAGAGGGCGAGCATACCGGCGGGATATATTTCTACCGATTCGGTCGAGATGAGTTCAGGCAATTGCTCGCCCGCTCCATAAATGTTGAATCGATAACTGGAATGATGGTCTACCACTACATAGCCTCCTGCAAGAAGTCTAAATAGAACGCATCGTGTTTTCTAACCGATGAGTTAGGGTATACATGTTATCAGCGAGGATAAGCCGCCAATTTTACAAAAAGAGAGGCACAAGTGGACATGAACCCGATTTCCGACAACCCCAAAACAGTAGTGGATTTCGCGATGAATTTCGAGTTGGAAGGGCGCAAGATCCTTCATGATGCGGGCGAGAAGTCCAAAGATCCGCTTTCAAAGGCAACCTTCCAGTTCCTGGCAGATCAAGAACTGAAACATATCGAGGCCATAAGAGCGTTCGCCGCCGCGCTCGCGAAGAATTCAGAATTCAACACCGCCGACCTTCCTACGCCGCTTTCCAAAGAGGAATCACGAAAAGCAATCAAGGACATCTTCACGCAGTTTAAAACAAAGTTTGAAGCAACCTCCGGCAAGGAAGAAGAGCGTCAGGAAGTCTACTACGTCGCGGAGGACATGGAGCACCGAGGCCATGATTTCTATCATGCCGCAGCGGAGAAAACGACCGACGCCACTGCGCGCAAGCTGTACAAATTTCTCGCCGAAGAGGAAGCAAGACATTTCGAAATAATCCAGGAAACCGCCGAATTTCTGAAGCAACCGGACGCCATCATGGCCGTTGAAGAACGCTGGATGCAGTTCTAGGCGCACTCTCTTCCTTATGACCCTGCCTATCATCGGGCCTGCGATTCATAGACTTACCAATCGCAGGTCCGATATCCTAAGTCACTTTCTTCCGATTCCGCATAAAATCAGCGCCGATTTTGCCTTCTATGACTTTCCACTTTGTGCTATAATAAGCCCGATGGATATTTTTCTAGGAGATCCGTGTTGAATAATTACGCCTATATTGCCCTCTTCGCGTTCGTGGGAGTAGCTTTCACGGTCGCGACGATGTGGATATCCTGGGTGCTTCGTCCCTATTACAAACCGACGGGCATCAAGTCTGAGTCTTACGAGTGCGGCGAGATTCCTTTCGGCAATGCCTGGAAGCAGTTCAGAATCGGTTACTACATCTTCGCGCTTGTGTTCGTGGTTTTTGACGTGGAGGCGGTATTCATTCTCCCCTGGGCTAAGGAATTGCTGAACTTCAAGAGCGCCCACCTCGGTCTTTTCGCATTTGGAGAAATGATGCTCTTCATAGTCATCCTGCTTGTCGGCCTGTTTTACGCCTGGGCGAAGGGGGTCTTGAAATGGGAATAGCCGATAGACTTCCAAAAGAAGGCTTTGGGTCGATAATCACGACTAATCTGGACACCGTGCTGAACTGGGCGCGGACTTCATCGCTTTGGTATATGCTCTTCGGGTTGGCTTGCTGCGCCGTTGAAGGATTGATGGCTACAGGC
>Ga0182027_10004130_pt1 | contig 22672 bp, 20 predicted proteins | sample 712E1DmetaG_FD_121300 | JGI IMG/M metagenome (GOLD analysis project Ga0182027, IMG submission 121300) | Permafrost microbial communities from Stordalen Mire, Sweden - 712E1D metaG (Illumina Assembly) | ecosystem: Environmental > Terrestrial > Soil > Wetlands > Permafrost | place: Sweden... | reverse complement strand
TTCCACCATTCCATTTCCGGTATTTGTTCTGCGTCTCCGCATAACAGTGATCACAACCAGTGCCGGCGTGAGTGCAGCCGATCCAGGGATTCCAAGTCGAATCCGCCCATGCAATCTTCGTGTGTTCGCCCATTAGTGCGACATCCCTCCTGTGCGGTTCAGATGGCCTCATCATTGTGAGGCGGAGGCCTTCGTTCCAGCGGGTGGAGACGCGGAGCGGAACCTAAAGTGCCTATCGGCAGATTCTCGATTTAGTTGAGGTGCGTAGGTCTCTCTTCAATCCCAAGGCAGTTCGTCATGAGGGCATGTTCGACCCTGGAACCATGCTGCGATCGATACCCGTGATTCATTCGGTCGGCGCGGTGGCACCCACAATCCATGAAAACCGAAATCTCGAAGAATCCGGCTGACACGGAGGAAGTTTCAACGATCAAGCCCACCGAAAGGAGTTTCAGTGCACGATGCCATCATCAACATGATGAGCGATCCAGCAGGACAGTGGATAGTCTCTATAATCCTCTCGATCCTGCTCATGGCGGTGATCCTGCTCACCTTAAAAATACTCTGGGCCTTACCCCCAAGAGTGCGTCGCACTCTCCTCATACTCGTTCTCGTTGTGCTTTTCTTTCCGCTGATCTTCCTCTTCCTGGCATGCACGTCCGATCCGGACGACTAAACGACAAACCTGAACTTCAAATTGCACGCGCGAGGCATGGCGGTCTACTTGAGTCGCCATGCCTCATTGCATACAGAGCACTGTTCACTGCACTCATGTGATCGAGTTCCAAGGTCAGGTTAATGTCCAAACTTCCTCGCTAACCTTTCTGGTGCTGCACCTTGCGGCGCTGCGGCCCCAACCCCGCTGGTCCTGACCGGCGGCACAAAAAAATTCCCATTTGGAGGGACGCTATGAAAAATTCGACTTTCCGTTACCTGTTCGCTCTTACCCTCAGTGTTATCTTCCTCGCTGGCTGCGCCTCCGAGGGTTCTGAATTCCTCGGGTCTTGGGTCAACACAAAGGATCCCGCGGATACGTTTCAGGTGGTCCGGAATGGCGATGAATTTCTGATCGTCAACAACGGCAACAAGATCGGTGCGACATACGAAAAGGGATCGCTCGAGGTCAAAGGGATTCTCGTCACCGCCGAACTGACCTACGACCGGAAGACCGACACGATCTTGACGCCTGGTTTCTTTGGACAAACGGAATACAGACCCAAGAATTGATTCGCTGATGCGTTGCTTATCTTCACGTGTTTTCCGATGAAGAATGGCTTTGCCGCCGGTGCCGATTATGTTGAACCGGCATTCCGGTACCGTACATCTGCAACGCCAACGCCCCACTGAACAACTGCGCAGCACGGACCCCAACTGCACGTCTGACTCCCAACCATTCGAAAGGAATCGCCATGCTCCTTGTCGCCTCGCTGTTTTCCGTCAAAGATCGAAATGCCAGAGACTTCTTCGTTCGCACCATCCGCCGGGGCGGAAGCTGGCAGACCGCCGCCTGCCGCATCGCCCCCGAGCTGATCGAACTCGACATTTTTGAGCATATGGAGGATGCTCCCAAAGCCGTTTATCTCTGTCTAGACCTTTGGAAGACTGCCGAGGCCTACCACAGTGCCTGCTGCTCCGCCGAAGTACAAAACCTGCTCCTCGCACGCCGGCTGCTGGCCGATTCCTCGTTTGAACTTGGCGCATTCGCCTTCACCGCCGCAGAGGATCCCGACGATAAATCTCGGTCGTGCGCCAACTAAACGATTGGAGCAACGGTTGAGAAATCGATCGAATCCTCGCAGATCGGAAAGAAAGGAACCGAATATGTCCAACCATCATTCAGTTCCCCGAGTGAATTTTCTGGGGAATCAACTTGCAAGGAGCCTGGGCCGGAGACTTCGATACTTGCGCGCTCAGACCGGCCTGACTCAATTAGAGCTGGGGCGTAAAGCATCCATGGATCGCGCATACATATCGCGTCTGGAGAGGGGGCGAATCCTGCCGCGCTACGCCGCTCTTGTCCGGCTCGCGAGTTCGTTGGGTGTCAGCGTCGCAGTCATCGTGGAACAGGCGCCCAGCGCGATCGACAAATCGACTGTGACCTATCAGACACGCACGTGAGTTGCGCGCCTCCACCTGCATCGAGATCCGTGGGACCATTGGAATGCAGTTGATGGGAGGCGACACATGGATGACGGAGAGGAGAGAGAAGAGGCGGGCCGGGATCACTCCGGACCGCCTGATGAAACGGGGCCTGCCCGCTGGGTCCATACCCAAATTCTCGAGTGCGAATTGTGGAACGCAATTGCAGAGGATTGTTCGCAGCCGTTCGATGAAGACGCGGATTACGACGGCGACGACGATCCCATCATTCTCGAGAATGAATTTGAAGATGAAGAGGAACTGCGGGGCAGCCTATTCAGGCAACTGGCTGATCTTCGCCCGGAACTCGGAGCGCTCTTGTCGGAGCCGCAAGACCGGGCACAAGGCGAATCATGAATCCAAAGTTGTTTAAGTCTAAGAGTCTTTTTAAGGGCGGCACTAGGCGCGCACTCGAACTTCAACGCGCTCCCGGACCCGTTGATACAGCCGAATGTCTGCCGAATGCTCGATTTCCACGACTAGTGCGAATCGCTGAGTCGCAAACTCGTCCTGGAACCACTTTCTCTCACATCGAACTACAAGATAATACGTTTCGCCATACTCCGGAGCGGGGTTATTCTTCATCGTGAATATAGCGCTTTGCAGAGTTCCGCATTCACGTATGTTTGGCCCTGGCTCGAATTTGCAGTTGAACTTTTCATCCTGTTTCGGAGGCGGCCCATCCGTCTCTGTGTTGCGCTTACGGAAGTGATCGATAACTTCTTCGAGACTTCGACCCCGCACCATCCGAAATGACATTCCCACACCGAGATACGCCGCTCGGCTGTGGCGTGTGGGCGCATCGTAGGCGAGGGTTACACGTATGGAACGAGTCCCCGGCGTTTGTGCAAATTCTGGAGGGATCGGGATCTCATAAACGAAAAACCGATCCATACGTATTTGCGCATTCGCGTTCCGAGCGTCGGCATACAGCACGACGCGGTTTGTATCCGAGGTGGAGGCAGTCACAGCATCCGCGATGCCGTGTCCGCAGAGCTGGGCGACGGCCCTTTCCCCAAAGGTTGCTAATCGTTGCAATGATGGCTCGGGCAGACGAGCTGAATTTACCAGCAGGGCGCGAAGCAAGTTTGCACTGGCGTTTGGAAAAGCCTGGAGGACAAGTGCCGCCTTATACGCAACCAGCGGTGCAGCGCAAGATGTACCGCGTTCTGTGGTGAAGAGCCGCTCCAGGTAACGTGGGTGTGTCGTGAATACTTCGCTCTCTGCACGCCGAATGCAGCTTTGCGTAACCCCGTCGAACAGCAAATTGCCGCCATCGTCACAAAGGTCGGGTTTAATCGCATCGTTGACTCCCGGTCCGCCGCGAGTGAACGGAGCCGGCTCTCCAACTCGCGCGATGGGGCGCAGGCCGACATTACCTTGACCTTGATCCGGCAATGCTGCCTCTTGGGCCACGGCGCCGACGGTAAGGGCATTCGCGGCGGTAGCTGGTTCCAAGATGCGACTTTCTGGAGTGAATAGGTATCTCGGATAGCCAAGCAAGTGATCCTCGGCTTGTCCGTTTGCTGGCAAGTGCTCATAGTTGCCTGAAGCGATTACAAACAGGACGTCCAGTTCGCGAGCGAGCTCATCGAGGATTGACGTCCACATACCGACTTTGCCACCGGCATATCTGGTCCGCCGGTCGCCAAGCGAGATGTTGAAGATGCGACAGCCTTGCCCATTCAACTCTCGAACAATTTCGTCCATTTGCGACGGGACGAGCCTTCGGTCGTCGAATCTACCATTGTCGTTAAGCACTTTTCCGCTTAAGAGACGGGCACCAGCTTGAAACGAACCAGCCTCCAGGCATGCACGAACATCCCCGTACGCAGCGATTCCACTCACCTTCGAACCATGTCCGAATCCGTCGCTGATTCCCAATGAGGCGGGCACAGCCAGTCGATCGACAACCACGCCTTCCAGAAGCGGATGGGCACTATTTACTCCGGAATCCAGAATCCCGATGAGTGGGGCATCTGCATCCGGTGGTTCGATCGTTCCAAGGTTCGCAATCGTAGTTTCCAGCAACACCTGCACATCCGCATCTACCTCTGGTGGCAGGTCCAAAACGCGAAGGAGGGGAAGGGTAAGTAGCCAACGTATTAGCTGGCCGCCCCCGGCCACTCTGAGAGCGGTGAACGAATGACCGATGTATTGATCGGTAATCTCACCCCCTCTCTCGACAATCTGACGATTGAGAGCATCCGCTTGGGTGGCACGATCCTGCTGAGTTCCTACATCCCAAAGTTCGGCATCCACAACGAATTGCCTGTCATCCGCAAATGATTCCGGGGACTCGAAGTCCTCGTTCCTGAGTGCTCCGCCGATGCGGTCCCGCGGTTCAATCGGTCGCAGCTCTTCTATAGACCCGATTAGCACCGAATATTGGGGGTTCTTCTGTCCCGCAGGAATGGCTTCGCCATAGGCGCGAAGTCTCGCACGGAAGGCAGTCAATTCGGCATCGCTCGAAAACAGAACGACCGAATCATTATCATCGTGGCCTAATACCGTCAGGCCGGCTCGGATCCACTCTTCCTCAGGAACTACATTGCTGGTACGAACTCGGACGATCAGCTCTGGATCGGCGATGCTCACTCGCAGCCGTATGTGAGCTGCGAGAGCTTCGTCGACTGCCTGCCGCACGCGTTGGGATTGCTGACCGGGGTCTCTGGGAACTGAACGCCCAAATCCTGGGCGCTTGCGGCGATCAAGGTCAACTTCGGCTCTCGGCAGAATCAGATGAGGCAATTCGGGCATTACTTACCACCGCTACACTTGATGAGGCTGGGAAAAACTCCTTCTGCGGTTTTCCTGCGCGATACTCCTCAAAAACTGCCGTCTACCTACCGATTTCTGCTTGCTCAACACCGCTCGGCGAATGGCGTTGAGACATGCATTCTCGATTTCAGCGTGGGAGAAATCCTTTAGGAAGGGGGCCATCTCGGCGGACACGAACTCTTTCTTGAAATTGCGGAACTTGAGGTCCAGCAAGCGAACGATCTCTCTACTATTCGGTTTCTCGAAGAAGACAACCTCATCGAATCGCCGCCAGATCGCTGGATCGAGTTGGCGCTCATGGTTTGTGGCAGCAATGACGAAGCCCTGGCCACGAAACTTCTCGATCAACGTTAGTAGGCTGTTCACGACGCGCCGCAGCTCACCATTGAGCGTGTCGTCATCGCGCAAACGTGCGATCGCGTCAAACTCATCGAGAAGAAGAACCACTGGCTGCATTGCGGCGTAATCGAAAACCTTGCGTAGATTCGATGCTGTCTCACCCAGAAGAGATGAGACCAGCACATCCATGCTCACAGCCAGCAATGGCAGGTTTGCCTCATGAGCAAACACTTCCGCACAGAGGGTCTTGCCACACCCCGGCGGTCCACAGAAAAGAAGTCTCGACCTAGGCCTGAGACCGTGGGCTCCAAGCGTGTCTCGCTGTCGAAACTCGTCGAGCAAAGACAGGAAGAGGTGCTGATTTGCGCGATCGAGAATCAGGTCTGATGCACGCCGTTCAGGGAGTATCGTTTCGACGAGTGGTAGCTGCTTTTCTCGCTCGAAGGGGATAACGGTGAGTTTGCGTGCTGCGCTCTTATCCGGGCCAGAATCTCCGTTGAGCAGGTTCTGCTGGCGGCTACCATTGTTCAAATTGCGGCGCAAAGCGTTCGCCAGAACCCGGTTGTTCTTGGATTCCTCGTCACGTATGATTTCGCCGGCAACTTCCTGGAACGCCTGATCGTTGCCTTGGGCATAACTATGAAACAACTTCTTCAGCAGTTCGCCCTTGGGCATGGATGCGCTCCTTTCCCCAGTTCAGCATATCAAGATGCACACGAAGCAATTATGCACCACTTTATGTGCAACTGTGCAGAAGTCGGTACCGATAAGTATAGAGAATAAATAGCGAATATGGTAGCCGGACAGGTCGATCAACTAGATGCGGGACCGGAATGTCTAAATTTCGGGCTTGACTTGTTATTAGATTGCTATAATACTAACAAACATGACAAATAAGATTGCCGTTCCGGAGCTACTTCAAGCGATCCGGGTCAAGCTCAATCTCACCCAGGAGCAGCTCGCTGAGCGCCTTGGAGTGTCGTTCGCCACCATAAATAGGTGGGAGGGCGGCCTGAATGTTCCGCAGAAATCCGCGCGGAAGGCGATTGAGGCCCTGGCCACTGAGTCGGGAATCGATCTGGAGGCCGAAGAATCGACTGCGCCAATAGCCGCCAGTGTAACGCGCCGGCGACGGGCCGCGGCGGTGCCGACGACTAAACCCATGGAACAGATGCTTTGGGACGCTGCCTGTTCCATCCGTGGAGAGAAGGATGCGCCCAAATTCAAGGACTACCTGCTGCCCCTGCTCTTTCTGAAGCGGCTCTCCGATGTCTTCGACGACGAGATTGACCGGCTGGCAGAGGACTATGGAGATCGGCCGACAGCACTTGAGATCGTTGAGGGCGATCATTCCTTGCTCCGGTTCTATGTGCCGCACGAGGCGCGTTGGGCTGTGCTGAGTGGGCGAGAGGCGTACACCTGGCCGAGCGAGGCGGAGAAGCCGAAGGACATTGGGGAGCACCTCACCAAAGCTGTGCGTGCCGTCGTAAAGCAGAACCCTGGGCTGGCCGGTGTGATCGACGTCGTCGATTTCGCGGCGGAGCGGAACGGAGAGCGCGACATCAACCCGGCGAAGCTGCGCTCTGTTGTCGAGACGTTCTCCGATCCTCGCTACCGCCTTGGGCTCTCGGATGTCGAGCCGGACTTCCTCGGTCGCGCCTATGAATATCTGCTGCGGAAGTTTGCAGAAGGCTCAGGCCAGAGCGCCGGGGAGTTCTTCACGCCGACCGAGGTGGGTTTCCTCATGGCCAACATCCTTCGGCCCAGGCCGGGTGAGGTCTGCCACGACTACGCCTGCGGCTCGGCCGGCCTGCTGGTGAAGTTGCAGCTCGTCTCCAAGGAACTGAACCCCTTGAGCAAAGTGCCGTTGCAGTTGACGGGGCAGGAGCTCCAGGCAGAGAGCTACGCCGTCGCCAAAATGAACGGGATCATTCACGACATGGAGATTGAGATCGCCCGCGGCGACACAATGATCAATCCCAAATTCCGGACGCCGGATGGCAAGGTCCGCACCTTCGACATCGTGGTGGCTAATCCCATGTGGAACCAGCCCTTCAACCCAGACATCTTTGCCAACGATCCGTTCGATCGATTCCGGTCTTCCGGCGGCGTCACGACGGGCAAAGGGGACTGGGCATGGCTTCAGCACACAATTGCCTGCATGAACGACCACGGCCGTGCCGCGGTGGTACTGGACACCGGCGCCGTCACGCGCGGCTCTGGCTCAAAGAACGAGGATAAGGAGCGCAACATCCGCAAGTGGTTCGTGGACCAGGACCTGATCGATGGCGTCATCCTGCTGCCGGAGAATCTTTTCTACAACACAACCGCCGCCGGCGTGATCGTGGTGCTAAACAAGCGGAAACCGGCAGCGCGTAAGGGCAAGATCGTTCTGTTCAATGCGAGTCGGCATGTCAAGAAAGGCAAGCCAAAGAACTACATACCCGAGGAAGAAATCCGCGCAATGGCTGCTGTCTACTTGGAAGGCCGACCAGTAGATGGTGAGATGGTCGTCATCAGCACTCAAGAGGCGGCAGGCAAGGACTATGCAATCAGTCCGAGTTTTTGGATAAAGCGTAGCTCGGATGAAGACACATTCGATATACCGAACGCTGTCAAGGAATTGAAAGCACTGTCAGTCGCGCTGACCAACTCCGATCACAAACTGTTTTCCCTTCTGGAGCGTGTCCGGTGACAAATGCATGGAAAACAACAACATTAGCCGATGAGATCGAGCTAGCTTACGGAAAGAGTCTCCCGGGGCACCTGAGATGTCCCGGTTCAGCGCAAGTATTTGGCTCGAATGGAATCGTCGGCACTCATACCTCAGGATGTGTGGAAGGGCCAGGAATCATAATCGGGAGGAAGGGATCCGTAGGAGAAGTTGCCTTCTCTAAGGAGGACTTTTGGCCCATCGATACAACCTACTTCGTCAAGAACACGGGCCAGCATAACTGGCGCTATTTATTTCACCTGCTTAGCAGTTTAGAGCTGACTGGACTGAACAGTCACAGTGCGGTGCCAGGTCTAAACCGTGACGACGTCTATTCAATCAGGGTTCGAATACCCGAAGCAACAGTGCAGAAGGACATCGCTACAGTATTGGATTTTGTAGCTACGAAAGTCGAGAGTGAACAAAAAGCTATCATCATGTGTTCAAGCGCAAAGATGGCGACGATGAGGAAGCTATTTGCCAAAGGACTGCGTGGCGAAACCCAAAAGGAGACGGAGATCGGTTTGGTCCCTGCAAGCTGGGACGTTAGGCGATTCGAATCCGTCAGAGAGTGGCTCCAGTATGGAACGTCAGTACAATGTGATTCAAAACGCTCGACATATCCAGTCTTACGCATCCCAAACGTGGAAGCCGCGTTTGTGAATGTGAAAGATCTTAAGTATTGTGATCTGCCGCCAGAGGTTGCGGAGAGATACCAACTGGTAAATGGGGATCTGTTGTTCATTCGGACAAATGGCGTTCGCGAGCGACTCGGGAAGTGCGCTGTCTACGCGGGTGATCCCAAGGGTGCGCTCTTTGCTTCTTACCTGATCAGGGCAAGAATTCTCCTGGAGGAGTTAGTTCCTCGCTATGCTGCTTATTTCTTCTCTTCCGAACTGGGAACAGAATTGGTTGCAGGCGGAGCAACACCTGCGGCGGACGGCAAATTCAACCTGAATACCGGCGCCATCAACTCCATATTGCTCCCGGTCCCTCCGTCGCTAGACGAACAAGAGGATATTGTCGAGATTCTTGAAGCGATCGACAGGAAGATCGCCCTGCACAGAAGCAAAATGACCATCCTGGAGGGAATCTTCCAAACGCTGCTGCACAAACTCATTACTGGCGAGTTGCATGTGAGCGAGCTTGACTTGTCCGCTTTGGAAACAGCTCACGCGGTGGAGGTGACTGTATGAGCCAGCTCAGCATCAGCGAAGCAGGGACCGTCCAGTTCCCGATGGTGAAACATGCCGTCGAGATTGGCTGGATGCCGATTGATCCCGATGACGCCCGGCAAAAGCGTGGCGGCGATAGCGGCATGTTGTTCCGCGACGAACTGGCATCGAAGCTGGCCAAATTCAACTCCTGGCTGAAGCCTGATGCTGTGCGCTCCATCATTGAAACCATTGACGCCATCCCTGCGACGATTGAAGGCAACCGCGATGTGCTGGCCTGGCTGCGCGGCGAAAAGAGCTGGTACGACGAAGAGGAGAAGCGCCACAGGCACGTTAAGCTCATCGACTTTGAGACCGCGAGTGTGAACTCCTTCTATGTTTCCTGGGAGTGGACGCTGAAACCGCCGGCACGCAAAGGAAATCGAGCCGATGTGATGTTCGTCGTCAATGGTGTGCCGGTCTGCATCGTGGAGCACAAGAACCCAAAGGATGGCGACGCCATCGAACGCGGCATTAAGCAATTGCGCCGCTATGAACTGGAGACGCCGGAGCTGATCGGGTCTCCGCAACTCTTCAACGTGACCCATCTACTCGACTATTGGTATGGCGTGACGTGGAATGTGACGCGCCGTGATATGGCGCGCTGGAAGCAGACGCCGGATGAGGCGTATCGGTTCGCGGTGCAGGCCTTCTTTGAACCCACAGACTTCCTGAGGACGCTTCAACATTGGATTCTCTTTTACGTGCAGGACAGCGAGACGCGAAAGTCCGTGCTGCGGCAGCACCAGCGCCGCGCGGTTGATCTCGTCGCCGATCGTTGTGCCGACCCAAACAAAACGCGCGGCCTGGTGTGGCACACGCAGGGGTCTGGAAAGACATTCACATTGCTGACAGCAGCCAAGCTCATCCTGGAGCAAAAGGATCGGTTTGGAAATGCGACCGTGATCCTCGTCGTGGACAGAACAGAGCTGGAGGGCCAACTAAAGGGTTGGGTCGAGCGATTGCTCGGCGAAATGCAAAAGCACGACATCGCTGTAAGGCGGGCAAACTCCAGGGCGGATTTACAGAGTCTGCTTGACGCCGATTTCCGCGGCCTGGTCATTGCGATGATCCACAAATTCGATGAGATCCGCAAGGATAGCTGCACACGGGACAATATCTATGTCTTCATCGACGAAGCCCATCGGTCTGTTGCGAAGGACCTGGGCACGTATCTGATGGCTGCTGTTCCCAACGCAACGATCATTGGATTCACCGGCACTCCAATTGACAAGACAGAATATGGCGAAGGCACATTCAAGATCTTCGGCGCGCAGGATGAGCGCGGTTACCTGGACAAGTATTCAATCAAGGAATCGATTGAGGACGAAACCACGCTGCCGATCAAACACACCCTTGCGTCGAGCCAGATGCTGGTTCCGGTAGACAGGCTCGACAAGGAATTCTATGAATTGGCTGCCAGCGAAGGTGTGACGGATGTTGAGGAGCTTAACAAAGTTCTCGATCGGGCCGTCGGGCTCCGCACATTCCTCAAAGCGGATGATCGGGTGGAAAAGGTAGCAGCCTACGTTGCGAACCACTTCAAAGAGAGCGTGCTGCCGCTTGGATACAAGGCGTTCCTTGTAGCTGTAGACCGTGAGGCCTGTGCGAAATACAAAAAGGCGCTTGATGCTCTGTTGCCAGCGGAATGGAGCGAAGCAATCTATACAGAGAACAGCGCGGATATCGTAGACAGGCCGCTCGTGGCGGAACTCCAGCTAACCGACGAGCGCGAAGAGGATGTGCGGCTTCTGTTCAAGAAAGCGGATAAAGAGCCAAAGATCTTGATCGTCACGGACAAGCTGCTCACCGGCTATGATGCGCCGATTCTCTACTGCCTCTACCTCGATAAGCCGATGCGCGACCACGTCCTGCTGCAGGCGATTGCGCGTGTCAACCGGCCCTACGTCGATTCAGAAGGTGTACAGAAGCCGGTCGGCTTGGTTGTCGATTTCATCGGAGTGCTCCGCGAGTTAAGGAAATCGCTGCAGTTCGATTCCCATGACGTGAGCGGAGTTATTGAAGATCTCGATGTACTGCTGGCGGATTTCAAGGTAAAGATTGCGCAGGCTGAATCTGTTTACCTGAATCCTCTCGACGGAGGGGATGCGGATGAACGACTCGAACGCGTGGTGTACGGCCAATTCCTGGAATTGGCAGCCCGCAAGGCCTTCTACGAAGAGTACAAGCACCTGGAGAGCCTATGGGAAATTCTGTCTCCATCTCCCGAGCTGCGGGAGTACATTGTCACTTTCAAGCGGCTGGCCCAGCTCTATGCCGCTGTGCGCAACGCGTATGCAGAAAAAGTAGGATTCATCGCAGACCTGGCCTACAAGACGCGGCTCCTGGTGGAACAGAGCGCCACACAAGAAGGACTGGGGCTTGTCACAAAGAGCGTCACATTCGATGTGAAGACCCTGGAATCGCTTCGGACCGACAAGGGTTCCGACGAAGGAAAGGTCTTCAACCTTGTTCGCGGGCTTCAACACGAGATTGATGAGGATCCAAACGCAGCAGCAGTGCTGCAGCCACTGAAGGAGCGCGCAGAGCGTATTCTGCACGATCTGGAAGGGCGGAGGACCACGGGACTCGCCGCTATGGACCTTCTTGCTGCATTGGCAGCCGAGCGAGACGCGGCTATGGCGGCAGCGAAGAGCAGTGGATTGTCGGCGAAGGGGTTTGCCGTGTATTGGGCTTTGCGTGATGAGAAATCGCTCAAGGCCGCCGGCGTCGATGCGATGGAAATCGCACGCGAGGCGGAAATGCTGGCGACCCGCTTCCCGAACGCCGCGGTGAACACGGACGAGCAAAGACGGCTGCGCGCCAATCTGTACAAACCGCTACTCCCATTGGGGAGCGACGAACGAACGCGCCTGGTCGAGGCTATCGTTGGCAGACTGCTGAATTGATTTCATTGGGGAACGAAGTGCAAAAAGAGAAGGCGATGGACCTGAGAAGCCGGGCGGAGATGTGGGCAAAGCGTCTCCGGGTGTCTCCGCGGTGTATTCGAGTCCAGCAAATGACGAGGAAGTGGGGCTCCTGTTCAACCCTTGGCACGGTCACACTGGCTGCCGATTTGGTCCGCTGCACCGAGGAGTTCCAAGACTTTGTCGTTGCACATGAACTCCTCCATCTTCGTGTTCCTAATCATGGGCGCCTCTTCAAGAGCTTGATGACGGTACATATTCCGAATTGGCGAGAATATAACGTCGGGCGACTTTGAGGCACTGAGAATGTCAATGCATCTGGGAAGGCAAGGTGAATACTCACTTGATGCGCCTTGGTTATCTCTTCGAGACCAGACAAGGACACCATGGGGAACCCGCGTTAGCGATCGCGCCCGGGGGCTCGTTAACGATTTTCGTGAGGCGGCAACGCGATACTTCGCCGCCATTCGAGCACGGCATCCTCATGAATCGGAATACATCCAGGTCAATGCACGGTTTGAGGACGTCTACCACAACAAAGATGGCGCCGCCTCTACCGTAAAGAGAGCTTAAGTCCTCAATTTACTATAAGGTCTGGATGTCTTCGTCAGCAAAAAGCGCGCGTTTCCCCGGACTTACTTTTGATCGTTCAGGGACAAGACGAACCCTACGCCGGGTGTTCGCAAATCTCCTTGCAACCACTCGGCCGCAATCCGTCAAGTCCCCCGGCGACTTCGCAGTAAGTGACGAATTTCTCCTCAAGCTTCTTCAGTCAGTGGATTCCGTTGGCACCGGAACTATGTCGAACGCCAAAGCCGAGTACGAACAGCGGAGGCAAGCTGGGGCGCCTTCCTTCGAGGACTTGTTATCGCAGGGCTGGATTCAAGTCGTGCGAGAGTGGATCGTCATTCCCGTTGAATACCTGCGGTCGTTTCAACAAGCGTACCCCGGTCTTGCTGAGGCCTTCGATTGGCTACAGAAGAACCAATACGCGGTCCGTTATTTGCCGCGGAGGCCGGTTGATTCGGACATTGCAGGCGTTATCGAGGCGCTCAACACCAGACGCCTTTCACTAGACGAGATTCGTAGCCCACGCCCTGAGTGGGTTGCGGCCCGACGCTGGGAGCAGCTTTGCTCCGAACTGCCACCGAACGCCGCTCTTGCTCGGTGGTTGGAAGACTGGAAGCTGCTGCGCTGGCCCACCTTTATCCCACAACGAAATTGGAGTGCGTACGCCCTTGAGCGATTCCATTCGGCGGTCTTCGCTTTGCTCGAGGCTGAGCCGCTCGCAGGGTGGGACGAGATTCACGAACAAATTGCCACCTATATGGCGCACCAGCAAAGTGCAAGCATCGAGCTCGCGCGGAAACATCTGCGCGCGGTACCTTCTACGCTTGTCGAGCAGTACATCTGGTCGATCACGTATGGACTTGAACGGTATTTTCTGGCACGCATCTGGGCTCTTGAAGGCCATACGGCTCTGATCTCGCTCTTGATTCGAGACATTCAAGATACGGAAAACAGCCCTGCTCCTCATCCAATGTGGGCGCGTCTCTATCAACCCAGCCTTTCAATTGGTATGGGCCCGAATCGATTTGAAGATCATCGCCTGTGGGAGGTATGCGGTAGTCAAGAGGTTCCGCGTGCTGCGCGGCTCGGAGTAAAGCTTTAGACCGCTGCGACGACACGAGGGCGCTGCTGACCTGAATTGTTTCTGTGCGCCCTGAATCTCCTCTGACCCACCGACCCCAGACGTTGATACGAGTGCAGCCAAGGCCCAGGACCCCATCAAAGTCCTCTTTACAAACGCTCCACTTCCAGCCTTCCGCTTGCGTCTCGTTCCGCCAATCCGGCCGCTCGAGTGGTTCTGGGTCTCTACGATCTGCCACCCAGTAGCCGTCAGAGCGGGTAAGCAAGTGTCCACGGATCCAATCATCGAAGTCATTGACCGAGTCGTCCGGATCCTGGTGGACTGGCAGGATCGCCAGGAGTTTGCCTGCGGAAACCAGCATCGAGTGATAAGACAGATAGAAGTTCAAGTCATCAGTAGAAGGGTAGGAACTGTGCGAGTGCCAGGTCTCTCTCTCCGCCTTGAAAATGCCGCGCTGATGTCTTTCATCTTTCTTCCAATGGCCGTCGACTTGAAGTTGCCAATCTTGACGAATGACGTTTTCAGCAATGTCTTCTATCTGAGACGAACTCACAGCAAAGCACTTCCCGAGCGACTCAAACCAATAGCGGTCCATATCATAAGCAAAAATAAAATGATCATCCTTTTCCCGTCGATTCGACGCGGGGCCATGCAAATCGTACCTCTTGTACGATTCAGAGATTACTGCCGGAAATTGTGAAGTATTCACATCCTTCACTTGTTTGATGACTTGTGTGTCAATTGCTACTCCTCGTTGCGCCAAACTGAGAATTGCTTTAGCTGCGAAATGACGTATCAGTACGTGCATTTCGGTCAAGGCTAGGTTGAGCAGAAAGGTCGAATGGCGGGAGACAACCGATGGGTTGTCGATCGCGGTGCGTGAAAGGGCAATAAGGAGCCACTGGCGCGCATGAAGATCGTAAAAATGGAGCCTCGCATCCGCGAATGGTCCGCCTGATTTCTTCTGTGCCCTTTCTACCAAGTCATGGAGAATATCCGTTCTGCCAAATGTGCAGAGTTCGGCAACCACGCGGGCCGCCTGCCAACGAATGGTTGCTCTCGGTTCAGCAAGTGCGGCGTGTATATATCCCGCAATCGACTGATCCATGTACGCCGGCGGTTCAAGTTCTGTAGACCAAGGCCCGTCTCCGTCTCGCTCCGTCAAAGTCGTCTCGAAGAGGTGAAGTCCAAACGACAGTGCCTCTAAACTCTCATCATGGGTCAACAGTGGGGCCAGGATTCCGACCATCGTGAAGAGCCGGCCTGAGCCCATGGATTCGGTTGTTTTGCCCAGACTCGCCAACACAATTCTGATGAGTTCACCTTCGGCTATGCCGGAGACATCAGACATCAGCGATAGAGGAAGCGCCTGATAGTATCGGAACTTCGTGATATTGAAGCAGAAGCGAGTGCAGCCCTTTTGTACGAGATCCCGAAGAGCTGTTCTCACGGCCAACCGCTCTCGCCAGGATCCGGGAATCTGTTCGAGAAATTTTCGAAAATCGTATTCATCAAATTCAGCGCATTCGCCAAATGCGTGAATGAGGTCCACTACCTGATCTGTTGGCACCCGTGCAACGAGTTCCTTGAAGAAGTCCTCATGTGAACGCGGCGGCGGCGCCACTCGAAATCTCCCGTATGCTGTCGATAGATCCGATGCAGATTGAATTCCCTTTTCGCCAAAGATATCCAGCCATCGCCGGTCAATATCCTCCTGCGATTGAACTTCGGAATTCAGCTCATCCCTTAACCTGCCTTGCAGTGCCCCGGCGTTGCTTGACTGGTCGAAAAATCCAACTTCTGCTTCCAGGCCAAGACCGTCTATACTGTGCGTTTTTGCGAGCGAATCCAAGGCGCTCCAGGTAGAAGGAGAATGATGTTCAAGGCGGATGATTCGCAGGGCGCGCAGGAACAGCATCGTTCGTTCTTGCTGATCCGCAGCATGCAATAGGATCAGAGCAAGAATCTTTGGATAGTCCCACTCGGCTTCAAACCACAGGAGCGAGCATGCTGTACTCGGCTCCATTTGAGATAGCCTCAAGAGCTTTTCTACCGCAACAGGCAATAATCGGGCTAGCCATCCAAATCTTCGGTCCCGCCATCGACTCAAAATGGCGAGTAGCGACGTAGGCGACAAGCCGCCGATAGCGGTTACCGTTCCCTCGATTTCAAAGTGTTTCCCGTTGTATTCCTCAGCGACCTCGCCGCATCGTGCAAGTCGGTAAGCTAGTTCCGAAGAATACCGACCGGGGTCCGCGGCGCGGTCGGCAAGATCTAGGAGCGCCAGCCATCGGTCAACAATTTCATCCCCAACTTTGCCGGCGACACTCATAGCAAGGCGGAAGTACTCTGCTGCTTCCGATCGGTCGAACCCGACCAATGCCCTTGCCAAATCGAGGTACGAGCCAGCCTTGGATTCGGCATCCTCTCTGTAGTCCCGATTTAGTTCGGAGGATCGCTGAACAAAGTTGTAGGCATCGTCTTTAAGCCCAGGTGTGCGGCCTGCCAGCCGAGCGAGTTGCGTCCACGTGGGGATGAAGAGAGGAAATCGCTGATTCGCCACCCAGTAGTGAAAAGCGCCGATGTCGGCTGGGTCCCTCCTGCCCGATGCGGCCAATATCTCGAACCACAGTTCAGCGATCTCATCAGATGTAAATGACCTCTCGCGATATGAATATTGGGCGGAGCCTGACGACTCCGATTTCGCGTTATCAAGCGCTTTCGATAGTTGTTCTGGTTCAAGTGGAGCGAGTAGCTGGCGGGTCCGAAGCGCGTGCCATGGAAGAAGGGCACCCACCTCCTCGCGGAATTCCCGAACTTCTTGAGAGTCGGCTTGCGGTAGATTCTTTTCAAGTGCCTCACGCACCTTTGCATTCGCCAGATCTTTAACAGTCAACTGTTCGCCTCTCAGTGCAGAACGAAGCGAATAGGCCCTTAGTAATACTGTTCGCTGCCCTCTGAAGCGAGAATTGAGACCATAAGAAGGTGCGTCAGTGAGATAGCGGGAGAGCGTGGCCGCAAGAACCTCTTTGGTTGCCACACCATATTGAAAGGCTGATTCCACGATCGCGATGATGCCCGCCAAGACCTCTTGCTCGCCGTGAATTCGGTCTCCCAACTCGATAGTTACTCGGCGATCCGCGAGCAGGCGAAATGTTCGTTCCACCACCTTTTGAGGAGAAATACGCAAAAGCTTTCGTTGCTGCAAGCTGATAGCAAGCGTCAAATAGAGATTGTTGCCTGCCGCGAGGGCCAGGTCATCTAGTTCAGAATAGAGTCCCTGGTCCAAAGCTCGTCCAGCGAGGATCATTCCGACGCGAAAAGAAACGGACCGAGGATTCCAACTGCGCAATTCCCTAGCGCAAGCGCAGGCTCCTTTGAGTCGCCACGTGGTTGCCGCCATTTCAGCGATGTCCGCACCTTCAACCTGCTCGTTGCGTTTTGCCTCGTCCGGGAGAGACATCCAGTTCCGAAGCCAATCCCAAGCCATGCGAAGTCGACTACGCGCGTCACCGTGGAAATCAGGGATATGCGAAAGGAGGCTTGCCTCGCACGCGTGCCCGGTGCCAAGCCATTTGCCAGAAAACGGGTGCTTCGACACGAGTTCTTGGATGCGGTCAGGATCGAGAAATACCGACAAAAGATCTGTGTTGTTCTGAAAAAGGGCATCCTGGCGCGAGTTACCTGCAACCTCCTGGCCTGCCTTGAGCGCAAGTTTGGCCGCATCCATCCAACGTTGCGCCCTGAGGCTCGCGCGAAGTGCGAATTGCAAGCGCTGAATCTCGACATCCCGTTGTTCAACCGGATCATCCACTGGAAGGGCTTCGGACGAAAGTGCTAAGGCGATTAACTCATCTAACTGGTCAGCTTCAAGCATCAGTTGGGGCAATGAAGACGCTACATAGGCACTCGAAGGCGCCAGGGGTCTTAACACTTCGATGAACCCGACCAGCTGATTTGCGGTGGCGCGATATGTTTTACGAAACCAGGTTTCCGTCGGCTCGTCCCGAAACTGGACCGCATCTGCAACGACGAGGAGCGGACGGCCCAGGTCGGCCGCAAAACTTCGAATGGCTGCCTCTTCCACTCCTGCAACTCTTGCGACGATGGCGATGGGAACGAACGGGCGCAAGGTTGCGAGGGCTGTGGCTATCGATTGAATCTGTGTTTTCTCAACCCGCGTTGCGCGATCCTTTAATCGAGAAATCGCGTTTTCGAGAAGATGAGCGATCGTGTCATCAACGGTCGTCGGTCCGGGAGCTAGTTCTCGAAGCACGGAATCGAGAGCCCCTCCGTGCGCCAAGGCGGCGGCCTGCACGCGGGGATTCTGCGACGTTAGACGATGAAATTCGTCGATATCTCCATCAGAAGCAGTCGGGAAATACGATTTCAAGAATGCGGAGGTTTCACTTCGCGTGAAGGGTTCAAGTTGGATGCGAGAGACAGAGGCGGGTGGGTCAAGGAGCTCTTGGCGTTCCGTCCGGCATAAGACGACAAGTCGGACACGAGAGGGAAATGATTCGTGGAGCAGGTCTCGAACAAAAGATGGTTCTTCCTCAAGCTCACACGCAATCATTTCCGCATTGTCGGCAGCATCGACAACAATACACACCAGCCCGGCGCGTGTTTGAGCCTCAATCGAACAGGCAGACTGTCGAAGGCGAGATAGAAAGGCCTTTACGTAGTCTGTTCGATCCGCACGAGTGGAAGGTATCAAAGGGTCACAGAGACCCATACTGGCCAATTCGTTCGCGATCTGAACCAACGCGTCTTTGTGCCTATGACGGGGACTACCTGCACGTCGATAATCTCCATTGGCAAAGCAGTCATAGATGACGATGGCAGAATCCGCTGGCAAATGTTGCTCGATCCGACTGCATAAAACCGACTTGCCGACCCCACCAGATGCATGAATCAGCAACGGTGTTTGGGCCCCTACAATCTGTCGAACGATCTCAATTTCCTGATCGCGGGGTATGGATGGGTCGTCAAGTGGCAACAAGCAGGGAGCGGGAAATAGCGCATCTTCTGTTACCTCCAGCGCCCGCAGTACATCCGTGCGAGTGATTGATCGAGTTTTCTCGTGCTCGGACGTAGCCTTACGAGTTACGAGTTCCTTCAAACGAATTGGCGCATCAATATCTGCGCCGGCAAGGTAGCCGCCAACCTCGAGCGCCAACGAGCTTCGTTGCCCCAAATAGCCTTCTTGGCGCCCGTCGAATTCGAGGAGTTTTAAAAAGGCCCTCAGGTTTTCCTTGCCCAGAGCCGTAAATTTGGCCAACTTCTCCAGAATCTCCGGGTGTCGATTAGCGGGGGCGTCATTGGCAGCGTCAACAATTGACTCTAGGAAATCCGGATGCAACAGTCGATTTGATACAAAGCTAAATCGAACTCTCTCGGCCAATTGCTTCGGGCCGAGTATTGGTTCGATAGCCAGAAATCGTTCCGCAAACCCACTGAGAGTGCGTTCCAGACGGCTCGGTTCCCAAGGCGTGTCAGCGTTCTTTGTCGAATGCTTGAGCTGAACATAATTGACAAACTCGGAGGCAGCGAGTTCTTCGCTTCCGTAATACTCTGCAATGTCAATGATTTGCTCTCCCGCTTCGATGGAATCTCCCTCAGCAAATTCGAGAGTCGACGCCCCTTCAACCGATATCGCCACTAGGTCGGACGTACGGGGGAGAAGTCGCAGGCACCGTCGAGCTGCCCAAGAATAATGAAACTGATCCCCGTCACGACTGAAACGAACTGCACTCGGACTTCCCATTAGGCCCCATTTCCAACCCTAAATGACAATTCTAGAACTACTTCCTTCGCGACGGAGTCGGGATTACCGACCCTAATTGACAACTCTACAGAGGCTATGTAGAGTTGCTCGTATGAGTAGAGAGGTTCCGCGCATTACTGAACAGACCTTGAAGGCGCTCGGGGCGTTAGTCGGATCAGCATCGGAAGAGCTCTCTGGAGCTGAAATTGCCAAAAAGACAAAACAGCAATCCGGAACGCTTTATCCCATTCTTATACGTTTAGAAGAGGCGCAGTGGCTAGAGAGCCGATGGGAAGATGGCGATCCACGAGAATTGGGGAGACCGCGGCGACGGCTTTACAAGGTAACGGCGCTAGGTAAGCGAGCATTCAAGGACGCGCTGGCTGAAATATCGCAGGTGCTCGGAGAGGTCGCATGGGCAAACCTCTAACGACGATCCTTACCGCCGCAGCCGTTGGTATCTTGGTGGAGGAGGCCAAAGCGATGCTTCCGTGGCTTTCTGACAGGGTGTTGAGAACCGCGGTCAGACTGCTTCCCGATGATCGCAAAGAACGTTACCTCGAGGAGTGGGCGAGTCACTTGGCAGATGTACCTGGCCCCATCTCAAAGTTAGCATTCACGCTCTGCCTACCGCTGGGAGCATTGAGAATCCGATTCTACCTTTGGAGGGGGTCTAAGTGCATCGAGCGGACAGCCTCACCTCATGCCGGCCTCTATCGACTTGCTCTATTTATGCTTATTGGGCTGGCGATCCAGGTCCGGTTGCGTAAAGTCATGGAGTGGTTTGGTTTTACGCGACCGAGAACCAAAATCCTGGGTGTTGATTACGAGGTAGTGGCCGCATTCGTTCTCGTGGCAATTATCTGTTTGTGTCGAACGCAGCCACAATTATCAAGCAAGTGATGTGCTCGGTCCGGCATAAAGAGGTCCAGGGGCGTTTGCCGGGATTCCGTTCCTTGCGGCCCAAAGATCGCAATTTTCGGGGGGCAATGGTGCGAATCGTAGAATTCCGCTTGGGTGACTATGCTGATCCGGCATCAGTAAGTCTTAGCAACTAGCTGCAAGCTTCTTACTATCGGGTATAGTCCGGTTCGCGGGAAGTGCGCCGGAAATGTGCAGGCGTCGCTGAACTAAACTTCTAGCGCTTCGGCAGCGTATCCGAGGATCGCCCGCGAAACACGTCCTTCAATTGACGGCAGATTCTCGATCATGACTTCCGGGTGATTATGAGCATCCGGTGTTTCGAGTCTCCACCGCGCTTCGTGAATTCGCGCAGAATCGGCGACAGGCTCTCTTATGATCGCGCATTGAGCCGACACAAAGGCGGTCCGAAGACAAGGCCGGGTCCCCTCGGTGGCGGATGTTCGGCCCACGCAAGGGCCTTGGATGTTTCGCTTGCGCGTCACCATGGAGTGTTCGTGTACGGACTCGGGGTGAGCGGCGGCTGTTCTCTACCAAGTCACCACGGTCTCCCAAGCATCAGCACCGATGAGTCCGCCGCTCTTGAGAAGACAAATGCTGCTGATAATTCTGTTCTTGGGTATGTCGACAAACTTGTCGATCCGATACGCAGATGGTGATCGCCGCATTAGCCGCTCGAACACGCCTATAAGTCGATCAACTGAAGCTCTAGCCTCCGGGATCGAGGCTTGATTTTTGAGGCAGAGTAGTCCTCTGTGAGTCAGAACTTGAGCAAGGCGTTCGTGGAGGACGGGATCCAGGCCATTGAACCATTTGTCCATCCAACCAATCCGTTCGGCCCACTGGGACTGGTCGCGCGCGACTGAAACACAATCCTCCCTCTCGAGGCCGATGTGCAGCAGAGCGTGGGCCCACTCATGTAGTTGTACTATTTGCGTGAGGTCATCTTTCGAGGCTTTTAGGATCTCAGCGACGCGGCTGATGCCTCTGCGGAAGATGGTGATCCCATGTGTGCTCGGAGTATAGAGCCCTAGTAGACCGTCAATTGCAATTTCATCTGGGTGTTTAGAAAGGCCTAGAAGGGGTTGCTTATTGGATTCCTCCTCTGAAGGTCGGTGAATCACGGGGAATGTCCAGTGGTTATCGACGGCCTCTTCGACGATGTGCCACGGTGGCCGCCTGACTTGAACGCAAATGTCAGAAAGCCTAAGAAACTCTGCCTTAACATCCATCCCACCATGGTATTCCAGCGACACCGAGAACGAACGCCGCAAGAGGGCCGGATGAAGACGTATCCGGGAAAAAGAGCAGCACTTCCCCCAATCCCTCGACCAAATACTCCGTGTTCCAAAAATCCAACCAGATACATTCCGTCGTTCGCTGCGCCAGGTTGCACCAGGCAAATCGAACGCGCGCGGACTCACAAGGCTCAGAGGTAGGTAGTAGTCCCATTGCTGACACGCGAAAACCCACGCGCCAACTCACCGCTTCTACGAGGGCCGGTGGAAGCCACTGGCATGGCCGACGCATCGCCATAACTTCGTGATCGTGGCCAAAACGGCAACCTGATGCCCCTCGCGGCTGACGCGGTTCGACTTGGCCCAGCAGACCTTGATCCGGATTTGATTCAGCCGTTGCCGGATCGATTATTCTGATGCGCAGTCTGCAGAAGGCCCCATGTGGAGGCTCTCTCCTTCGGTGAGCAAAGGCGTCCGACTGCGCCGCGGAACCTACCCGGAGACGCTCAGTGGGTCAATGGGGCACGCGGGGGACTTGGATGTTCAAAATGATTGCCGCCATCATCACCCTGATCCCGGGAAATGATCGACAACGCCTGTACTCCAGACGATCAACTGAAACTTCAGGGCGTGCTCTAATCGCGATTTCGACGCAAAATACGGACTTTGGCGCACAAACGGACCACAGATAAATCGAAATTTAAAACTTTTCAGTTACCCCGTACGAATCTGTTCTGGCACACCTTCCGGAAAATCCGACGCCGATCTACCGTGGGCATATGGACAGCGAGCTTCCAATTTCCACGGAGGTTAACGGCGGGTGCGAGGACGGGTGCAAGCCCAAGTCTCCGCGCGTCGCGCCGGAGGAAATCTTGCTCGATGCCGTGGATGTCTCGATCCGGCTCAAGGTCAGCGAGGATTGGGTCTGGGATCACTCCAGCCGACGCGCGCCCTTTTTGCCGGCAATCTGGCTGTCAGATGG
>Ga0182027_10004127_pt1 | contig 22683 bp, 23 predicted proteins | sample 712E1DmetaG_FD_121300 | JGI IMG/M metagenome (GOLD analysis project Ga0182027, IMG submission 121300) | Permafrost microbial communities from Stordalen Mire, Sweden - 712E1D metaG (Illumina Assembly) | ecosystem: Environmental > Terrestrial > Soil > Wetlands > Permafrost | place: Sweden... | reverse complement strand
CGCGCATGAGAGAGCGCAAGAAGTACGGCCAGCCCGGCGCCCGCAAACGCTTCCAATACAGCAAGCGTTAAGATTCTGATGGGAGCGCGAGCGTCTCGCCCGCCGTTTTCGGCCTCTGGCCGAAAACCTTCCCCTCTGAAAGCACCCGGCGGGACGCCGGCTGCGGCGACCGGGACGGTCGCACTTCCCAATCCTGAATGCTCAATCGTATGAACCCGGTGAAAGTCGGCATTGTTGGCGCTTCCGGTTATTCCGGCGAGGAGTTGGTGCGCCTGCTCTTGAGGCACCCCGGCTCGGAACTGGCGGCCGTCACCTCGCGCCAATACGCCGGCCAAACCGTCGCCCAGGTCTTTCCCAAATTCGCCAATTATCCCCGCGCCCAATCCCTGCGGTTCAGCGAACCCAAGGCCGAACTGCTCGCCAAGGCCGCGCAAATCATTTTCCTCGCCCTGCCTCACGGCGTCGCGGCCGAATTTGCCGCCCCGCTCCTCGAACTCGGCTGCCAGGTCATTGATTTGAGCGCCGATTTCAGGCTCAAGAGCGCCGCCACTTACCGGGAATACTACGGCCACGAACACCCCGCGCCCGAGCTGCTAAAAAAGTCGGTCTATGGTTTGCCCGAAATCCACCGCGCGCAAATCCAGAACGCCTCCCTGATCGCCTCGCCGGGCTGTTATCCGACCAGCATCTTGCTGGCCCTCATCCCGCTCCTCCAAGCCAGGCTCGTCAAACCCGGCAACATCATCGCCGCCTCCCTCAGCGGCGTCAGCGGCGCGGGGCGCAAACTGGAAGCGGATTACCTCTTTGTCGAATGTCACGAAAGCGCGCGCGCCTACGGCGTCCTGCGCCACCGCCATTTGTCGGAAATCGAGGAGCAATTATCCGCCGCCGCCGGGACTACCGTCGTCATCCAGTTCACGCCCCACCTGATCCCCGTCAACCGCGGCATCCTGACAACATTATACCTGACTCCAGAAATGCCCTTCGCCGGCCCCGCCGAAATGGAGTCCTTCTCAGGCCAAATCGCCCGCTGCTACCAGACCGCCTACGCGCGCGAACCCTTCGTCCGCCTTCTGGATTCCAAGTCCCTGCCCGACACCAAGAACGTCACCGCCTCCAACGTCATCGAAATCGCCTGGCGCCTGGACCCCCGCACCGGACGCCTCCTGGTCATCAGCGCCCTGGACAATTTGACCAAAGGCGCCAGCGGCCAGGCGGTGCAAAGCATGAACATTCTCTGCGGCTTCCCGGAAACCGCCGGCCTGATTTAGCGGGGGCAGCATGGATTTGGCCGCCACTCTTCAAGCCGTCCGACAGCGCATCGCCGCCGCGTGCGCGCGTTCCGGGCGCGACACCGCCGCCGTCACCCTCCTGGCCGTCAGCAAAAACCAGCCGCCCGAGACGATCCGCGCCGCCGCCGCCGCGGGCCTTTCCCTCTTTGGCGAAAACCGCGTGCAGGAAGCCCGGTCCAAAATCAGCCAGTGCCCCGGCCCGTTGCGCTGGCACCTGATCGGCCATTTGCAGTCCAACAAATGCCGCGACGCCGTTTCGCTTTTTGACATGATCCAGAGCGTGGACAGCCTGCCGCTGGCCGTCGAAATCAACAAATGGGCCGGACACTTTGCCAAAACCATGCCCGTGCTGCTGGAGGCCAACATCGCCGGCGAATCCTCCAAATTCGGCGCTTCGCCCGAACAACTCCTGGCTGCCCTGCCTCAAATCAACTCCCTGCCCCGTCTCGAAATCCACGGCCTCATGACCCTGGCCCCGTTCGCCCCGGACCCGGAAAAAGCGCGCCCCGTCTTCCGCCGCCTGCGCGAATTGAAAGCCGAATGCGAACGCATTCTGGGCGCGCCCCTGCCCGATATGAGCATGGGCATGACCGGCGATTTTGAAGTGGCGATTGAAGAAGGAGCGACTATCATACGGCTCGGCTCCGCCCTGTTCGGCCCGCGCCCGGCGGCCAAACCCGGGGCCGAAAACAGCCCGGATTGAAAAATGGACTTGACTGTAGAGACATTCGAAGACGAGATCGCGGAGGCATTGGGGGCCTTCGACAAGTTTGTTGTTTGTATTGACAAGACCCCGGAGGAATGCCGGGCCAGCCTTGTTTCCCTCATGGAAAAGGCCATCAAGACCTACGCCACCCGCGGGCCGCATTTGCGGCATGGCATTGCGCTGGACCGTGAACTGACCATCATCCTGAGCCAGACCGAGCACGAGCGCCCGTTGTGCGGCATCTATTTCAACCTCCATTCCCCCTACAAAAAGAAGCCCCTCCCCGCCAAAGCCAAAAAGGAAGATTAGCGGTGCGTTCACTCTTTTGGGTATCCACTCCTAATCTTAATCCTAATCTTAATCTCTTCTTCTCTTCAAGATTAAGATTAAGATTAGGATTAGGATTAAGATTAAGATTAAGATTAAGACATCTCGTTTCCCGCTACTTGCCGCTGTTCGCCGCCATTGTCACCAGCACAATGACTCCCAGCACTGCCAGGATGCCGCCGCATATCGAGCGCCGGGTCATCTTCTCGCCTTCCATGATGCTCGAAAAGGGGATGATGACGAGCGGGGCGGTGGAGGTAATCGCCAGCACCATGCCGGTGGCCGTGGTCTTTAGCGCCCATTGGTAGCAACTGACGCCGAGGGTCTGACCAACAAAACCGGTGACCACAACCCAGGGCCACGCCTGCCGCCATCGCTCGGCGCGCGAAGCTCCCGCGGGCGGCGCGGGCGGGACCGGCGCGAGCGCGCGACGCCCCGCGACGATCAGCAGGCAAACCCCCGCCACGATCAAACCGCCCAATAGGCGTTGGTAGGCGGCGGTAGGCCCGTCAATGTTCTGCCCCGCCTTGCCCGCCAGCGCAAAAGCCCGGCGGCTCAACACCGCGCCCCAACCGTTTCCCAAGGCGGCCAGCGCGCTAAACGCGATTCCCGATCTCAGTTCTCGGGGCGTTGCCGTCAGATGTTTTCCAGGAGCCAGAGCCAGTGCGACGCCGGCGAGAACGGTGGCGCCGGCGGCGATTTGCCAGACGGTCAGCCGGGTTCCCTGCCAGAGCCACTCAACCACCGCTCCGGTCAGAGCCGCGCCGCATTGAATGATCAGGATGGTCAGGCGCGCGCCCAGCAGGGGATAGCTTTGGAAAAGAAAGAAATCCGCGCCCACGCCGACGATTCCGCTGAATACGAAAAGCGGGAAGGAAACGCCGCCCAGCCCCTGGCCGAACAGATGCGCCCACGCGCCCAGCAACAAGGTGGCGCACACCAGCCGCCAGAAATTGGCTTCCGTGCCGCCCACCAGCCGGGCCGAGCGCGATCCGCACACGGCGGAAACCGCCCACAAGACTGTCGTTAATAAAGCCGCCAGCATCGCTCCCAGTTTTTCCCCTCATCCCTTCCCAGTCAATCTATCAGATTCTTCACCGAAGACTTCCGCTCTCGCATTACCCCGCCAGACACTGTAAATTAGAAGCATGAAAGAGGAACTGTCCCGGCCAACGCGCCGCGAAGGCGCGCCGATCGGCGCCGACCCGGCGTTGAAAGGGGAGGTTGTTTATCTCTACGCCTTTGATGTCGCCAACGAGATCATCACGCCGCGTGTCCGCGAAATCTTGTCCGAAAAGCCGTTCCCATTTGAAATTCGGATGGATCGCACACTGCCGAAGGACATGCCTCTCTACAAACCGCTCGCGATTGAGCCTCACATCTTGACGGCACAGGTCCGGGGATTTCCCGTCCGCCTCCTGATCCGCATTTACGACGTGGGAGTGGTCACCGTGATGATGCGCGTGCCCTTTGAAGCCGATTCGCTGGCCGGCCTGATGCCGTTCCACAACCTGCAATTTGACACGGGCGCGTCGCTGGACTTGGAGGCGGCCAAACTGTGCGCCGAGGTCTGCGAGAGCCTGAAGGATTCCATTGTGGGCCGCACGGAATCTCCCGCTCCGCCGGAGGCCTATACCGTGTTCTGTCTCACCCAGGTCGGAGAAGCGGGCGACGTCAACCATTGGCTGGGCGGCCACCGTCGCGACGTGGCGGGATTGCTCACGGAAACGGCCCCGAGCCAGTTAAGCGAACCGCAAGTCGGCGAAGTGTTGCGAATCCAACGGTCCTTTGAAATTTCGGATCTGACGGTCATTGACTGGGATGCGGCGCTGGTCGTGGATTTGACAGGATACGTGGACGACGTTCTTTACGCCCTGGAGCTGGCGAATTTGCAACTCGAGGAGTTCCGCGCGATGGACCGGCGTCTGGACAAATATCTCGATGGCGCTTACGAGGACTTGGAGCGCCGCCGTTTGCCGTTATTCGGCGCGGCGTCCAAGAAGCTGCAGAACTTGCGCCGGTTTCGCGTGGATGTGGCCAAGCTGGCCGATGAAGTGACGCATATCACGAAGTTCTTTGGCGATTGGTATCTCGCCCGCGTCTATCTCGATGCGCGGGACCGTTTCTATCTGGACCAGTGGCGCGCCAGCGTGGATCAGCGCCTCGCCCAACTTGACAAGCTCTACAGCGTCGTCCACGCCGAGGTCAACGAGCGGAGGATGCTCTGGCTGGAAGTCGTCATCGTGATCTTCTTCGCCCTGGACTTGCTGATCCTCCTCTGGGTAAGGAAGTAAAGTATAGCGGACCCTTGAGTCCCTTGAGTCTCTTACGTCCCTTGGGCGGCAACTCTTCCTGGCAGGGCAGAGCCGCCGCCCTGTAGCGGCGGTATATGACCGTCGCACTTTTGCCAGAGGCAATTCCCGGTTGGAGACTTCCGGGGAACCTGAATAGTGCGGCGCTCTGCCGAGCGCCGCTACGACCCTCGTAGCGGCTTTCGGAAGAAAGCCGCCATTGACCTTTCCACCGTTGATCAGGGCAAAACTTGAAGTGTCAAAACTTGAAGTTGAAACGGGCCGGCGTCGCGGATATTCTCCGGCCATGAAGAAATTTCTCTTCGCTCTGACGCTTGGTCTGTTGCTGGCCGCAGGCGGCGCTGCCTCCGGACAGGAAACCCAACCGCCGCGCAGTTACGACGTCCGCTCGCTTGGCGCCACCGGCAACACCGTAACCGGAGCCGAAAACATCTCCGTATCCCCATCCTTCGTCTTATGCAATGTCCGCGCCAGCGGTGCCACCGGCAACGGCACTGTCAAGGACACCGCCGCCTTCCAAAAAGCCCTGGACCACTGCGTGGGAGACGGCGGGTCGGTTTCTGTGCCGGCCGGGAAATACCTGATCGGCAGCGTGATCATCCATTCGCACACCATCCTGCGCTTGGAAAAAGGGGCTACGCTTGTGGGCAGCCCGGACGCGGACGATTATCCGCTGATCCAGGCGCGCTGGGAAGGACGCCTGAGGGAATGTCATCGCGCCCTTTTCTATGCGAGCAATGCGACTGACATTTCCATCGTCGGCGAGGGTTCCATCGAGGGCAACGCCGCCCTGGGCAATCTGCGCACTCCGCGCGGCCCGGTCCTGATCGAGCCGGTCGAGTGCAAGAACGTGACGCTGGACGGCTTCTCGACCAAATTCGCGCGGCTCTGGTCCATCCATATCGCTTTTTGCGACGGCGTGGTTGCCCGGAACCTCACCATCCGCAGCGACCGCAGCCGGAGCAACGGCGACGGGATAGACGTGGATTCGAGCCGGCGGGTCCGCATCGAGCATTGTGATATTGACACCGGGGACGACGCCATTGCGCTCAAGTCCGGCCGCGGCACGGAAGGAGTTCGCATCGGGCGGCCCACCGAGGACGTGGTGATCACCAATTGCACGTTGGGCAGCGCGTTTGCCGGCGTGGCCATCGGCACGGAGCTTTCCGGCGGCATCCGCAACGTCGTTATGGAAGACTGCGTGTTCACCAGCGGGGCCAACAGCATCTTCATCAAGAGCCGCGAAGACCGCGGCGGCATCATTGAGGACATCCGGGGCGCGAACCTGGATTGCCGCGCCACCACTTTCCTGGTCATTGATTTGCTGACAAAGGGAATCAAAGACGAAGAACCGGTCACCGGCCCGGCGGGGTTGACGCAGGCGCGCGCTCTCAGTTTCTCCAACATCAAGGTCAATGTGCAGACGCTGCTGGACGCGCATTTGCTTTCAGCGGACAAGCCGCTCGAGGGGCTTTCCATCAGCAATGTCACCGGCGCCTGCCGGCGCGCGATCAACCTGGCCAACCTGCGCAACGCAAGCCTGCGAGACATTCATGTGACAGGCTACACGGGGCCATTCCTGACCCTGGCCAACGCCACCGGCCCCGGCCTGGACAAGATCACCGCGCCCGGAGACACATTCACCCGCGCGCCCGGGCCTTGAAGAGTCCAACGGAGTGATGGAGTGTTGGAGTGATGGAGTAATTGAGATGTGGGCAACCGGCCATCACTCCACCACTCCATCACTCCATCACTCCATCACTCCGCCAGGAGATCGGCGGCGGCGGCGTTGGAGGCGACTTGGGCGGGGTCTTTGGAACCGGGGATGGTCGCCGAAACCACCGGGTCCTTCAGGCACCAGGCGATGGCCCATTGCGACATGGGAATGCCGGCGGGCACTTCCGAGGCGCGGATGTTTTCCACTTCCGCAAGGTCTCTGCGCATTCTTTGCGGGTCGAAGGTGGCGCGGACATCATTGGGCTGGAAGGTGGCGCCGGCGCGGTACTTGCCTGTCAACAAACCGCTCGCCAGCGGCACGCGGGCCAGGACGCCGAGGCCGTCGCGGCGCGCAACGGGGAAATACATCTCCTCGGCGCGCCGGTCCAGGCGGTTGTAGAAGACCTGAAGCGTCTCCACCCCAAGCCTGCGGGCTTCGCGCGCCTGGGTTTCGCTTCCCTTCTGCATAATGGACACGCCCAGATGGCCGATCCTCCCCGCGCGCTTCTCCTCCGCCAGCGCGGCCCACAGTTCCCCGTTCAGGAAGACGGTGTCGGGGCCGGAGTGGAACTGGTAAAGATCAATCCTCTCCACCCGCAAGGCGCGCAGCGAGGCCTCCAATTGCCGCCGCGCGTCCACCGCGGAAAAATCGTCCGTGCGGTCCATGAACTTGTTAAAGTGATGACCGAACTTGGTGGCGACAATCCAGCGGGAGCGGTCGCGGCGCGAAAGGTAATCGCCCACCAGGCTTTCGGCCAGGTGGTCGCCGTAACATTCCGCAGTGTCAATCAGATTGATTCCCAGTTCCGCCGCCTTGTCAAGAATAGCGTCCGCCTCCGCCTGGGTAAAAACCCGCCCCCATTCCCCGCCAAACTGCCAGGTCCCTAGGCCGATGACCGAGACTCGCAAACCGGTGCCGCCAAGAATTCGATAACGCATGGAATCAATTAATATTTTAGAGGAGTGGAGGATTGCTTGGCTCTGTGAGCCAGGCGGGCGCGGGTCATTCGCTCGCGAAGGCCGCCTTCATTGAGGAAATCCTGTTCGAGCCGCCTGAGTTGCTGATCCAGCAGATAGCACGTCAGCTTAATGAGGCCGATCATCACATTGGCGGCGATGAGAGGGTCGGGGTTTTCAATGCCTTTCTTGAAGGTTTCGTAGCCTGCATCAGGCTGGCGGTTGAGTTGACGGAGGCGTTTGGTATAGGGATGTTCCCTGGGCCATTCCTCCGCCCGGCGCAGCCGCAGGAAATCGCGGTAGTCTTCCAGCAGTTCGCCCAGGCTGGCGCGAGCCACGCCGGTGAGTTTGATTTCGGTTTCCTTGGAAGTGCCGGACGCCTCGCTGCCTTCAAGGATGTTTTGCTTGCCGGAGCGCGCGGCCTGCACCATCTGGTCGTAGGTGCGGTCGGATTTTCTCAGGAACCGCTCACAGAACCGCACCGTGCCGTCATAGACGATGCGGGCTTTCTGAAAGGAGAGCAGGTTTTCGTAGCCGCCGTGAGGGGGAATGAACCCCGCGCCCGCGGGGGCTTCCTTCTGAAAGGGACTTAAGGGACGGAAACGACCCAAATCCGCCGAACTTGAGTTTCTTGCGTCGCTTTTGTCCCTTGCGTCGCTTTTGTCCCTTGCGTCGCTTTTGTCCTTTGCGTCGCTTTTGTCCCTTGCGTCGCTTTTGTCCCTTGCGTCGCTTTTGTCCTTTGCGTCCTTTGCTTGATTGTGCGTCTTCATATTGGTGTCACAGGCGCCTTCTATTTGGGCGCGGCTGGGAGGAGGGCCAGGATTTCCTGCTGTTGCTGATACCACTCGCGCAGGGAACGGGAGAGCTGCGACACTTTGAAGTCTTTCAGATGTTCGATGAGCAACGACGCTTCGATGTCTTTCTTCAATTCGGCGTTCAGGTCGGACTTGGCATCGTCGGCCCAGCCTTTGAAGGAGCCGGTCTTCTCGTTGAGCGACTTGGCGGCCGCCAGGCGGGTCTCTTGATCGTATTTGAACGCCGCCACCTCGACCCGGCCCGCGTCCAGCTTGCCCGAAATGTGGTTGGTTTCGTCCTTGGCCATGACGACGATTTTGGCCAGTTCGATGATGCGTTGCTCCAGTTTGGCGACCGCGTCGTCTTCGCCGACGGCGCCATTGGCTTCGACGCCGAGGGTGCGCGGCGCGTCTTCCAGCTTGACGCAGACTTGCTTGATCAGTTCCTTCTCCAATTGCTCAAAAAGTTTCCGACCGCGCTGGAGGATGAGGTCGCGCTCCTCCTTGGTGAAACTGGTTTTCTTGTTGTCAAGGCCGACGAAGGTTTTGTAGTTGGGGGAATCCAGGAGCTTTTCCAGCCGGGCAGCCAGGTTGGTGGTGTTGATGCGCGGGACGACGGGAACATTGGCCGGTTCCGATTTCAGGTCCAGTTTGAGGTCCACGGGAAGGAAGGAAAAGAGGGCGCGGTCCAGGCCGCCCAATTGGGTGATCTGCGTGTTGAGGTATTTCCAGTGGGCCTGGGAACGTTCCTTCTGGTTCAGGTCGCCCACGAAGTCGAACGGGTTCTCGACGCGCAACGAGCGGGTGTCTTTGCGAAACCAGGAAAGCAGGTCCGCGAACTGGCCGGCCAGTTGCCTGGCGTAAGTGGCGTAACTCAAGTTGACCTGTTCCAGCGGCACGCGGTCGTTGGTGTTGCGCGGCGAGCGGGCGCGGATGAAGGTCTCGATGACACTGTTGGGCAGCAGATCAATGGTCTCCGCCATTTCGGCGTAAGCATTGACCACCGGGTCGGGGCCGTAGTCGAAGCGGCGCACGTCGCCGTAGCGCCCCGCGTCTTCGTCGGTGGCGAAGAGCATCTTCTTGTCGCGCGCTTCGGAGCTGTTGAAATAGCCCCAGGCGATGGCCGCGCGGTCGTGGGGCAACGCTTCCTTGACCGTGCGCATGCGCCAGCCGAGGAAGACGGCGCTTTGCAAGATATGGTAGTCCATGACAGAATTGGCGGTGAGCTTGTTGGTGTAGGCGTCGGTGGGCTTGCCGGTAACATAAGCCTTGAACCACTCATCCAATTCCTTGCGGCTGAGGGTTCCGTCCAGGCTGCCCGCAAAGTTGTGGCGCAGGCCCAGGATATGGCCAACCTCATGCGCGACCACTTCGCGCACGTAATCCTGCGAGATTCGCAGCACCGCCTCATCGGTCAGGGCTTCGTTGGTCAGGACTTCCTGCAGGCCGTGCGCCATTTGCGCGGCGAATTCCCGCGGGTCCATGTCGCAGGCGGGCGCGGAGGAGAGGAACGGGACTTTGAAGCGCACGCCGGGCGCGCCTTTTTTGTCGTCCTTCTTCGGCTCGGCTATTTCCTCCAGCGTGCGAAGGAGCACGCGCGCCTCGGCCCGGCCGTGGAAGGCAAACACGCTGGTGATATAAGCCTGCCCGTGTTGGGATTCGCCGCTGAGAGGGTCCAGCAGGACGTCGGCGTAGGCGGAGCCGGCGTTGTCCCACGGCACCCATTGGATGATATTGTACTTGGCATTGGGCGCGGTCGCGCCTTCCGGCGCCTCGGCCGCCTGCACCACTTCCTTGCCGAAGGCCAGGTTCCAATAGAGAATCCCGTCCTGGACGGCCTCGACGTAGTTGGACGGTGTGTTGGCGGAATAGTAGAGCAGGATCGGGCGGCGGAGATCGAAGCGGGCGATGCGGGCGGAAACCCGGCCGGTGCCCGGCTCGATTTTGCCCTCGGTTTCAAAGAAACGCGTGTAGCGGCTGTCCATGACGCCGGGTTCCTTGCCGTCAAACGCGCCGGGCTTGTAGGGCGAGAGGAAGTAACGCGCCTCGTATCGCGCCTCGACGTCCGCGTTTTCCTCGCGGCTGCGCAACTGGATGCTTTGGCGGACGATGACCCGGCCGTCCTCCGCGCGCATCTCGAAGACCCGGCTTTCCGGCACCTCCAGCACCCGGTCGCGCCCTTCGGTGTCCAGAGCGCCGCCTTCCGTCCAGGTTTGGGTGAACACCCGGTGCATTCCCTTGTTGAAATCAATCTCCACCCGCTCGGCGTCCTGGCGCACGATGGCAAAGCTGGCCAGCAAACGGCGCGCCGGCAAATCTTCCGTCACCACCAGCCCGCGCGTGGACTCGTACATGTCCACGCCGTCCGGGAACAATTCAAACCGCACGATTCTCCCCGCCAAACCCGTGCTCGTCGCGGCCCGCGTCTGTGGAATCAGCGACGCGGTGAACAGATAGTCCTTGCCGAAGCCGTCTTTGGGGATGGCGAGCAGAAAAGCCTCGCCCACCTGCAATTCCGGGGCGATCTGATGGGTGTCGTCGGCGCGCGCCGCGGGCGGGCCGCCGGCGGCGGTCAAAAAGAGAAGGGCAAGCAGCGTCGGCGCAACCTTCGCCATCTGCGGTCTGGAAAAACGAGACGGGTTGATCGGGGAAAACAATTGTTTCATAGAGAAAAGGAACGGGTTCATGCTCAACTCCCAGGAACATGACCAAACTGCGGAACGGTTTCAATCCAAATCCTTGAGCATTTGCTCGATGGTGGCGAGGAGCACAGGCACATCCACTTGCACCGAGTCCCACAACACTTGATAATGGACGTCGTCATATCCGTGGCTCAAGCGATCGCGCGTGCCGGTGATTTCCTTCCAGGGCACGGCAGGATGCCGCGACCGCAAATCCATCGGCAGACGCTTTACGCCTTCGCCTACGATTTCGATCAACCGCTCCAGCGCGGCGGTCGCCTGCCAGTCGGCCAGCAACTCGTCCAGGGTTTTGCCCGCGCAAATACTCTGGAGATGGCACGCCGCCTCTTGAATCTGCAGCAGCGTCACCCGCGGATCATGCTTGCTCATAAATAGGAACCGCTTCCCGGCGCACGGCCGCTTCAATGTATTTGTTGAGACGCGAACAAAAATCCACCTTGCGCCCGATAATGGCGGACAGTTCGTCGCCGTAGCCGAAGTAGCGAAGACCAACCCCATCCAGTGCATGCGGCGCGAACTCCGCCAGCACATCCACGTCGCTCCGGGCCGGGTCGAAGTCATCCCGCAGCACCGAGCCGAACAGGCTCAACTTGCGGATGCCGCGCGCGCGGCAGAACTCCGCGATCCTCTCGCGGTCAATCGCAATGGGCAATTTGGCTGATACTTCTCCGAAGCTCATGCCAAAAAAGTAGCGCATGCCCGCGCCACTGTCACCCTGAAATATGAGCGATGGGACACGCGGCGGATTATGCGCGCTTCCTGGGAGCGCGCGTCCCGATGGCGGATCGGGATGCGGCGGCCCGCGCCCCGCGGCCCTCATCCGAACCGTCCGTCAATTCGGACCTCCTGCCCGGCGTAACGGCGCATGACCAAGATATTCACCTGGTTGGTAGGGCAGAGCTGCCGCTCTGCCAAGAATTCTTGGGCGGCGCAGCAGCGCCGCCCTGCGGGGTTGGAAGCGAGTCACGCCTCGACAGTATGCACACTGGTATCGGAGGGGCATGAAGAAAAATGCGACGGTCGTAGACCGCCGCTACATTGCTCTTGCTTCTGCAAGGACGTCACTGGGCGGCTTGGGGGAAGATTTGGTAGAGGATGAGATAGACGGCTACGCCTGTCACAGAAACATACATCCACAAGGGCCAGGTCCAGCGGGCGATTTTTTTGTGCAGGTCGAATCGCTGTTTCAGGGCGCGATTTAGGGTCACCAATATCAGCGGGACGATGGCTGCGGCCAGGATGGTGTGGGTCGTCAGAAGGGTCAGATACCAGGGGCGAAACCAGGGCGGGTTCTGGAATCGGGTGATGCCGACCAGATAGTGGTAGGTCAGGTAACATATCAGGAATATTACCGAAGTCGAAAAGGCGGCGATCATGCAGGCGCGATGGGCCGCCACTTTCTTGCGCCGGATGCAGACAAAACCAGCCGCAAGAAGAATCGCGCTCAGTCCATTGAGCGTGGCGTTGACGGCGGGCAAATCATACACGGTCATAATTCACTGTTCTCTATTCAGTTGATGGATGGCGGCGAGGATGGGCGGGATGCACCCGGTTGTTTCGCCGTCAAAATAGCCCCGGATGCGGCCCTGCTGATCCAGCAACACCAGCCGGGTGCTGTGGATGACCAGGTCCACCGGCGTTTCCCGCTCGGCGGGCGGCTTGTTTACCATGCTCAACTTCAATTCGTCCATCGCCAGGTGGCGCATCATTTCCTTCGGGCCGGTCAGAAACGTCCAGACTCCGGCGCGCGCGCCGAATTTTTCGCCGTAGTTCTGCAGAACGGACGGCGTGTCATAAGCGGGATCGCTGGTGAGGGAAACCAGCCGGACGCGCGGGCCGGCCGGCAGGGCGTCCTGCAACTGGGCCATGGTGGCGGAGACGATGGGACACGGCCCCAGGCAGCGGGTAAAAATAAGGTCCACGACGCAGATTTGCCCGCGCAAATCGGCCTGGGAAACCATCCGCCCATCCTGATCGCTCAAGGAAAAGTTGGTGACAGCGCCATAGACCGGCAGCGGCTTGGCCGGCGGCGCGGAGACAAGCAAGGCGGCGACGATGGCGAGCGCGATCAGGGCCAGGCCGCCCCACACGACGAATTGGAGTTTCAGGGTCGTGTGTGACATGGAGTGGTGGAGTGGTGGAGCGGTGGAGTGGTGAAATAGCGCGCGGATATGGAATTCCCATTACTCCATCACTCCATCACTCCGTTTCCCCAGGTTACTCATAGCCCGATCCGGCGCTGGCGCCGGCGCTGGAATTCCTGGCGACCCATTTGTCGTAGTCCTCCTGGGAAACGACTTTGAGGGTTCCCCTCATGCCGTAATGGGAAACGCCGCAAAGCTGCGCGCAGTTGATCTGGTAAGTGCCCACCCGCTCCGGCGTGAACCAGGCCGGAATGCTCATGCCCGGAATCGCGTCCTGCGTCACGCGCATCGGCTTGATGGAGAAACAGTGGATCACATCCATGGACGTGATATAAACGACCACCGGCTTATGCACGGGAACCACCAGCTCGCTGGCGACAATGAAGTTGGATTTGTAATTGGGGTCCGTCTTGTCCAGGCCGTAAGGGTTGTCCGCGGAAACATATTTCATGTCCTGCTTCGCAAACACGCCGTTGGCGCCCGGATACCAGCCATGCCAGTTGAATTGAGCGGCGATGACTTTAATTGTGGTCACGTCGCCGGGCTTGCTGCCCTTGGGAAATTGCTCCACGGCATGCGCCCACAGCGGAATGGCCAGGCCGATGAGCAGCGCCGCCTCAACCAGGGCCACCACCCCTTCCAGGTAGGTCGAGGTATGGCCCTTGACCCCCGCGTAGTCCGCCGTGGGATGGGCGCGGCGGCTGAACCTGAAAAGAACCAAAAGAAAATAACTCAGCCACCCGACAAAAAGCAGGAGCATCAAAACGTGGACCCCAAAAAGCAGCCTGTCCACGCCCGCGCCCGTGGAGGAGGCGTCCAACTGCAAACCCAAAAAGCGTTTCAAATTCAGCAAGCTGTTCATCCTGTTAGATTCTTACGTTCAAAATCCCGTTAGATTATCTCCCGAAATTTGGGCGGCGCGGCAGCACCGCCCTACCAAAAAATTCAAATATCCCTGGCTAGGCTTGTTCTTGCGCGGGCGGCTTGCCGGTTTGTTCCGCCTGCGCCGTGGCCGCGGCTTTGCGCGAAAGGAAAACAAAGAATGAAGCCGCCCCGACCAGGACCGTCACGATCACGCCCATCAAACTGAAGATGCCGGCGTTGAGACTTCGCGCCATGCTGGAATCGGACTTGCCGAAGCAAGCCGCGCAGGCCAGCAGGCTGGAGGGCGAGGCGAACCCCGCCAAAACCGCGCCCGCGACCATTGTGATCATTTTTTTCATAGATAACTGATATGCTTGAGTTTCCGCAACACCGCCCGGCCGTACCAAATCATTCCCCCGCCCGACAGGAAGGCGGCAATGCCCGCCAGCAACAGCGCCGTCCGTCCGCTGGACCTGTATTCATTGATCAGCCATACGCCAAAGAAAAATGCGAGCAGTACCACGCACGTCACAAATACGATATGAAAAGTTTTCAATGACATACCACCGCGACTCACTGCACATGTATTATACTCCCTGGTTGCATGGATTGCAAGGTCAGAAACATCAGCCCGGTGGCAAAGAAAACGGTGAAGCCCAGCACCAGGTAAATCAGCTTCTTCTCGGAAATCAGGTGCATGAAGAAGCCGGCCACCAGAAAGCCCTTGGTGGAGGCTATGATCAGCGCGACGAGGATGTTGGTCTCGCGGCTGTGAAAGTTGATGTAGGACGCCCAGACGGTCAAGCCCGTGCCGATCATGAGCGCCACGCCGACGATGGCGTAGGTGCGCATGTGCCTCTTGGCCTCTTCGACGGAGTGCCTGGCTCCGTCCGCCGCTGGTGCTGTGATGTGTTCGCTCATATAAGTCCTATAAAAGGTAGAGAACCGGGAACAGGAAAATCCAGATCAGGTCCACGAAATGCCAAAAAAGGCCGGAAACCTCGACCCGGTTGATGTATCGCTCCGGGTCGGTTTTCCAAACCCCGGCCAGCGGACCCCAGATGGCGAAAATGACAATGGCCCCGCCAATGACATGCAAGGCGTGCAAGCCGGTCAGCACAAAATAAATGGCCAGATAGGAACTGTGCCACGGGCCGTAGTTCTCGATCTCCTTGCCTTTGCCGTCCGCGCGGTCCTTGATTTTTACGAGGGGAATTTGAGCGGGTTCAAGCTTGGTGTCCGTGGACGGCGGAAGCATCAACTCAGCGTGGTTGGTCACCATGCGCGCCGCCTCGAACGCGAAAATGTTTGTGTCTTTATTGTCGCGGTCTATGTGCCCGTCGTAAATCGTGCCGTTCTTGAGCTGAACCTCATAGTGATTGAATTTGTCCCGGTATTCGAAGCTCTTGATGCCAAGAAAGACCAGGGCGCACAGGAGGGTGACGCCTTGATAACGCTTGTAGGCGCGGAAGTCATTCATCTTCAGGGACGCCCAGCCAAAAACCACCATCACGCTGGAGAGAATCAGCACGAGGGTGTTGATCGCGCCGAGGCGGACGTTGAGCAGATGCAGCGGCCAGGTCCCCGGATCGGCATTGACGCGCAGCAGGATGTAGGAGGAGAACAGGGCGCCGAAGAGCATGACTTCGGAGGCCAGGAACAGCCAGATGCCGAGCTTGGCGTTATAGAGGCCGGTATCCGGCCTGGCTCTAACTGCGTAGGGGATTTCCATGCGTCAACAATTGCGCCGGGTCCGGCTCGTTTTGGGGGGTGAAATCGCGCGCCTGCCCGGGCACGCTGTATTCGTAAGGGCCGCGAAAAACTTCCATCGGTTTGGCAAAATTGCCGTGCGGCGGCGGGGTCGGCGTCTGCCACTCCAGCGTCGTCGCCTCCCACGGATTGTCCGAAGCGGCCTTCCTGCCGTGGCGGATGCTCCAGAAGAAATTGATGATGAACGGGATTTGCGCCAATCCCAGGCAAACGGCCGCCCACAGGATCGGCTTGTTGAGGAACAACACGAAGGGACTCAAGCCCGGAATGCCCGGCGAGCCGGCCGCCGCTGGCACGGCCGCGTAAGTCAGCCCGCCGTCATACATGCGGCGCGACATCCCCGCCATGCCCTGCATGAACATCGGGAGGAAGATGGCGTTCATGAACATGAACGAGAGGCCAAAATGAACCTTCCCCCAAAATTCATTCATGAACCGCCCGGTCATCTTCGGATACCAATAATAGATTCCGGCAAACAGCGCGAATATGGTCCCCGGCGCCACGATGTAATGGAAATGCGCGATCACATAATAGGTGTCGTGCAGATAGATGTCGCTGACGTTGAAGCCCAGCGGCAGCCCCGTCAGTCCCCCGATGCCGAACATCGGCAGGAAACCGAGGGCGAAGAGCATCGGCACGGTGAAGCGGATGGAGGCGCCCCAGAGCGAAATGAACAGGGAGGTGAGGATAATGACCGACGGAATGGAAATCATCATCGTCGTCGTCTGGAAAAACGTGGCGATCTTCGTGCCCATGCCTGTCAAATACATGTGATGCGCCCACACGATGAACGAGAGGAACCCGATCACCAGAACGGAATAGACCATCGAGCGGTAGCCCCAGATCGGCTTGCGCGTGTTGTTGGCGATGATTTCCGTCACAATCCCCATCGCCGGCAAGATCAGCACATAAACCTCCGGATGGGCCAAAAACCAGAACAAATGCTGCCACAGCAACGGGCTGCCTCCGCCGCTGACATGCAGCGCCGTCCCGGACACCATCAGGCCGGTCGGCAGGAAAAAGCTCGTGCCCAGCAGATTGTCCGCCAGTTGCAGCACCCCGGCGGCTTCCAGCGGCGGGAAGGCCAGCAGCAGCAAAAAGGCGGTGACAAATTGCGCCCAGACGAAAAACGGGAGGCGCATCCAGCTCATCCCCTTGGCCCGCAATTGAACGATGGTGGAAATGAAATTGACAGCGCCCAGGAGGGAGGAGTTGATCAGGCAGACCATGCCGATAATCCAAAAGGTCTGCCCGTTGGGCCGGTGCAGGTCGCTGACGGTGGCCAGCGGCGAATAGGAGGTCCAGCCCGACTTGGCCGCTCCGCCGGGAATGAAAAAGCTCGCCAGCATGATGAGGCCGCCCACGACATAAAATTGGTAGCTCGCCATGTTCAGACGCGGGAAGGCCATGTCCGGCGCGCCGATTTGGAGCGGGGTGACAAAATTGCCAAACGCGCCAAAGGCCAGCGGCACAATGGCCAGGAACACCATGATGGTCCCGTGCATCGCGCCGTAGGAATTATACAAATCCGCCGAAATGACGCCCACCGCCCCCGACTTATCGGCGCTGATCATGTCCGGCCCGTGGAGTTTGAGCAGCAAATGGCCGATGACCGGGACGGCCTGCCCGCTGTGGCCCAGTTGCCAGCGCATCAGCAGCATCAGGCAAAACCCGAAGAGCATGAACAGCAGCGCGGTAATGCCGTACTGCATGCCGATGACCTTGTGGTCGGTGGAAAAAATGTATTTCCGCCAAAACCCCAATGTCTCGTGATGCGCCTCGGGCGCGTGTGATGTATCCTGCATGATCCGCTGCTGTGAATAGCGCTGCTCCAGTCAATACTGCAATGCGTCACTCATATTAAATCGAGTTTCGGCTCGACAGAGTCTCGCCCTACCAATCAATACTAACGCCGGCCGCCCCTCCGCGCAAATGGACGCCATCTGTTTTCAACAATGCTTCATTTCTTGTCGAATACCATGAGCGCGAGTAATAACGGCAGATAGACGATGGAGGCGTAAAACAACCGCCGCGCCCCCGCCATGCTGATCCGCCGCGAAAATTGAAAGGCGCACCCCGCAAAGCCCGCCCCCAGCGCCAGCGCCCCCGCCAAATAAACCGTCCCGGCCAGCCCAAACACGAAGGGACACAAACTCACCGGCAACAACCCCAGGGCGTGGCACAGCGCCTGGTTGCCCGTCCGCGCCCCGGTTGGGTCCGTCACCGGCAGCATCACAAATCCCGCCCTGGCGTAATCCTCCCGATAGATCCAAGCGATGGCCAGAAAATGGGGCAGTTGCCAAAAGAACAGGATGGCAAACAGCGCCCATCCTTCGCCGGTGATTTCTCCCCGCGCCGCCGTCCAGCCCATCAGCGGCGGCAGCGCGCCCGGAATGGCCCCGATGACGGTGTTCAGGGTCGTGACGCGCTTGAGCGGCGTATAGACAAATAAATAGCTGGCCAGGGTCGCCGCTCCCAGCAGGGCCGTCAGCAGGTTGACCGCCAGCGCCAGATCAACCAATCCCGCCCCCGCGCAAACCCCGCCGATGATCAGCGCCGCCTCCGGCGTGATGCGCCCCGACGGCAGCGGACGGTCCCGGGTCCGGCGCATTTTCGCGTCCAATTCGCGCTCCATCAGTTGGTTCAACGCGGACGCGCCCATCGCGAGCAGGCCGATGCCGAGCATGGTGTGGAACATCAGGCCCCAGGCCATCGGCCCGCGCCAGCCGGCGTAAAAGCCGACAAACGCAGTCAACAATACCAACGTCGTCAGGCGCATCTTGAACAATTCGCCCAGTACCGCCGCCGCGGATTTGTCCGGCGCGCGCGATCCCTCCAAGGCGGGCGCGACGGGCAGGGTTTGGATTGTGGCTTTCATCAATTTTCAGTAACTAATGACTCTCCAAGAACCGTGCTGCGTCCCCACTCTTCCCGCGCCGGGGGCGCCAGGTATCGGAAGGAAATAATCGTAATCAGCCCGCCCAGGGCCAGGCTCAACGCCCCGCACGCCACATGCGCCGTGGTGATGTCCGCCGTCTTTCCCGTCCAGATCGTCGCCGCGCCGAGAAAAATTTGCGCCACAATCAGCCAGAACCAGGCGGACGCCAGGCGGCTCAAGAGATGCCGCGCCCCCAGTTGCCGCCGGGCCAGCCACGCGCAAATCGCCACCATCACGAAAATAACCGCAGCCGTCATGCGGTGGACCATTTGCAGGACGATTTGGAAGGCGGTGATCGGCGGATAGTCCTGAATCTCATTGCGTTGCTGGTTATATTTGACAATGGCGGCGGCGGAAGTGTCCGGCCAGATTTTGCCGTAAGCGGCGGGAAAATCCGGGATGGCCAGGCCGGCATGTTGATGGCGCATGGTCGCGCCGAGCGCCAACTGCGCGAGAATCAACAGCGATGCCGCCGCAAAAAAGCACCGCAACCTTCTTGTGTCGGCCTCCGCTTGGGCCGGAAGCCGGTTCCAGAATTTCGTCTGGAACAGGGCCATCACGGCCATCAGCGCGAAAAACAGTTGGGCCAGCGTCGCGTGGAAAATCCCCAGTTGATCCTTGAGCATCGTCACGCGCAATCCGCCCAGGACGCCCTGCGCCGCCACCGCGAAAAATGCCGCCACCCCGAGCCACCGCAGCCATTTCGGCGACGGCTCGCATTTCGGCCAGAAGAAGGACGCCGCGAGAGCCGTTGCGCCGAGGGCGGCCAGCATAAGGTCGTCCCCCAAGTGGCTGGGGGAGGGAATTGCGGATTGCGGATTTTGAACAGAAGGCAACGAAGGTAACGAAGAGGAAAGGGCATCTTCCTTCGTTATCTTCGTTTCCTTCTGTGGACTCTTTTTCATGTTAGTTCGTATTGCGGATTGGGGTATGAGGCAAAGGGTGACACCGGCCAGCAGGAGCAAGATGCCGCCCCAGCGCAGCAGGGGGCGCGATTTGCGGCCAAAGAGCCAGAGGGCGAGGATGGTCGTCAGCAGTCCGACGCCCGAAGCGACCAGGCGGTGAGTGTGTTCAAAAAAAATCCCGCCAAGCCATTTCGAGACCGGGAAGAAAAACAGGTTGTAGCCGTAAGTGTTCGGCCAGTCCGGCACCGACAAGCCCGCCTCGTGGCTGGTCACCAGTCCGCCCATCCAGACGAGCACGAAAGTCGCCGCGGCCGTCAGCAGCGCAAAGCGCCGCAGGGCCGGATTATCCGCCGGCGCGCTGGCTGTTGGTTGTGGCGAACCGTTTGGCACGGTGAGAATGGCCCCCTTTACGGCGCGGGGGAAGGGACTTCCACCGTGAAGTCGGCGGTCACGGCGTTGTCTCCCTCCACCTTGATCGTTTTGGACACGCCCGTCGAAGTCTTGCCATGCGCCTTGAGATGATAGGCGGTGAGGGTGTAATCGCCGGGCGGCAGATTGGGGATTTTGAAACTGCCATGATCATCGGTGACGGCGAAGTATGGATTGCTCACCACGCCGACGTAGGCGAACATCCAATTGTGAACGTCGCACTGGAATTTCACCAGAACCTCCGGATGCGTGAACGTCTTGACATTTTCCTGGCCGGCAACCTGGGGGATGTTGAACACCTCCGCGCCACCGGCGGCCGTCGGCACGGCATGGACATTGTGCGAGCAGTCATCTGAATTCTTGATCTTGATCGGCTGCCCGACCATCATCCCCAGCACATACGGCTCGTACAGACATTCCGTTTGATCCAGAACCACTGGTTCCGTCGGCGTCGGGTACTTTTTCCCTTCGCATCCCTTGGAAACATAGACAAAGACATCCTTCAATCCGCCGTCCTTGCCGACCTCGTACCAGCGCGTCGTCACGGGCGTGGTGTGCATCGGGCCGCAAGCGTCGGTGAACTCGATCACCTTTTCCTGCGGCGGGGTTCCTTTGAGGGTCACTTTGCCGGTCACGTCCGCCCCCGGGGCGGCTTGCCACCCGGCGGCCAGCGCGAGGGCCGAGAGAACTGCAATGGATTTCTTCATGGTTTAAACAAAAACATGTCAACTAACCGCAACGGTTTAATCTAGCACGCCTCCGTCCAAGCGCAAGCGGTTGCTTTTTGGCGGCGGCCTGCCCCAGGGCCGCTCTAAAGTCGCCGCCCAACCACGAGGGGCGGGGAATTTCAGCGGCTTTCTGCCGAAAGCCGCTACGGGCCAAAAAAATCGTAGCGGCGGATGGCAATCCGCCGCCATCTTCTGGTGCCGCCAAACCCTGAGGGACATGGAATTTTGGCGGCTTTCTGCCGAAAGCCGCTACGGCGCACAGGACAAGGATCCGGACTTTAGAGCGGCCCTGAGCCTGCCCGGGTGTAGCGTTGAGCCTGCGGCTCGAAATCGGCGCGCAGCGCCGACTCTACAACAACCGGTCTTTCCGGTGGAAGAGGATTGATCCCGAGCGGCTCTGATTCTACCTTGCGCGCATGTTCAACCGAATCGTCCCGCTTTCAATTCTGCTGTTCGCAGGCGCGGCATGGCCTCTTTGCGCCGCGACGTTTTACGTCGCCACCACCGGCAACGACTCCAACGCCGGTTCGCCCGCCGCGCCGTGGAAGACCATCCAGAAAGCCGCCGACTCGCTGGCGCCCGGCGACACCGCGCTGGTGCGCGGCGGCGTCTATGGCGAAGCGGTTACGATCCATGTTTCCGGCAGCGCGGCGGGCGGCTGTGTGACGTTCCAGAGTTATCCCGGCGAGACAGCCATCGTGGACGGCGCGGCGTTGCGCGTGCCGGCGGGAGACACCGGGTTGTTTTTGATCGCGGACCGCAGTTACGTGGCGATTGAGGGTTTTGAAATCCGGAATTACCAGGCCATCACTGCGTCCCGCGTGCCGGCGGGCATTTTCATCACGGGCGCGGCGCACGACATTACCCTCCTCTCCAACCGCGTGCATGACATCGTCAACACCAATCAAAATGGCAACGCTTTCGGCATTGCGGTTTATGGCACGTCCGCCGCGCAGCCGGTCAGCAACCTGGTCGCCCGCGGCAATGAGCTGTTCCATCTCAAGACGGCCAACAGCGAATCCTTCACCCTCAATGGCAACGTCATCCGCTTCGAGGTCAGCGGCAATTTGGTTCACGACAACAATAACATCGGCATTGCCTTCATCGGTTTTGAAGGCGCCTGTCCCGATCCGCCGCAGGATCGCGCGCGCGACGGTCTTTGCCGCGGCAATGCCGTCTGGAACATCAGCGACAGCGCCAATCCCTCCTACCAGGCCGGCGAGTATTCCGCGGACGGCATTTACTGCGACGGCTGCTCCAACGTCGTCATCGAATCCAACCAGGTTCACCACTCCGACATCGGCGTGGAACTGGCCAGCGAGCACGCCAACGGAACGGCCGACCGCGTCACCCTCCGCGACAACCTGATCTGGTCCAACTCCACCGAAGGCATTGCCATCGGCGGCTATGACGCCAAACGCGGGCGGACGCTGAATTGCGCCATCCTCGGCAACACACTGTATCACAATGACGCCCTTCAGGGCGGCAGCGGCGAGCTTTACATCCAATACCACACCGCCTCGAACAGCATCCTGCGCAACACGCTCGCCGCCAATTCGCAAAATCTTCTCATTGACAGCCCGTTTCCCAGCACGAACAACCTTCTGGATTGGAACCGGTACGCCGCGCCCGGCGGCTCCAACAACGCCCGATGGGTCTGGCAGGGCAAAACCCGCGCCGGGTTCACCGCCTGGCGCGCCGGCGCCTCCAACGACATCCACTCGACCTTTGGCGGGCCGCCTTTTGAGAACGCGGTCCAGGGCAAATTTCCTCCGCCGCCCGCTCCGCCGCCCTGAGCGTGTTATTTTGTTGTGACTGTTTAGGTAGGGACGCCTCGGCGAGGCGTCCGCGCCGCGTCCGGCGGCGCAACGGATCGCCCCCGGACGCCTCGGCGAGGCGTCCCTGCCTGAATAATTACATTTTGTTTATGTGCGTGCTTTTGCGCTTTGCTTTCGAGGAATTGTCCGTTATACTCCCTTCATTGCCAAAGCAGGGCGGTGTTGATGAATGAAATTCTAAAGTACTTGGAAATCGGCGTCGGGGTGGTCCTTCTCTTCGGGGCCGCCATCTTCGTCCACGAATTCGGCCACTATTGGGTG
>Ga0182027_10004126_pt1 | contig 22688 bp, 22 predicted proteins | sample 712E1DmetaG_FD_121300 | JGI IMG/M metagenome (GOLD analysis project Ga0182027, IMG submission 121300) | Permafrost microbial communities from Stordalen Mire, Sweden - 712E1D metaG (Illumina Assembly) | ecosystem: Environmental > Terrestrial > Soil > Wetlands > Permafrost | place: Sweden... | reverse complement strand
TTGCGTGGACACGGGCACCGGGCTCACCGCACCGGCCAGACGATCTCGGTGCGGAGAGCGCCGGGATCGTGCCCCTGGTCCGGACCTACGACGTAGATCTCGCGCGGCGGGCCGGCTGTCTCGTGGCCGTGTTCCTGGACCCACTCGCCGAGGGCGCGATAGGCCGGGCCAATTCCCTCGTAGCCGCCCGCGTGGACGGTCGTGGCCGCCAGGCCCCCAGGGATCGTCGTCGCGATGACCCGACCGGCCGGTTCGATGGGCTCGTCGACCGGCATGCCGATCTCCATGTCGAGCTCGGTCTCGGCAGCTTCCGCGTTGTGGTAGATGCCGTACGCAGGGCCGGCGAAGCGGGCGCCCTGTTCGCCTGCGACCTTGAAGACCTCCGCCAGCGGTCCCCCGATGAAGGGCCCGAGGTCGGCCCAGGGGGCCCGGTCTCTGACTGCAGCGGCCGGCTGGGGCTTCGTCTCACGCAGATGGACTTCGTAGGTCATGGCCAGCTCCTCGCGTGCAGCATCGACTCGCGGAGGGAGATGGCGTAGCGCTGTCTGTCGGTTTGCTCGCTCAATCGCAGGCGATGGGCTTCCGGCAGCGCCTTCGTTCGCTCGGGCTCGCCGGCGAGGACGGCTCGGATCTCGGACGGCGGCATATCGAGGAAACGGAGCGTCCTGATCCGGTCGGCGTCGATTGCCTGAGCCATCGAGTAGTACCGGTAGCCGGTTTCGGGGTCGACCGCCGCCGGTTGCAGCAGGCCCACCTCGTCGTAGTGGCGGAGGGCCGGAATCGAGATTCTGCAGACTTCCGAGAATCGACCTATGGGCAGCAGATTGCGCATCAGCGCCCTGATCCGCCAAGCCTCGACCCTCAGCCAACCGTCGAGTCAAGCGGGTGTCCGAGAGGCGATGGTAGCGACTGGCAATGGCCGCGTGGGCGCGCCGGACGCAGAAGTCGGCGCGTTGGATGCCGGCATCGCGCCAGGCAGACCTGGTTCCGACGACCCTCGACTGGTTGCCGTCAGTCGGTGAGAAGGAGGTCGAGGACGGACTTCCTGGTCCCGGTCGTCGTGGTGACGGTGACCTGATAGGCGCCATAGGGCCACGCCCAGGGGCTCGAACGCCAGGCGGTGCCGATCGAGCTCGGGGGCGGCCCGAAGGAGGCGCTCGTCGGCGGGATCAGGAACTCACCCGATAGGATCGCATTCGCCGCGATCTTCGAGCCGGCCGGACCGGAAGCCACGCTCGCGGCCGGCAGGGGAGTGACCGAGCTGTCCGGCAAGAAAGCGGCCGGCGGGAGGTACACCGGGTGCTCAGGGCCGCCCAGGTACACGAACGAGACGTGCTTGACTATCACATTGGTCGGCCAGGTCACGGCCACGGCATAGACGTTCTGCCCCGTCACGAGAGGCACTCCGGCGTAGACCGGCGGCGAACCGAGGGCGACCCAGCTGGTAGTCGGCGCAAGGGCGCTGGGGCCGGCGAAACCGCCGGCACTGCTGGTCATGGCGGCGGCCGCGAACCCCCAACGCGCGTCGGAATCGAACGCACTCAGGCTGCTCCAGTCGACGGCCGACCAGGCGTAGTTAGTGGTGACAGAGACCCCAGGCTGAGAGACGCCGGGTGCCAGGCTGGGCGCAGGGAACGGGAACCCCCAGCGGTAGTCGTAGGGGGGGATAGGCGCATACGTAGGCGTCGGCACGACCGTCGGAGCGGAGGTGACAGCAGGTGGCGGCACGGCTGCGATCTCCGCCGCCGGCGTCGGTGTCGTGCTCGGAGACGGAGTGCGGGCGGGCACGGGACCAGCCCATGGCTTGAGCAGGGCGGCTGCCAGGAACACCAGGCCGGCCGCGAGCATCACGACTTCGCCGCGCAGGCGCCGGCGGCCTCCGACGCGTTCGACCTCGCCGACCCAGCCGTCGCCTCGGACGGCGCCGTCAGTCGGCGTGCTCGAGCCCGGCCGGACCGGTGCGACGGGCACGACCTCGACGTCCCGGCGCGCGGCAACGTCTTGGAGCGGCCTGGAGTTCGACTCGCGGCTGTCGCGGATGAACCGAGTGCGACGCTGCATTCTTGTGAGGCGTGCCTTCTGCGTGTTCCCCCCGGGTCCGGATAGTACTCGCGTGAGCCCGAGAGACGGCCGGTTGACCTCGAACAGGCCACCTGCCGCGCCACCTGAGGGTGGTCCAGCGGCGTGACCCACGCGATGGAACGCGCTGCTGCCCGGGCAGCGGCCGCCCGCCGGCGGCCTAGGATGAGTGACGATTCTTGCCATGGGCGCGAGTGACGGCGCGCTCCCTAGCAAACGGCTCGGGCTCTCCCTCCCCGGGCCGTTTGCCGTGTCTGGGGGCCGCGTGCCTCAGCCGGCTGCGCCGGATCCCTCAGTCGCCCTGGCATCGTTGCCAGCCAGCTCTGCCTCGAGCATCGAGGCGAGCTCGCGCGCGTTCGTCGAGCCATAGTTCGCGTAGCAGTTGTTCATCAGGACGTGCAACTCCCGCGCGTCCTCGGCGGCTTCGCGGATACGCGGCACCCACTCCGCCAGCTCTGCTTCGGTGTACAGGTAGCGGAACCGCTCCACCACGGGGATGCCGGTGGCCTCCCAGGTCTCCGTCCGCCTGCCGTGGAATCGCACCAGCGCCAGCTCCGGCGAAGTCACCGCCACGATCGGCGGAACGCTGCTGCGCAGACCCTGCGGCCCGTCCACCATCACGAACGGAATCGCGTTGTCGGCCAGGAAGTGGAGCGTGCGCTCTCGGTTTCTGTCGCTGAACCATGTCTCGCTGCGCAGCTCCACCGCGCAGCGAACGTCTCCCAGCCGCTGCCTGGCTTCGAGGATCAGATCGCGGCTCTCGCTCGTGGGAAAGAACCAGCGTGGATACTGGAGCAACACCGAGCCCAGCTGGCCGCTGGCGCGAAGGGGCTGAAGCCCGGCCAGATACATGTCCCAGACCGCGTCGCGCAGCTCGGAAGGGAGGTCGCGGGCGTAGAGGCGCGGCCTGGCCGCGAGTTCGGCGGGCAGCGCGTTGCGGATGTCCTTCGGCAGCCTCTTCGCCTCGGTCGGCTGGCCGGTCATCAGCGCGTGGGCCTTGGCATCGAACACAAAGTCCGGCGGGGTGCGCGCCGCCCAGGCCTCGGCCACGCGAGGGCTCGGCAGGGCGTAGTACGTGGCATCGATCTCCACGATCGGGAAGGTTTCCGCGTAGTAAGTGAGACGTTCCTCGGCGGTACCGGCGCCACGCGGGTAGAAGACGCCGGGCGCCGTCATCGTCGGATCTGTCCACGAAGCCGTCCCGATTCGGATCGTCGTTCCGGCGTGAGTCACGAGCGGGACGGCGGCCGCTCGCGCCACCGCGATGGCTCGTTCGCTGGCCACGTCCGCCCCGGGATCGTGCGGGTTCGCTTCGGACGAAGGTTCGAGCGTCAGCTTCGGCATGTCCTCAGCGTGCCGCATCGGCGCCGTTCGCGCCAGCGGCGAGGCCGCCGGCAGCCCCGGGTCCGGGCGAGGAGAGGTGCGCGACCTGATCGCGGCGGTGACTGGGGAGACTCCTGCCGGAAACGGCCCGAATCATCGGGCCGAGGCGTTCCCCCCAAGGACGCTTCGGCCCGATGACAGATCAACGGCCGGCCGCGATCTCCACCAGGACCACGCCTCCGTCGGCGATGCCGCGCTCGAGGTGGGCGACGTAGCCGAGCGGCCAGAGCTCTCGATTGATCGCCCGGTCCAGGGCCGTGAGCCGCTCGCACGACGCTGCGCCACGGAGCAGGGCACCGCGGATCATCGAATCGTCGAAGGACGGCACGTCGGCCCGGGCCCGAATTGCCAGGCCGCTACAGCCGTCATGGAACCACGGCACCGGGCCCAATTTGCGAGCGGCGCGGACGGCGAGCGTCTGCGATGTAACAGGCATGATCCACCACCGGGGGACTGGTCAACCGGGATTGTACCATCGACCGCCCGGCCCACAAGTCGCGCCGCCGTCACCGCCGCGCAACCGCGCCCGGTGAACCATTCCGCAGGGAATAAGCGGTGCAGGCCGGCACCGACTCGGCGCCGGCGACGATTGGGGCCGCGAACCTGACTCAGGACGCCGTCAGAGCCTCTCGCATCAGCGCAAAGGCGCGTTGGTGATCGCCGGAGGCCGCCAGCGCGTCGGCCAAATCGCGCAGCGACTTGCGGACCAGCGACGGACTGCCCGCCGTCCGGGCCAGCTCGGCCGCCTGTTCGTTGGCCGCGAGACCGCCGGCCGTGTCGCCGAGCGCGGTCCGGGCGCGAGCCAGGGTCAGGAGGGCATCGACCGAGGCCTTGGCGTTCTTGTTCAATTGCGCAAGCCCCAGGGCCTCGTCGGCGTATCGGGCGGCCTCGTCGGCGGAGCCCCGAGCGAGTGCGATGCGGGCCTGACTGTCGAGCACGAAGGCAAGCCACCATTTGTCGTCCAGCCGCTCGAACCGCGCCCGAGCCGAGGCCGCCATCTCGGCCGCCCTCGAAGAGTTGCCAAGGGCCAGGTACGACATCGACAGGTCGTTTTCGAGCGCCCCGCTTTCGCGCTCGGCCTCTGCCCGCCGGAAGAGCCCCAGGCTGATGATCCCCGTCCGAACTGCCGCCTCGTAGTCGCCGGTCTCGCGGTAGCTGTAGGCGAGATCGAACATGTAGGCGGCGCGACGGCGGTCGTCAAGATCGGCGTCCAGGCCGCGGACCTCCTCCAGGTATGCCAGAGCCGCGTTGTGGTTGCCCTCGAGCGACTCGTTGGATGACAGCGCCATCAGGATGCGGGCCCGGAAGTCGGGCTCGACCTTGAGGCCGGCTCTCACGCGGGTCAGGATCGCGTTCAGGATCGCCTTCGACTCGGTCGTGTTCTCGCGAAGGTACTGCGCCGCGGCTACCCAGTACTCGGCCAACGCGGTGTCGGCGTCGCGGTGGGCGGCACGGAACAGTTCCGCGGATTCAGTCGCGCACGCGATGGCATCCCCGGCCTGATCATTGCGGATCATGGCCTCGCTCAAGCCGCGCAGCAGTTCTGCGCGCGCGCCCGAGGGCTGGGGGGCCTCGAGAAGGTTGCAATAGGCGGCGATCGCCTCGTCCCAGCGACTGCAGGCCAGGAGCAGGTCGGCCTCCAGCCGGGCCCACGCCGTTGGTTCGTCGTTGATGAGTTGACTGGCCGATATCCCGAGTCGCCCGGCGAAGTGGTTCAGGGCCGCCATCGAGGGACGGCTGAGGCCGTTCTCGAGGGCGCTGACGTAGGCCTTGGTGTAGCGAGGATCGGCCAGCTGGGTCTGTGTCAATCCGGCGGCAAGCCGCGCTTTGCGCAGCCGCTCGCCGATCTTCCTGGCAAGGGGGGAATCGTCGACTCTGGGACGGGTGGCGCTGACTCTAGGCATGCGCACAGTTTACGACGTGTGTCAGGCAGTTTGAACAGGGGCTGTTGCCTGTGTGCCTACAGGTTTAGTAGCACTTGACCGCGCCGGCCGGGGTTCTTACGATTCGGGCGCCGACGGAGCCGCGCCGGCCGGGGTTCTAGGCGGGCGACCAACCCTCCCGAAAGGAGTCGCCCAATGTCCCTCCGTTCCTTCAGCCTTCGCGCCTTTGTTCTGGCCTGGATCCTGGCAGTCGCTCTGGCATTGCTTCCGGTAGCGACCGTTCTGGCGGATGGAGGACCGACAATCTTCCCCCGCTGACGCAATGCTCTCGACTCGCTAACGCGAGTTCCGGGGCCTCGTATCTCTTCGCCCGTGCCCGCTGGGTAGCTCGAGCCGGGGCGGCTGTCGGCGGACCCGGTGCCAGCGTGTCGGGCGCTGTGGGCAGTCCGACGACGGCGCTGAGTCGGCGATGCGCCCCACCGGCCTCGCGTTCGGCCTGATCAAGCGGCTCGTAGCCCCTCGGCTTGTGCCGGCTGGTGCGTCAATGGGGCGGAGTCGTTGTCCGTCCCGGGGCGCTGTGGCAGCCTCGTAGCTGGCTGGGCGGGTAGGTCCGGCAGATCCCTTCTCTACCACCACTGGTGGAATGCCAGAGGTTGATTCCCCTTCTCGTTTGGCCGTTCGTCCCAACGCCAGCGGCAGGAGCAGACAAGTGTTTTGGAATCGAGCCGCGCGAGAGGCGCGGCGCCAGAAGGTCCTGGATGATCTGATCGAGTTGAATCCGGAGGAACGCCGGCTCCGGATGGATCGGGCAGTGGCGGAGGGCGACGTCCGAGCCGGCGAGGTCGAAGAGGCGCTTCGAGTCGTCGCCCGGCTCGATGCCCTTCGGGTCATGACGATCCCCGGCGCCCGCGACGAGGCGCCGTCGATCGGCGCGACGACCGAAGGGCCGCACGAGTCTGTGTCGGTCGAGGCGGTCAAGAAGCCGTCGAAGAGAGCGCGCCGTCAGGTCGCCATCGAGGTGAAGCCCGAGTTGATCGATGTCCCCGTGCGCGAGGTCGGTGCGTGGCGACGGAATCGCGCCATCGCCCGCGAGGCGGCCGTCCGCAAGGCCGTCCGCGCAATCGGCGGATCTCCAAGACGACGAAGGCTTCGCCTCACCGCGTCGGTCCAGGCCCGGACTCCGGCGGTGGCCGCGGTCTCGGACGAAATGGCCGGTGCGCCCGACGCGCCGTTCGCGATTGCATCCGCCCCCGAGACCAAACCGGAGGAGCAGTGGCCCAGCATCTCCTGGCTGCGGCCCTAGGCAAGCCATAGCGTCGCGGCCGGGTGGTTCAGGACAAGGGGCACCGTGGCTCGTCACCGGGCCGTGGTGCCGTCGCCAGGCGTTTAGGGGTCGCCCGGTGCGCCCGACGCGCCCGGCTTCGCCACGGCGACCTCCAGCCGGTCCAGCAGAGGCGCCTGAGCCTGCTTGATCCGGCGCCTGGCTTCCTCGGGCGCGAACCATTCGACTCGATCGATCTCGGGGTAGGTCTTCATCCGGCCGGAGAATGGCGGCCATTCGAACGAGAACGTGTTGCTCGTCGCCTTCGCGGGGTCCAGGTCCCCTTCGGCAGCCCAGGCATAGACGACCTTGCCGCCCTTCTGCTTCACCGTGCCGAGATCGACCAGGGGCCCGGCGGGAACCCGATGGCCGGTTTCCTCCTCGAACTCACGCCTGGCCGTGACTTCCATGTCGACTTCGTCCGGGCTCGGCTCGCCCTTGGGGATCGACCAGTTGCCGGCGTCTGCACGGCCGAAGAACGGGCCGCCCGGATGGGCGAGCAGGACCTCGATGCGCCCCTGGCGGAGGCGGTACAGCACGATGCCGGCGCTTCTGCGATTGCTCATCGACAAGAGGGTACGCGAGGCGGCCGGCTGCCGTCTTCAACGGGGCGCCGTCTTCCAGCCCCGAAGCGGCACAATGAGCGAAAGCATCGCGGTTGCACCACCGGAGGAGACCAGACATGAACGTCCGCAAGCTCGGGACCAGCGGAATTGAGATCACGACGGTCGGCTTCGGAGCCTGGGCGGTCGGCGGTGGGGGCTGGGCCTTCGGCTGGGGACCGCAGGACGACGACGACTCGATCCGGGCGATAGTCCACGCCGTAAGCAAAGGCGTGAACTGGGTGGACACGGCCGGCGTATACGGCCTCGGCCACTCCGAGGAAGTCGTCGGTCGAGCCCTGGCGCGCATTCCTGCCTCGGACCGCCCTCTCGTGTTCACCAAGTGCGCCCTGGTCTGGGATCCGCAGAATCCCCGCACTCCGGCAAAGCGGATCTCGGAACCGGCTTCGCTCCGGCGCGAGTGCGAAGCCTCGCTGCGCCGCCTCGGCGTCCAGCGCATAGACCTGTTCCAGATTCACTGGCCGGACGACTACGGCGTCCCCGTCGAAGAGTCCTGGGGCGAGCTGAGCCGCTTCGTGGACGAAGGCAAGGTCGGAGCCATCGGCGTGAGCAACTACGGCGTCGAGCTGCTGGAGCGCTGCGAGCGGGTCCGCCACGTCGACTCCCTGCAGCCGCCGTTCTCGTTGATCGCCCGCGATTCGGCCTCGGACGTGATCCCATGGGCCGCCGCCCACGGGACGGGTGTGATCGTCTACAGCCCGATGGCCTCCGGGATTCTTACCGCCTCGTTTTCTCCTGCGCGCGTGGCCGCCATGGCGGAGGACGACTGGCGGCGACAGGCGGGCAACTTCAACGAACCGGCCCTATCGCGCAACGTGGCCCTGCGCGACGCCCTGCGGCCGATTGCCGGGCGCCACGGAACGACGGTCTCGGCGGTTGCCGTGGCCTGGGCCTTGGCCTGGCCGGGCGTTTCCGGCGCGATCGTGGGGGCCCGGTCTCCCGAGCAGGTCGACGGCTGGCTCGACGGCGGCGCCGTGACTCTCACCGTCGCCGATCTGTCGGAGATCGCGGCCGCGGTCGAGCGGACGGGCGCCGGATCGGGCCCCGTTCGGCCGGCGAGAAGCCAGGCGGAAGGCTAGTCCGCCAGCGTGACGCCCGCGGCCCGGCAGTCCGCGGCAAAGGCGGCCTGCGCCTCGCGCGTTGGCTGGTCGACGGTCGGGAAGGCAACGAGCCGGTCCAGCCCGATCTCGGCGCAGCGGCCGATGAAGTCGACACGCTGCTCGCCCGGAGTTCGGGAGTCTTCGTCGGCGCAGTAGAGCGATAGGCGGAGAGTGGCCGGGTCGCGCCCGATCTCCTCGCACCTCTGGCGGGCGATCTTCCTCAGCTCGGCCGCCTTCTCCGTCCCGATGAAAACCAGGTTCAGCTCGTCGGCGAAGCGGGCGGCCAGCCGGAAGGTGACCTCGGGGCCGTTGCCGCCGACGACGATCGGCGGTCGCGGCTTCTGGATGCCCTTCGGAACGTTGATCGCGTCCTTGACGCTGGCGTACTTGCCCTCATACGTGGCGTGGCCGGGGGCGAGCATCCGCGTGATGATCTCGAGCGCGTCGCGCAGCGCGCCGAGCCGGTCGCCTATCGGCGGGAAGCCGTCGCCGTACGCCAGCCACTCGTCTTCCTTCCAACCTCCGCCGATCCCGACCTCGAAGCGGCCGCCGCTGACCACGTCGCGAGTGGAAGCGAGCTTGGCGACGACCGCCGGGTTGCGGAAGCCCGTGCAGATGACCATGTGACCGAGGCGCACGCGTGAAGTCACCATCGCCATCGCGGTGAGCGTGGTGAACGACTCGAAAGTGATCTCGTCGAGCGGGTCCGGGACGGTGTGGAAGTGGTCGAAGACCCACTCCGACTCGAACCCCAGCTCTTCGGACTGGCGCGCCAGCTCCAGAGTGCGGGCCCACGCCGCGGCCGGGTCCCAGCCGTTGTACTCGTACTTCCAGCCCTGCGGGATCAGCAGCCCGACCTTCATTTCGGCCTCCAGAGGTAGTCGCGGTGAGAGCCGCTCGCGGTGGGTCCATGATGCGACGGATCGGGCCTCGTCGCAGAGTGAACGGGCCCGCCGGGTCAGACGGGGACGGACGCCTTCAGCAGCGTGGCCGAGCCCGTGGCCGCGCGGACGCGATAGGTGCCGGTCGCTCCGGCCACGAGCGCCGTTTCGAACCGCTCCAGTCGGGCGACCTCGGCTCCGGCCTCGATCTCGGCCACCCCCTCGATCGCAGTCAGGATGTGGAAGCTGCGCCCGCCCGTGTCCAGAGGCAGGGGAGTGGCCCCAATGCGGGCGAGGTCCAGGTCGAAGTAGGGGCAGTCGATGGCGTCTGCCGTTCCCGTGGCGCCGGCGACGACAGGTGAGGTCGGCTCGCCCGGTCCGTCGGTCGTGGTCACCTCGACGGACTCCTCGATGTGCAGCTTGCGCCCCGTCGACTGCGGCCGGCCCCAGTCGTAGGCGCGATACGTCGTGTCGCTCTCCTGCTGGATCTCGTACAGGAGCAGTCCGGGGCCCAGCGCGTGCAGCGTTCCGTCGGGAATGAGCACCGCCTCGCCGCCGTGCACCGGCACCGTCGCGGCAACCTCGGCGACCCGCCCTTCGCGGATCGCGGTCGCCAGCTCGACGGCCGTCGTCCCGGGCCTGACTCCGAGCAGGATTCGGGCGTCCGGGGTGGTCTGGAGGAAGAACCAGGCTTCGGTCTTGCCGAACTCCTCGGGACCCACCATGCGCCTGGCCTGCTCGTCGGTGGGATGGACCTGGACCGACAGCCAGTCGGCGCAGTCGAGGAGCTTGGCCAGAAGCGGGAAGCGCCGGCCGTAGCGGCCGTGGACGGACGAACCCAGCAGCGCCGGGCCGTGTTCCGCGGCCAGACCGGCCAGGCTGCGCCCCGCCAGCGGACCCGTTGCGACGACGCTATCCCCAAAGGCGATCCAGGCCTCACCGATCGGCGGATCGGAGGCGCGCAGACGCTGCCCGCCCCAGACCCGTTCGCGGAATTGGGGTTCGAGCGGAAGCAGGCTCTGGCCGAGGCCCTGGCCGGATCCTGATACCTCTTCGGCCCTGGCTTTCTCCACGATTGGAGAGGTTACAGCGCGCCCGGCTCGCCCGCGCCGCCCGCCGGCGGGTGACGGCTCGGCGGGAAGCCTTCAGACCTGAGTCCCCGCCGGCTCGGGCTTCTCGACGATCCCCTCGCGGCGCGGCTCCTCGACCGGGAGAAGCAGAAGCGCTCCCACGACGTAGCACACAACCCCCAGCAGAAGCGCCGCTCGAGGTCCGGTTCCGTAGCCGAGCCAGCGGTTGACGTTATCCATGACCACGGCTCCGCCGATTGCGAGGGTGAACGTCCCGGCCGAGGCCGTGGCCACATTCGAAATGCCCATGTAGCGTCCCGTGGATGCCTTTGGGACGAGTTCGCTCATGAGCGCCCAGTCGACGGCCAGGAAGGCGCCGGCCGAGGCCGCGAACAGGCTGGCGCCGAGAATCGCCACCGGCAGGATCGGGGCGAAAGCCCCGATGGTCAGCCCGACGCCGCCCAGGGCGCACGATCCGTATATGACCGGCTTGCGGCCGATGTGGTCCGACAGCCGGCTGGCCGGCAGCACGGCCAGCGTCAGGCAGGAGGCCACGACGCCCAGGAGGATGAGCTTGGTCTCACCAGTGTTCGAGGCGTCCATGCCGAAGACCTGGGCGAGGTAGAAGGTGCTGAAGGCTGGGAAGAAGGCGGCCCCGGCCAGGACGAAGAACCGCGAGCCCACGAGCCACAGGAAGCTGGTCTCGCGCAGGAGGTCTGAGCCCCACGCCTCGGCCGCGATCGACAGCCACGAGCGGCCGTTGCGCGACTTGACGCGGTCGCCTTCGTGGACCCGGAGGACGACGCCGAGCATTGAGGTGAACTCGACGACGCCGAGGGCCAGCGTCCCGTAGAGGAAGGCGTTGGGGTCGACGGAGCTCAGCGTCACGGCGAGGGCAGCGATCACGTAGCCGGTGATATTGCCCAACGCCTGGAACAGGCCGATCAGGCCCGAGGCGAGCCCAACCTGCTTGGCCGGGACGAGATCCGGCACGTAGCCTTGGAAGGGACCCTGGGAGAAGTTGGAGCTGAACTGGAGCAGGGCCACGAAGGCCGCGATGGCCGCCACCGAGTTGGAGGTGGCCACGCCCGCGAGGAAGATCACGTCCAGGGCGGAGCCGACGAAGATGTATGGCTTGCGGCGTCCCCAGCGGCTGATGGTGTAGTCGCTGATGGTGCCGACGGTCGGCTGGACGACGATCGCGATCACCATTCCAAGAAGGGAGATCTCGAACGCACCGATGCCTTCGCTGCCCTTGGGGACGAGCCCGGTGAACTGCAGGCGCCCGTTCACGATGTCCACGATCCCGCTCCAGACCGTCGAGATGCCCAGCCAGTAGAGCGAGATTCGCACGAGGTGGGAGACGGGCAGCGGCCGAGTGGGGCGGCCGAGAGTGTCCTGCCCGGGGGCTGTCGTCATGTCTGAAAGTATGGCCGCTCGAACGCGTCCGCGTTCCCGGGCAGCGCTGTCATGCAGCCGACACCCGTCTCCGCCCCCGACTGCTAGGCTCGGCCGCAACAGATCTGGAGATCCTGATTTGGGTAGTTCACGCCGGCATCTCACCTCGGGCCGACAAGAACCGCGCTACTACCTGTCGTTGGGCGACTCGCTCTCGACCGGGGTTCAGCCGATCGGTCCAGAGCACCTCCAGTTCCGGACCGACGAGGGCTACTCGGATCAGCTGGTCGCGCTCGCCCACGAGCGGCTGCCGGGTCTTCGCGTCGTGAAGCTCGGCTACCCGGGCGAGTCGACCGCTACGATGCTGGACGGCAGCCTGTTTGCCTACCCCCAGGGAAATCAACTCGCTGAAGCGGCCAGCTTCCTGCGAAGCCATCGAGGCGAGGTCGCCTTCGTGACCCTCGACATAGGCTTCAACGACTTCCCGACCCGTGACCTGGCGGGCATTGCGCCGGGCCTGGAGGCGGTCGCACGGAACCTGCCCGGCATCCTGGAGACGCTCCGGGAAGCCGCCGGGCCGGACACGCCGATCGTCGGAATGACGATCTACGATCCGTTCCTGGCGGACTGGGTGAATGGGCCCGACGGACAGGATCTGGCCAGGACGTCGGTGTACCAGGGCGTGCTGCCCATCAATGCCGGCCTGACTGCCATGTACACCGCCGCCGGGCTCGGTGTCGCGGATGTCGAGGGCGCCTTCGCCACATCCGATTTCGAGACGATGGTGATGCTGGAGGGCTTCGGTCCGGTCCCGCTCAACGTGGCCCGGATCCACGAGTGGACCTGGGCCGGTTCGCCGCCGCCGCTTGGCCCCGACCCTCACGCCAACGCCCGGGGGTATCGCGCCATCGCCGAGGCGTTTGCGAGAGTCCTGCTCCCCTGAGCCGTCGGCCCGGGCGGCTTTCGCATCCTGGGCGTAGCCTTTCCCGACGGGTTGATGTCGTGTAGCTCGGAGACGGTTGAGATGTACGGGTTGGCTCTGGGGTTGGCGATCCCGGTGGTCGTCGTCGTAGTTCTGCTTGTGGCAGGCGCGCGTTCTGGCGATCGCTTCGAGCGGATCGCACGCTGCCGTGCCGGGCACCTGTTCACCTCGACTGTCGTGCCCGGAGCGTCGCTCAAGGCCGTCAGGCTAGGTCGAGTGCGCTTCCAGCGCTGCCCGGTTGGAAACCACTGGACCCTTGTTCGCTGGGTGGACGTGTCGACGCTCACACCGGAAGAGATCAGCCAGGCCCACGAGCGGCACGACGTGAGCATTCCGTGAATGAAGAACCCGCCGGCCTTGCGGCCGACGGGTTCGAGCGGTGGTTCCGGCGGCGCGGCCGCCTGCGAATCAGTACCCGGTGTTCGTACTGGCAGAGGCCGCGGGCATGGACGTGGCCGCAGCCGGCGAGGCCGAGGCGCCGCTCGTGATCAGCGGCGCGACGAACCACTTGCCCGAGAGGCCCTGGCCGGTCGTGTCACCGGCCGCGGAATCGCCCGCGTAGTAGTAGAGCGGCTGGTGGTCGTACGCCACCTGAGTCGTTCCGTCGGGCCGCGTGATCAGGCTGAACGTCCCGGTCGCGCCGGTCGGCGGGGTGATCACCGTGCTGGCGGGAACGGTCAGCGCAGGCCAGTTCGTCGAACAGGTTCCTGTGCAGGTGGAGCTGTCCGGCGTGTCGTTCTTGAAGATGTAGAGCGTCATCCCGTTCTGGCCGGTGAGGTACGCACCCAGCGTGGGATCGTTCGTGACGCCGACCGTGAGGCTCATGGCGGCCGGGCTGGTCGCCGCCGCCATGGTGGGAGTCGCCGTCGCGCCCAGGACGGAGGCCACGGGCGTGGCAGCGGCCGAGGTGCAGGCGGCGACGAAGAGGAGAGCGGCGGTCGCAACCCCCGCGAGCGAGATGAATCGATTGGTTGGACGCATGGTTTCCTTCCGGGACTCTGTTTCCCTCCAATGAGGGTTCACAGGGATTACGCGGCGCACCGGCGTCCGGGTCTGAACCGGGCAGGCTGTCTCATCTCTCGCTCCGATATCCGTTTCGGAGCGGCATTTCGGACCACCACCGGGCCAGATCGGCAGTCGGCCGTCACTCGGCCGGCGAAGTCCCGTCGCTCGGGATAACGCGCAGAGACCGAACGGGCGACACGAGGACCCACAGGAAGGCGGCCGAGGCTACCGCGGCGCCGACCAGGATCGTCGTCCGGACGGGCAGGAACGATGCCAGCACGCCGCCGAGGAGCGAGCCGATCGGCAGCGTGCCCCAGACCACGAAGCGCATGGTCGCGTTCATGCGGCCCTGCATGTTGAGCGGCGTGATCGCCTGGCGGAAGCTCACCTGGTTGACGTTGTAGACAACTGCGGTCAGGCCGGTCAGGAACACCGAGCAGAAGAGCAGGGCGGCGGCCACGGGCGCGTTCGACGGCATAAGCCCGATGAGGACCGTGGCCGGTCCGCCGACAAACATCGAGACGACGATCGCCGGCCCGACGCCGATCGTCTTGGAGAGGCCGGCCGAGACTAGGGCGCCCAGCAGGACGCCCAGGGCACCCAGCCCGAAGACGATCCCGACGAGCGTCACGCTCAAGCCCAGTTCACGGTAGGCGAAGATGGGGAAGACCGAGAAGGCCATGCTCGTGCCCAGGTTCGAGGTCGCGGTGGACCCGGCGATCATGCGCAGGTAGCGGTTGCCAAGCACGTATCGCAGGCCCTCGGTGATCTCCTGGCGCAGGCTCGTGTCGACCAGCCGCTCAGGCTTCGACTCGTGCTTGCGGATGAGCGATATGAGCCCGCCCGACGCGAAGAAGCTGATCGCGTCGGCGATGACGGCGAACGGTGCGCCCACCAGTCCGATAAGTCCGCCAGCGAAACCGGGACCGACGATCTGGGCCGCCGCTTGCGGCACCGACAGCTTGGCGTTGCCTTCGACGAGATTATCGGGTCCCAGCAGAGCCGGCAGGTAGGACTGGTCGGCCACGTCGAACAGGACCGTCAGGGATCCGGTGATGAAGCCGACGGCGTAGAGCTGCCAGATCGTCAGGCCGCCCGCGGCATAGGCGATCGGGATCGAGAGCAGCGCCAGGCCCCGGCCGAAGTCGCCGGCGATCAGCACCGGCCGGCGGCGGACCCGATCCAGCCAGGCCCCGGCCGGCAGCGCGAAGAGCAGGAACGGCGCCATCTCGACGGTGCCGAGCAGTGCCACTTCGAGCGGGCTCGAGTCCAGGACGACAGCCGCGATGAACGGGATCGCCAGCTGGCTGACCTGGCTGCCCATCAGGCTGACGGTCGCGGCCAGCCAGAGCTTCATGTAGTCGGCGTGGCGCCACAACGACCGGCGTGGGGCGGCCGCGACGGCCGAGGCGGCGGTAGCGGAAGCCGGCTCGGCGGCCGGGATCGTCTCTGGCATTGCGCCATGGTATCCGCGCGGGCCGCTAGAGTTGCCCAAGAGCAGGGCCGGACGCTCCGGCAAGCGATCGCGGCGCCGCGCCCCAGATGCGCGACAAGGGAGGATCCTCCGATGTTGGGTTCGAGCCACCGTCGACGGCGCGGCGCCGAGCATCTTTCGGTCAACCCGCTCTTCGCGCAGGGTTCCGTCATGGCGCCCATTCCCGCCAGGCGGCTGCCCGACGGCGAGATGTCCTCCAGCGCGGCCTACCAGATCATCCACGACGAGCTGATGCTCGACGGCAACGCCCGCCAGAACCTGGCCACTTTCGTGACCACGTGGATGGAGCCGGAGGTGGGCATGCTGATGGCCGAGTGCCTGCCCAAGAACATGATCGACAAGGACGAGTATCCGCAGACGGCCGAGATGGAGCACCGCTGCGTCTCGATGCTGGCAGACCTGTGGAACGCACCGGATCCGAGCAAGGCCCCCGGCTGCTCGACTGTCGGGTCGTCCGAGGCGTGCATGCTCGGCGGCCTGGCCCTGAAGCGCCGCTGGCAGCAGAGGCGTCGGGCGGCCGGCAAGTCGACCGCCAAGCCGAACCTCGTCATGGGCATCAACGTCCAGGTCTGCTGGGAGAAGTTCGCCAACTACTTCGAGGTCGAGCCGCGGCAGGTGCCGATGGCCGGCGACCGTTTCCACCTCACCGGCGAGGAGGCGGTGAAGCTGGTCGACGAGAACACGATTGGCGTCGTGGCGGTGCTGGGCTCGACCTTCGACGGCAGCTACGAGCCCGTGGCGGAGATCGCGGCCGCTCTCGACCGCCTCCAGGAGCGCACCGGGCTGGACGTCCCGATCCACGTCGATGGCGCATCGGGCGGGATGATCGCGCCGTTCCTGGACCCGGACCTGCCGTGGGACTTCCGCATCCCGCGCGTCGCCAGCATCAACACCTCGGGCCACAAGTACGGCCTGGTCTTCCCTGGCGTGGGGTGGGTCCTCTGGCGCGACGAAGCGGCGCTGCCCGAGGAGCTCGTCTACCACGTCAACTACCTGGGCGGCGACATGCCGACCTTCGCCCTCAACTTCTCGCGTCCCGGCGCCCAGATCGTGGCCCAGTACTACATGTTCCTGCGCCTCGGGCGCGAGGGGTATCGACTGGTCCACACCGTCTGCCGCGACGTGGCCTGCGGCATCGCCGCGAAGCTGGCCGAGCTGGGCCCGTTCGAGCTGATCACCGACGGCAGCCAGTTGCCCGTGGTGGCGTTCCGCGTCAAGGCGGGGATCGACAACTTCACGGTGTTCGATGTTTCGCGGCGGCTGCGCGAGCGCGGCTGGCAGGTGCCCGCTTACACGTTCCCGGCCGATCGCGAGGACCTGGCGGTCCTGCGCATCGTCGTCCGAAACGGCTTCTCCCACGACCTGGCCGGCCTCTTCCTGGCCGACCTGGAGCGGCTGCTGCCGGAGCTGGAGCATCAGGCGGAGCCGATCGATAAGGCGCTCGCGACGTCGTTCCGCCACTGACAGATCGCCGGGCGCGGGAGCTCGGCCGGCGCCGCGGCCGAGCCGGGCTTAGTCGACCAGCTCGGCCGGCGCGATCGGTTCGACCCATTCCGTGACCGGGAAGCCCCGGGCGCGCAACTCCGCCACGATCTCGGCGCTATCCGTGGCGAGCTCCACCGGGGCCGCGCCGGTGGCGATCCGGCCCCGGGCCATGAGGTGGGCGACGATGGCGGCATGCCAGCCTGTCGTCTCCTCCATGGCGGAGAAGCCGAGCTTGCGGTCGCGAACGACCCGCATGTCGACGACGGCGCGGGTCGGCTGCCCGGCCTTGCGGCCGGTCACGATGACGTGGGCGATGACGATGTCGTCGACGGTCTCATCGGCGCGGATCTGCGGCTCGATCAGGGCGTGGAAGACCTGGCGCGGCACGACCTCCTGGTCGCCGACGCGGATCGGCTCCTCGGAGAAGAGGCCCGCATCCATGAAGCCCTTCCAGACGACGACGTGGCCCGGATATCGGACCACCTTGTTGCGCATCGAGCGCAGCCGCTTGCCCAGCGTCCACGGGGTGGTGGAGGCGCCGCCGGTCGAGAACGCCTCGAGCATGCCGACCGGCTCGCCCAGGTCGACCAGCTCGTACTCGGCCGGCTCGAATGAGGCGACCTCGACCGGCTTGCCGTCGCGGATGTAGGTGCTGCCGCCGGCGTACTCGTTCGTGAGCCCGTCCATCGAGAAGGTCAGGCGATAGTTCCATGGCGGACTCGGGTGAAGCGGCAGGCCGCCGTCGAGCAGCACGAGATCCTCGGGCTCGTCGAGCAGAGACATGGCATAGGCCATCAGGTTGCTGGCGAGGCCCGGCGCCTCGCCGCAGTCGGGCACGATCCGGACGCCGGCCTTCTTCGCACGTGCGTCGAGGGCCAGCTGGCCGAGCACGACGGAGGTGTTGCCGCCCAGGTCGCACCAGTCGGTCCCGGCTTCGATCGCCGCCTCCGTGAAGCGGAGGTTCAGCTTGTAGCTGATGGCCCCGATGGCGGCGTCGAGCGGACGCAGGAACTCCAGCACGGCGGGGGAGTCGGCGGCGTCAAGGGTCGCACCCGTTGCGATGGCAGTGCCCGCCAGCCGGTTGACCCGTGCCGCCGCGACAGCGGCTCGCGCCCCGTCCAGGTCCGCCAGCACGATGGACGCGGCTTCGCCGCGGACCGCCAGGTCGAACGCCGCCGCGGTTCCCTGGCGTCCCGCGCCCAGAACACCGTACTTGTACGCCCCGGTGCTGTCGCTCACGTCGCGCCTCTCGCTCTCCAGGCCAGGGCAGACCGCCCTGGCGAGTGTACCGCCGGGCTCGCTTTGGGCAGGGCCCGGGCTCAGATCACCGCCAGGACCGCCATGAGTCCGGCCGCGCCCGCCATGGCGACTGCTGCCAGCAGTGCGATCCAGCCGGCGCGGCCTTCTCGCAGCACCGCCGCCAGGCCGGTCAGAACGCCGGCCAGGGCCAGGAACGACAGCCCCAGGATCGACCTGGAGTTGCGCGCGCCGGCGTCGTTGGCCAGGTCCACCTGCCGGTTCTGCTCGTTCACCTCGGCGACCAGCTGCCCTATGGTGGCCGTCAACAGGCTGGAGGTGTAGGAGTCGAGCGGTGCGCCGCCGCTCGTGGCGGACGTGGCGGTCAGGGCGCCTCCGAGATCGGCCCCAGCCTGGTGCTCTGCCTCGCCCACTGCGATCGACCCGTTGTCGTTGTGCTGCAGCCCGGCGATCGCGCGATCCGTACCCTGGATCGCCAGCGCCAGGGCTTCCTGCTGCTCGACGACAACCTGGCCCTGGGCCGTGTCGCTGACCTCCAGGCGGGCCGAAAGATCGGCCGTCAGACGCGCCGCCTCGACCTGGGCGCGGCCGGCCGCCTGCGCGGTCTCGATCTGGATGACCGCCAGCACCGCGGCCAGCATGGCGATCACGCCGATCAGCAAGGCGGCCACGAGATCGAAGCGTCGCTCGGCCTGCAGGTCGGCGGCTGCGTCCGGGGAGATCATGCCAGCACCTCCACGCCGATCGCCATGACCACGCCGATCGCCAGCGCGACGACGCCACTCCCCAGCAGCGCGGTGCGGTGGCGCCGCAGCGGTTGAGCCAGGACGCCGAGCAGGGCGGCCAGGCTCGTCGGTATCAGGGCCAGGGTCATGAGCAGCGCCTTCTGGGCCAGCCCGTCGCCCGTGGCCTGCAGGCCGTCCGGATCGAGGGCCACCAGCCCGGCGTTCTCAGATCGGATGTCGGCCAGGCGTTTGCCCAGGTCGTAGCCTCCCGACGGCAGGGCATAGGCCGGGTCGCTGGGCAGCTGGGCGCCGGACGAGAGGGAGACTGCGAGCTGGCTCTGGACGCCGGCCTCGATCTCGAGCGCCTGCTGGACGGCCGGGCTCTGGCCCGGTTCGGCGGCCTGCATCTCCTTCGCCAGGATCCTCGCCTTGAGAACCTCGACGGCCGTCGGAAGGTCGCTCTGGTAGAGCGTTTGCACGTCGTTCATCGCGGCGGCGGAGCGCTTGACCTCGGTGCGCAGGGCCGACTGCCACGAGTCGTTGGCACTGCTGGAGACCATCGAGGCGCGCGCACCGATGATCGCGGCCACGACCGCGGCGATGGCGAGAAGGACCGCTACGCCGCCGTACCCTCGGTCGTGAGAGGCCACCTCCATCTCAGAGACGGCGACGGCAGGCGTCTCGATGGTGGCCCGCTCGAACAGATCGCCAGGCATTGCTCCCTCCGGTTTCTGATCAACCTCCCGGCCGGCTAACCGTGCCACTCTACCCGAACCGAACACGGAAGTCGGGGCCGTGGCTCACGCCGCGACCCCGACGTGTATCTCGCGGTTGACTCGCCTACGCGGGCATCTCCGCTTCCTCGCCGACGTGGAGCGGCTCGCCGGTTTCGAGCAGGGTCTTGAGGCTCGAGAGGATGTCGGGCCATCCGTGCTCGACCTCGTGGTAGGTCTTCGTCTCGCCCTCGAAGTCGTCGTGGACCAGGGTCAGCCGGCAGAGCGGGCCCTGCTTCTCGATCACCCAGGAGACGCGCGAGGGTCGCTCGGCCGCCATCTCCGTGTCGTAGACCATCGTGAACGTGTGGACCAGCCGATGAGGCGCCTCGATCTCGAGGATCTTGCAGTCGAGCGAAACCTGGTCGCCGTCGAGGTACACCAGGCGGGAGCCGGGCTTCCAGTCGGACTGGACCTTGGTGCCGTAGTAATAGAGCTGCGTATCTGCCGGGTCGGTGAGGGCGCGCCAGAGTCGCTCCGGCGTGGTGCGAATCAGGATCTCGTAGACACGGCGGGGCGGGACGCCCATAGGTTGCTCCTCCAGGTGAGTCTTCAGCGTGGCAGGCGCGTCAACTGTGTCGCGCCGGGGGCGCCTCGCCGGCGATCGCCAGCTACGGGAGTGGGACCGCAAACACGTACTGGTTCTGCTTGCCTGCGTAGTAGACCGCCTGATCCCATTTCTTGTAGTCCTGCGACAGCAGGTCGTACGGCACCAGCGAGTCGGGCGGACGCGAGTAGCCACCTCTGGTCTTGTTCCACAGCGTGGAGTGCCGGTTGTACCAGACGTCCTCGATGTAGAGGGAGAGAACGGTGTAGTTGTCCGTCAGCGCCGGATCCGCCGAGGCGACGAATCCCGAAACGACCCAGGTGTGCCAGCCGTACCAGACGAAGAGCGCGGCCGGCCGGTTCGTCAGCCGGATCTGCTTGACGACGTACTTGATCGCGGCCGCCATCGTCGGTTTGATCTGGATCGCGTAGTTGCCGTAGCCGCCCTGCTGCAGGCCCCCCGAAAGGCCCTCCGGATTCGGGCTGCCGTTGCGGGCTTCTGAGATCGAGTTGGCCAGGTCGTACAGATAGGCCTGCGTTTGTTCGGACGTGTCGGCACCGGCGTTCATGATGTTCTCCATGGTCTGCATCGCCGCCGGAATGCACCAGATGTCCTTCAGCTCCCCGATGAAGTCGCCCGGCTGATACAGATCCATCGCGAACTGGCCGGGAGGGGTTGGAGAGGCCGTCGGTCCTGACGGAGCCGCGGTCGTCGCCTGCGTCGCGCCCGTGGTGGCGGTCGCGGTCGCGGCCGCTATTCCCGAGGGCGCCGGCGTCGCGATGGCGAGGTCTTCGGTGGGCTGCACCCGCGGCCTGGCGGTGACCACAGGCGCGTAGCCAAAGCTCGCTCCATTTAGGGCCTGGGTCGCAGTGTAGAGGCCCGCCACGGCCAGGCAGGCTGTGACCGCCGCGCCCAACGCTATCTTCGGGACGCGTCCAATGCCCGGGCTCGCATACGCGCGGCCCAACTGGCTCTCCGCCAGGCGAACCTGCACGCGCGGGGGTGTCCACGCGGGCGCCGGCACGGGCCGGCCGATTCGATCCATCCTCGGAGCGAGCGCAAGGGCGAGGATCACGAGCTTGACGCCCTGCCCCACGCCGTATGCGGCCGGGATCGCCACCAGGCCCGCTGTCGGGGCCAGGCCCTGGGCCGTGATGAACAGGGCGACGAAGCTGGCCAGTGAGGCCAGCGTGGGTATCAGCGTGTTCTTGGTGGCGTAGATGGCACGGGCCAGTAGCTCGACCACGCTCTCCAGCGGAATCGAGACGGCGAACACGGCGACGAGAATCGTCGTGATGCTGACGTCTTCGGCGTCGAAGGCTCCGCCGGCCAGCACGATCCGGACGGCGAGCCAGCCCAGCGCCAGCAGGCCCACGGCGACGCCGGTCGACAGCACGGCAATCGTCGCCAGATTTCTGCTGAAGATCCGCCGGAAGGCGCGTCGATCGCCCAGGTCCGCGGCGGCAGCGAGGGCGGGGAAGGCCGCGATGGCGAACTGGGCGCCGATCACCAGCTCGGGATTCGTCTGGAATTTGCGGGCCCAGGTGAGGTCGGCAACGGACCCGGTCTGGAGGGTTGATGCGAGGGCGGTGAAGTAGAGCACGATGACCGACGATTCGAGCGGCTGGCTCAGCATCTTGGGCAGCATCAGCCAGGCATATTGCCGGAGGCCTTTCGCCCGAAGGTTGAGACTCGGCCAGGGCTGGAAGCCGGCCCGGAAGACCCCGAACAGGCGGATTCCGAGATAGGCGACCGCTCCCGCCACTGCGCCGATCGCCGACGCGTAGATGCCGAGCTGATCCTGCAGCACCAACGTGCCGGCGATGATCCCGCCCGACCACATAAGGGGCGCGATGGCGTACGTGAGCCAGCGCTTCTCCGCGATCAGGATCTCGCCCAGGATCCACGTCGCGGCAAAGATGATCTGGGTGACGCTCAGGATCCGGAACAGGCTGATGCACTCGTCCCGTTGCTGGCCGCTGAACCCCGGCGCTACGAACGACACGCACTGCGGAGCGAAGACGGTCATGACCACCGTCGCTGCCGTCATCGCCAGGATCGCCAGGGTCAGGAGGGTTCGCCCGAACGCCATTGCATCGGCCCGGTCCTCGTCTCGAAGGCCCACGAAGAGCGGCACGAACGAGGCGCTGACACCGCCCACGACCAAGACCTCGAGCACCAAGCTGGGGAGCACCTGGGCCGCGTAGAAGGCGTCGGTATCGGTTCCGGCGCCGAAGAAGTGCGCCAGCACCTTGGTTTCGAGCAGGCCCAGGATCACGCCGACGGCCGTGACCGACGACAGGATCAGGGCGCCCCGCGGGAGCGACGCCTGCGCCATCGCCCACAGGCGTGTTCGCAGGCTCGGTGCGTCAGGCCCGCCCGGTGGCCCGGCCCGGGGCGGACCGACGGCTCCGCCTGGCTGCACCGCAGGCCGGCCGGGCTGAGGCGTCACGTCATCCAAGGGATCGTTCCTCCGCATCCGTAGATCGGGAAGTGTGAGCCAGGGATCGGACAACGCGCAAGCTCGCCTGGGGTGGTCGCCTGCGGTATCGAACGCACAACGACGATCGGCGGCTCCGGCGTGGGGCGCGGGGCGCCGTTTCGCGCCCGGGTCGACCCGCTCGAGATCGATCGGGCCTGCATGGCCGGTGCTCCGCCGCTCGCCGCCCTCTTGACATGTC
>Ga0182027_10004125_pt1 | contig 22689 bp, 21 predicted proteins | sample 712E1DmetaG_FD_121300 | JGI IMG/M metagenome (GOLD analysis project Ga0182027, IMG submission 121300) | Permafrost microbial communities from Stordalen Mire, Sweden - 712E1D metaG (Illumina Assembly) | ecosystem: Environmental > Terrestrial > Soil > Wetlands > Permafrost | place: Sweden... | reverse complement strand
TGCGAACGCGCCGTCGCCACATCCGCCACCGCCGCGGCGGTCGCCAACGCCGTGGCGCGCGTCCCCCGTTCCAAACGGGAGGACATCGACCGGAGCCGCGTCTCCACCGCGCAGGTGCGCCGGCTCTACGCCAACCTGGCGGCTCTGAACCTGGCGGGCCGCCGCAAAACAACCGGCATCGGCCCGCGGCGCGCCGAAATCATCGTGCCCGGCGTGGCCGTGCTGCTGGACTTCATGCAGGCCTTTCGCCTCCCCGCGGTCTACTACTCCCGCGCCGGCGTGCGCGATGGCATCATCGCCGACCTCGCCGCACGCAACGTGGGGGCCGAGCTTTCCCGCTTGAGCCGCGACCAGCGCCGCGAAGTGGAAGACATGGGCCGCCGCTACGGCGTGGTTCTCGATCATGCCCGCAAGGTGGCCAACATCGCGAACCTGCTGTTCACCGCCCTGCAACCGCTGCACCAACTGCCGCCCGCCTGCGGCAAGCTGCTGGAAGCCGCGGCCCACCTTCTCGACGTGGGCCATCACATCAGCAGTTCCAGCCATCACAAGCATTCCTATTACGTCGTATCCAATTCCGATATGCCGGGATTCACGGAACGGGAGCGCCTGGTGATCGCCCATCTCTGCCGCTACCACCGCAAGAACATGCCCAGCCCGATGCACACCGCCTACCAGGGTCTGCCCGCGGAGGAGAAGCGCATGTTGCTGCCGATGATCCCGCTGCTGCGTCTGGCCGATAACCTGGACCGCAGCCACGAGCGGCGCATCGACAATCTGGAGTGCCGCTTGCGGGACGGGGAAGTCACCCTGCAGGTGACCTCGCACGGCGACATCGACCTGGAGCAGTGGGGCGCCGAGCGGGCGGGCGAGGTCTTCCGCCAGGTATACGGCCGGCAGATCGTTCTGACCAAGGCCCGTGACATTCCGGGGTCCAGGCCATGACCATGCGGGAGTACGCCAGGGGCGAGACGTCGGCGCTGCTTCACCGGTTGGCGCAGCAGGCCCGGCTTGCGGAGGAGTCGGCCGAGGCCGGCCCGATTCACGATCTGCGGGTGGCGATCCGCCGTTTGAGCCGCTGCCTGCGCGTCTTCGCGCAGTTCTACCCGGGCAGTTCCTGGAGCAAACTTCGCCGCCGGCTGCGCGTTCTCATGGACGCGGCCGGCGCCGTCCGCGACCTGGATATCGCTATCGCCCTGCTGGGGGAAGCCGGCGTCCCGCGATGCACGGCGGTGGTGGCTCGCCTGGCTGTCGAGCGGCGGAAACGGCGCCTTGCCTTGCTGGCCGAGGTCCGGCGCTGGAGAGGCCGCCCATTGTCGCGGGTATGGCCCCGCAAGCTGGAGTTGTAGCCCATGGAGAAGATGCGCCAGGCGGCCTGGGACGAACGAGCTTCGCCCGCGGCGAACGCGCGCCGCGTGTTGCCCCGCCTGACCGCGGAGTTCTATGCCCAGGTGCGCGCGGCCCTGGCGGCGCGTCCTTCTCCGGAAGGGCTGCACCGCGTCCGCCTGGCCGCCAAGCGCCTGCGCTACACGCTAGAACTGTTTCGCCCGTGCTACGGTCCCGGACTGGAATCGCGCATCGAAGGGCTGCGAAGCCTGCAACAGGTGTTGGGCGAAATCAACGATTGCGCCGCCACCGTCCGCTTGTTGGCGCGCCGCGCGCCGGTTTCGCCCCATCTGGCCAAGGCGGAGCGGTTTCTCGCCGCGCGCATCCGGCTGAAGACCGCGGAACTGAGGCGCCTGTGGAGCGAAGGGATCGACGCCCCCGGCCAGCAGCGCCGGTGGGTGCACTATCTGGCGCGCAACGCCCGTGCGCCGCGCACTGCCAGGCGTCCGGGACCGGGCGCAGCCAAAACGGAAAAGGCCGCCGGTAAGCGCCGGTAACCTCAAGCGGCGTTCATCGGCGGCCCCAAATCGTTTCCGGCCCCCGGGTTCCCGGAGGCCGGACTGGATCAGAACGTCAGGCGTCCCGACAACTGCAACTGGCGCGGGCCCCAGATCAGGTTGCTGGTGGAGGTGGGCGCCATGAACGTGGCGTTGGGGCTGTAGCAAGCGTTGGCGTGGCCGGCGCAAACGCCCGAACCAGCCGCGGCATAGGAGAACGCGGTGGTGTTCACGCCGGAGACATTGGTGTGATTGAACAGGTTGAAGGCTTCGCCGACGAGCGACAGCTTCAGCCGTTCGCCTAGCGCGAACTGCCGTCCCACCCGGAAGTCAAAGTCATGAAAGCCGGGAGCGGTGAAAGCATTGCGCGCCAGCCACCCGGCGCGGCCGGCGGTGGCCCCGGCGTAGCTGACGCCGCCGGTCACGCCGCCATCCAGCGCCGATGGGTAGCCGCTGATGACCGGCGTCACCGGCTGGCCGGTGGACAGGGTAACGATGGTGGAAAACGCCCAGCCATCCAGAATCAGCCGGGCCGGGCGATTCGCGAGGTCCTTCGCCGAGGGCATCCACACGGCGTTGGCCACGAACCGGTGGCGCTGATCGAGATCCGAAAGCGCGTATTCCAGCTTGCGATTGTAGGGATCGATGGGGTAATCCGTGCCGTTGAACGTGCCATTCGCTCCCCCCACCTGGGCGCCGTCGAACGCTTTGCTTAAGGTGTAGTTCGCCGTGAACTCCAGGCCCTTGCGCATGGGCCGGCGCACGGTGATGACCATCGAGTTGTACCAGGAATTGACATCGGTGGATCCGATGAACACTTCACCTGTGTTGGAGTTGATGCGGGTGGTATAGAAGGGAACCGTATAAGTCAGCGCGGTGGCCCCGCTGGCGTTGAGGATGTCGTAGCTCTTGGTGGTGGTAGAGGGAGCGAGGTTGGAATCGTAGAAGATCGGCAGATGCAGGCCGCGGCTCACCACGTAAGCGGCCGAACCGCTAAGCCCGCCTGGCAACTCGCGTTCCACGGAGAGCTCGCCCTCGTGGGTGCGCGGATTGACCCAGTCGGGCGACATGCCGCGCGTCACCTGCGAGGCGGCGGGCGGGGCGAAGGCGACCACCTGCGGCGTCAGGGCGCCGGCGAACGGTGCGGCCATCGCTCCGCCCGGCGGGGTCCAGATCACATTGGGAAACGTCAACTGCGGGCAGTAATTCGAAGCCGTCGCGACCGGGCTGCAGGTAAACGTCTGCTGATACACGCCGTTCTCCACGCGGGTGGCATAGTAGGTGCTGTTCGTGGTCTTGGCGAAAAAGATGCCGTAGCCGGTGCGCACCACGGTTTTCGGCGACACCTGCCAGGCGATCCCGATGCGCGGTGCGAACTGGTCCTTGGGGATGTTGATGGTGGAAGTGTAGAGCGTGGTCAGGGACGTGAGCGTGTTGGGCTGCGGCGGCTGCGGAATGGTGGAGACGTCGTAGCGCAGGCCCATGTTCACGGTCAGCTTGGAGTTCGCCTTCCAACTGTCTTCGAAAAAGGCAGCCCAATCGTTGTTGTAAAAATCGTCCTTGCCGACGTGCGTGATGGCGTCGTTCACCTGCGTGAAGGTGGTGTAGTGCCTGCCCGTCAGATTGTCTCCGATGTTGATTCCGTATGCGTCGATCACCCAGTTATTGAAGGCGGCCTGCGCGGTTCCGCTGTAGCTGTAGTTGCCGGTTCCCTGGTACAGGTTGATCATGACCTCGTGGATGGCGTTGGCATCGAAGCCAGCCTTGAACGAATGGCGGCCGTGGATCTTGGTGAGCGTATCGGAAAGCTGAATGCGGTGCTCGTCCGGCTCCGCCGTGCGCGGCAGCGCGTAATTCTCGCCGTAGATCGCCAGGTTGGAGCTGCCGCCCGACCCGCCCACGTTCACGTAGGGCGCCGTTCCATTGGCGCCGGCTACTTCCAGGTCCCGGCCCCACTGGAACCGGAAATTGTTGACGGCCGAGTTGGAGATCGTCGACTCCCAGTTGGCCACGAAGATGCGCTCGTGGAACATGTAGCTTCCGTTGGTGCCGAGCGAGCTGTCGTTGTAGGAGGGCGAGGTGCTGTAGGCATTGGGTGCGCGGTAGTTCATGAAATCGAATGAGGTACTGATGTGATTGCGCGCGGTGGCGTTGTAATCCAGCCTGCCGAAGGCGACATCCTGGTTGGTGGCGCGGGCAAAACTGCCCTGCATGCCGAACAGGAAAGCGTTGGCCGTGGAGCACTGCGTGGCGGTCAACTGCGCCGGGCAGGGGAGCGCGCTCACCGTCGAACTATAGACGTTGCTGGTGTACGTGATGGGGTTAACCTTGCGCGAGCCATCGTAGGTGGCGAAGTAGAACAGCTTGTCTGCGATTATCGGGCCGCCGACGCTCCCGCCGAACTGCTGCCATTGATGGATGGGCTGGCTGTAGGTGCCGCGCGACTTGGGATAGGCGTCCAGGGCATTGAACGACGGGTAGCGCAGATAGTAGAACAAGTCGCCGTGCACGGCGTTGGAGCCGGACTTGGTCACGGCATTCACCACGCCGCCGGCGGCTTGGCCCAGTTCCGCGCTGTAATTGCTGGCGCTCACCTGGTACTCCATGATGGAGTCCATGCTGTAGACGTAGGCGCCGCTGTTGGCCCGCCCGCGCGCCTCCGAGAAGAACGCCTGGTTGTTATTGGCGCCATCCACGGTGTTCGAATTGTAGAGGCCGGAGATGCCGCGGTAGGAGACCAGCCCGCTGGTTCCATCGGTGGTGACGTTGGGCGTGAGCAGGACGAAGCTGTCCCAGCGCCGGCCGGCGATCGGCAGATTGGTGACCGCGGCTTCGCTGACCACCTGCGAAACCTCGGTCTTGGAGGTGTCCACCAGCTCGCCCTCGCCGGTAACCGTGACGGCCTCGGCGGCGGCTTTGACCGGCATGGTCAGGTCGATGGTCAGCGTCTGCCCGACCTGCAGATTCACGCCGGTGCGGACGACCTTCGCGAAGCCGGCCTTGGCGGCGGTAATTTCGAAATGCCCGGGTTGAAGAAAGGGCGCGCTGTATAGGCCCACTTCATTCGTGGACACGACGCGCTCGGTTCCCGTGTCCGCGTGCCTGATGGTCACGGTGGCGCCCGGCACCACGCCGCCGCTGGAATCCGTCAGCGTCCCCGCAATCAGGCCGGACCCGGCGGTCTGGCCCCAGGCCGCACCGCCGAAAGCTACCAGTAAGGCGATCGCCGCTATCGCTACCGCGGCGACGCCGGAAATTGGCGAAGACATACGATTGAACAGACGCACAGTTTCTCTCCTCTCGCGAGATGCGCGAACTTTGGTTTCGGGAACGATGGTCCCCATCGCCCGCAGACCCGGCGGGCGACACTCCCTGAACGGAACATCCATATCGGATACTCCCAGGATACCGGAATTCCGTTACAGAGGTATGTAAACACCCGCATCACGCACCGCCGCGGCTGGTTTCGGCGGTGCATCCCGACAACCCGCCTAATCCTCCAGAATCACGTGCGCCATCCCGAATTCCGAGGTATGGGTGAGCGAAAGCGCCACGTTCCGTACTCCCAGCGTCCCCGCAATTTTCGCGGCAACCCCGTGAAATTTCAATGTGGGCTTCCCGGACGGCAGATTGGCGACTTCGAAATCCTGCCACCTGACGCCGCGCTTCCATCCCGTCCCGATGGCTTTCATGCCGGCTTCCTTGGCGGCGAACCGGGCGGCGTACCGCTCGTACCGGTTGGCTTTGCGCTCCACGTAGGCAATTTCGGCGGGAGTATAGATCCGGTCGACGAAGCGTGCCCCGAAGCGTTCGATGGATGCCCGTATGCGCGGCACTTCGGCCAGGTCCACACCCGTGCCCACAATCATTTCATTCCCGCTCCCGAGGTGGTGATGGTCAGGCGGCCGTGCTTGACCCCCTTGGTGCCGATCAGCGTATCCGCGATCTTGCGCACGGCGGCCGATTTGCCCCGCACCACCAGCACCTCCAGGCAGTTGTCGTGGTCCAGGTGCACGTGCAACGTGGACAGGATGGAATGGTGGTGGTCGTGCTGAATGCTTGTCAGCTTCTCGTTCAGCAGGCGCACATGGTGGTCGTAGACCAGCGTCACCGTGCCCACCACCTGGCTGTCCGGAGATTCCCAGGACTTCTCCACCAGCAAGTCGCGGATCAGGTCGCGAAAGGCTTCCGACCGGTTGGTGTAGCCCCGCTGCCCGAGCAGGGCATCGAACTGAAGCAGTAGGTCGCTGTCGATGGCTACGCCTATCCGGCTGAGGCTGCTCATGCGTATTCAATATTATCACCCGCGGTTTCGGCCGGCACGGGCGGGCCTGACACGGCGGGCCTAACACGGAACCGCGAACGTTAGTGAGCGGCCCGCGCGCCGGAGCTGGCGCCCCCGTGTCTCCGCGCGCACAAGAGCCGGTGTCCGCCGCCCGGTGGCACGAATCGAGGAATCGTGCTACTTTGGGAAGCGAAACGTGCACATACCCGACGGGTATCTCTCTACTGCGGTTTGGGCCGGGATGGACGTGCTGGCTGCGCCGGCCGTCATCGGCATTGCGCGCCAGGCTCAGCGGCGCTTCGACGATGCCAGGGCGCCTCTGCTGGGCGTCATGGGCGCGTTCGTGTTCGCCGCCCAGATGATCAATTTCCCCGCCGGAGTAGGCACGTCGGCGCACCTGCTGGGCGGCGCCTTGCTGGCGATGACGCTGGGCGCCCCGGCGGCCACCGTGGTGATGACCGCCATTATCGCCATCCAGGCGCTGGTGTTTCAGGATGGCGGCGTGCTGGTGATGGGAGCCAACATTCTGAACATGGCGGTAGTGGGAGTCTGGGCTGGATACCTGCCGTTCCGCTTCGCCGGGGCCACCCGCTGGCGCAACGCGGCCATTTTTTCGGGCGGCGCCTTGTCGGTGCTGGTAAGCGCCGTGTGCGCCATGGCGGAGCTTCGGTTGTCGGGACTCCCGTTGAAGACGCTGGCCGTTTCCGCCGTGGTGTTCCTGATATCGGCTCCCGTGGAGGGCGCCATCACGCTGGGGGTGGTCAAGGCCCTGGAAGCCATCCAGCCCGGTTTCGTGCGCCAGCCCGAACCGGGGCGCGGCCTTCATGCTTCGATGCTCGCCATCGGTTTGGCGGCGGTTTTTCTGGCTGCGGTGGGCGTTCTGTTTTCTTCCACCGCGCCTGACGGAATCGAGAAGTTAGGCCTTGTCTCCGGTACCTCCGAGCGCGTCAAGGTTCTTCCGGCCACGCCTTTCTCCGGGTATGAAGCCTCTTTTTTCGCATCGCCGTGGGTGCGCAAGGCCAGCGCCGGTCTGGCTGGTCTGGCTCTGATCTACGGCGCTTGCCTGGCGATCGGGCGCGTGGCCGCGGCCCGCAAACGGAGGGCGTGAGTTGCATCACGTCGTCCTGGAGCGCTGGAGCCGCGGGTCGAGTCCGATGCATCGCGGGGATCCCCGCGTTAAGGTACTGAACTTACTAGTATTCCTAGTAACCTTGGCAACCGCCCATCGCGACCTGTTACCGATTGCCGGGGCGCTTGGCGGTCTGCTCTGCTGCGCGATTGTCTGGTCCCGCCTTCCACTAACCGGCGCGCTCGGCAGGGCCGCGGTGGTCTTGCCGTTTTCCCTGGCGTTCGCCGGGGTCTGCTGGATTGCGGGCGACCCCACCCGCGGCATCCACTTAGCGGTGAAGAGCTATCTGTCCGCCCTGGCGGTGCTGCTGGTGGTTTCCACTACTCCCCTTCCGGCGCTACTCGGCGGCCTCGAAGCGATGGGCGCCCCGCGTTTTCTTTTGATGGTCGCCCAGTTTCTGTATCGTTACCTGTTTGTCATATCGGAAGAGGCGCAGCATATGGCCAAGGCCGCTCAATCGCGCGGGGCCACGGCGGCCGGAATGATGGGGCGGTCGGCCCGGTTTCGGGCGGCGGCCGGCGCCTTGGCGGTGCTGTTCGCCCGGTCCTACGGACGGGCCGCCGAGATTCACCGCGCCATGCTGGCGCGCGGTTTCCAGGGACATATCGAGACACTGGCGGCCCTGCATTTTCGCCGGGCCGACTTAGCCCTGGTTATCGCCGGTTCGCTCGGGCCGGTGGCTTTGCGGCTCGCCGTGGAAAGGTTCTCCTAGTGCAGCCCCTGATCGAAGTACGTAATCTGCGGTATCGCTATGAGGACGGAACGGAGGCGCTCAAGGGCGTCGATTTCCGGCTCGACCCGGGAGAATCGGTCGCCTTGTTAGGGGCCAACGGCAGTGGTAAGACCACCTTCGCGATGCACTTGAACGGACTACTGGGGGCCGAAGGCGGCGACGGCCGGGGCAGCGTCGCCGTCTGCGGAATGCCCGTCGAAAAGCGTAACCTGGCGGCCATTCGCCGCAAAATCGGGATGGTGTTTCAGGATTCCGACAGCCAGCTCTTCATGCCCACCGTGCTGGAAGACGTGGCATTCGGCCCCCTCAACCTGGGCCTGGACCCGGAGGCCGCGGCGGAACGCGCCAGAACCGCGCTCCACCGCGTCGGGATGGATGGGGCAGCGGCGCGCGCGCCGTATCATCTGAGCGCCGGGGAGAAACGAAGAGTGGCTATTGCGGGAATCCTGGCCATGGACCCGGAGATCCTGGTGCTGGACGAACCTACTACGTTCCTCGATCCGCCAGCCCGGCGCTCCCTGGCGGAATTACTTCACAACCTGCCGCAGGCCAAAATCCTGGTGACCCACGACATCTCCTTCGCGCGGTCTATCTGCACGCGCGCGGTATTCTTCCAGAACGGAGCCGTCGCGGCCACTGGCTCCATCGGAGATGTCGTGGACCAATTCGGATGGGGCTTCACCCCGGCGAAGAACGACTCGGGGCGATAGCTCCCGCTTCCCAGACCCGCGGGCCTTCGCGGAGATGGTCCGCGCGCCGCTACGATTCCTTGGCGGCGGCCATCCGCTTCCGGTGTTCGGCCCAACGCTTCTTCTGCGCGGCCGCGATCCGTTTGCGCGCCTCCGCGCTTAGAATGCGCTTAGCCACCGGCTTTTTTTCCGCAGCCGCCGACGGCGCCGTTACGTGCTTCCCTTTCAACTTAGCTTGAATCTCGTGAATGCGAGCTTCAATCTTCTGGCGCTCGATTTCGTAACCCACCAGCGCCATCTGTAATGTACTCAGATCTTCCAGACTTCTCCTTGCCATGTTCTCTCCCGGCAAAGATAATAACATAATTGTGTCAAAATCGAAGTACTCCAGTTGGTCAACATCGCCAACGGAGACCTGTTCCGGTGACCCAGCGATGAAAATCGTCATTCAGCGGGTGAAAGAAGCGCGGGTGGACGTGGGTAGTAGCACCCACACTTCCATACCCGCGGGATTATTAGTTTTTCTTGGTATTTCGAAACACGATACCCGCGCCGATGCGGACTATCTGTTGGACAAGACCCTCGGCCTGCGCATCTTTCCGGATGAGTCGGGCAAGATGAATCGCAGTATCGGGGAAGCCGGCGGCTGCCTGCTGGTGGTTTCGCAATTCACGCTCTATGGCGATTGCCGCAAGGGACGCCGGCCAAGTTTCGACCAGGCCGCGCCACCCGGGCAGGCCCTCGATTTGTACAACTACTTTGTGGAATGCGCCCGCCGTGGACCCGTTCCGGTGGAAACCGGCGTTTTCCAGGCTATGATGCAGGTCCACCTGGTGAACGATGGGCCGGTCACCATCCTGATCGATTCCGACCCCCGGGCGAGTAAGTCGGCCAGCCGCCGCTGATGTCTGTTGGCGGTGACGTTGCAGGCCGCCAGAGGACTTAACGGAAGTTAACCAGGCCTGATCGACTGTGTCCTCCGCCGCTGGAAACGCCCCGGCGCTAATCTATTTGCGATTCATATGTCTTTCATTCAATCCGATCCGCCGATTGGTCAGGGCTACTTGCTTGCCCTTCACGGACAGGGCGAACCATTCGTCGGGGGCTGAATCTTCCGCCTTGGGCAAGCCTGGAACGCGGCTCCGCCTCGCGACCAAGATCGGGTTGTAAGTCCGGCGCCCCGGCCGTTCTGCTTTCCCGATAGCGCCAGCGCCCGCGGTCAGGGTTCATTCCAATAGCGTTCCAGGGAACATCATGTTACTCGCCTGCGCGGTCCGCGCGCCCTTGCCGGCCTCGATAAAGCCCACGCGACTGCCGATGCCCGGTTGCCTGGCCGGTTCCGCCGCCACGATCGCCCGGGGCCTGTGTCTCCGCGCATGCCTCCGTGCTTCATGGGCTTCCCCGCTCCGCCGCCGGGGGGACGCAACGGCTCCGCTCCGCCGCCGGGCGCGGGATTAAGTGTATCGGGCGCGCACGAAGTGGATTCGCTGGTGTTATGTGGGGCAGCAGAGCTGCAACCCAATCGCGGGGGATACTCCGGGCTGCCGGGGGCCAGATCGTCTCGCGCGCAGGCGAGCTCCGCTCGCTGGGCCGCGCCCAGAGGGCACCCACAATCGGCCGCAGGCTGCCAGCCTGCCCCACATAAAACCGTCGCGGCGCGCGAAGAATTTGACAGGTAGTAGTACAAGGGCGCGCTTGGCCCTGCGCACACGTACGCCAGGATTCGAGCGGTCTTGCGGGCGAATCGCCCCGCGCCCACTTCCGCGTGGCACACTCGGGTGTATCCACGTGCTCGCTCGGGGCCGTATACTGAGATTTGTCAAACTCCGACGCAGTCCGCTACCGTGACGCAGGCGTGAACATCGATGAAGGCGATCGCGCCGTGGCGTCCATCAAGAAAATGGCCCGCGGGACGTTCACTGACGGCGTGCTGACCGACATCGGCTCCTTCGGCGCCGCGTTCCAGTTGACGGGATTCCGCAAGCCCGTGCTGGTCAGCTCCGCCGACGGCGTCGGCACCAAGCTGAAGGTGGCCTTCCTCGCCGGCCGCCACGACACCGTGGGCGAGGACCTGGTGAACCATTGTGTCAACGACATCGCGGTGCAAGGCGCGCGGCCGCTCTTCTTTCTGGATTATTTCGCCGTCGGCAAACTGAATGCCGATGTCGCCGCCGCGGTAATTTCCGGCGTAGCCCGCGGTTGCCGGGCCAATGGCTGCGCCCTGATCGGAGGCGAAACCGCCGAGATGCCGGGGTTGTACACGGACGGCGAGTACGACCTGGCGGGCTTCATCGTGGGCGCCGCCGAGCGCGCCGAATTGCTCACCGGGACCAGGATCCGGCCGGGCGACGTCCTGCTGGCCCTTCCCTCCACCGGGTTGCACACCAACGGCTATTCCCTGGCCCGCAAGTTGCTCTTCGAGGTGGCCGGCTATACAGCCGAAACGGTGCTTGCGGAGACCGGCCTCGCCGTCGCGGACACACTGCTGCGGGTGCATCGCAGCTACCTGCGGCCGATCCGCGCGCTGATGGACGCCCGCCTGCTGCGGGGAGCCGCCCACATCACCGGAGGTGGCATCACCGACAACACGCCGCGCATGCTGCCCAAGGGTCTGGCCATTTCCATCGACACCGCCGCCTGGCGGATTCCTCCCGTGTTCGAAGCGCTGCGGCGCATCGGAAACATTCCGGAAGACGACTATCGCCGTACGTTCAACCTCGGGGTGGGCATGATCCTGGCCGTTCCGGCTCGGGGCGCGGGGCGCGCCGAAACCATCCTCGCCAAGGCCGGCGAATCCGCGTTTCGCATTGGCGCGGTGACGGCGCAAAAGCGCGGCCGTCCTCGCCTGGAGTATAGATAGAGAGCCTATCGATGAAGCGCCTGGGCATTCTGATTTCCGGCCGCGGCTCCAATTTTGAGGCCATCGCCAACAACATCGCCGCCGGGAAGATCGACGCCGAAATCGCCGTGGTGCTTTCCAACCGGGCGGCAGCCGCGGGCCTGGACATCGCCCGCGCCCGCGGTCTGAACGCCGAGTGCATCCCCTCCAAGGGACTCGACCGCGAAGTCTACGACCGCATGCTGGTGGAATCGCTCGTCCGGAATCGCGTCGACCTGGTTTGCCTGGCCGGATTCATGCGCCTGTTGAGCGCGTGGTTCATCCGCCAGTTCCCCGGCCGCATCCTCAATATCCACCCGTCGTTGCTGCCCGCATTTCCCGGCCTGGACGCCCAGCACCAGGCGTTGGCGCATGGCGTCAAACTCGCCGGTTGCACCGTCCACTTCGTCGATGAAGACCTGGATGCCGGCCCAATCATTCTGCAGGCCGCCGTTCCAGTCGAAGACGCGGATACCGCCGAGACGCTTTCCGGCAGGATTCTCCGCGAGGAGCATCGCCTCTACTCGGAAGCCATCCGCATTGTCCTGGAAGGCCGCTACCGGCTGGAAGGCCGGCGCGTGCTCCTCGATTGAAGGTATTCGGATAGCTTCATCGGCGGCCCCGGTCCGGTGTCCATCTGCCGCTCGACGGCGCGTTCGTACTGCTCCAGCAGTTGCCGCCGCCGTTTCGGAGCCAGTTGGCAGCATTCCAGGTCCAGCAGCAACTCTACCTCCCAGGGCGCGAAGGTATTTCGCCCCATCGCACCGCGCTTCAGGTCGCCCATCAGCCGCAGGAAACGGTTGCGCATCAATTCCAGCTCGACAATCTCTTCCGCCGCCATTCCATAAGCAGATCGGCAGAGCGGCACCGGAACATTAGCCGGCATTCCTCCGCCGGCGATGGGAGTAAAGTTCTGCGTGGAGGCGCCGAAGCAGGCACCGCAGAATGGACGTGCGGGCCATCGCATGGACAACGGTTTCGCCGGGCGGCTGTGGCGCCCGCTGAAACGCGAGGAGGCGTGCCCGAAGGAGTACGCTTCGGCGGATGTGGTGGATTTCCGGGTCAGGGACATGGGCGTTCCGGCCCACGGGACCCGCCGCCGAATTGGCTTCGGCTCACCCACGCCCTCGCGGCAGCGGCGGGAGCAATCCCCGGCCGACCACGTCGCTGATGGACAATCCTCTTGCCGCGGCGGATCCCGGACGGCCGGATCCCAGGTGTTCCCAGCCCGGTTCCGGCTATGCCCGCCTACGGCAGCACGCCATGCGGAGTCAAGCTCCGATTCGCCAGGCCGCCATTTCCCTCAGAATGCCGTTCATTCGTTCTCCCAGCCAGAGTGGCGCGAGCCTGGTGAGATCCGCAAGAAAATACCCCCCAGCAAGAAGCGGTATCCACAAGATTGGCGTGCGATAACGCGGGTCCGACTGCACGAAGTAGTAGATGAGTGGGTAGGCGAATAAAGCGCCGGCGAAGAACAGGACCATTGGATCCCGCCGCCAGCCAAGCCGCAACATTCCCATGATGGCACAGATCGTGACAAACGCGATGGAACGCGCGTACCCGGGCGAGCCATCCGCATCCGGGAACCAGAACATGCGCAGCCGTTCGGTCGTGAGAACCCAGAAGCGGGCCGGGTGAAGGCGGATCCAATCGAATGCCATGGCTTCGCGGCGGCGGTAGAACTCGGCTTCGCCGAGGGCCCGGCATTCACGCCCATCGGCGTCCGAACCGTTGGGATGCATAAGACGATGACATCCGTTGGCTTCATTGAGGGCGAAGCTAGCTTCGGCAAGATCGTTATTGGCGATATACAGTTCCAGACCGAGATTGTCGCGGACGAAGAAGAGTTTGTGAAACTGGCGATAGTTGCGCCACGTCCACGGCGCGAGGGTGGCTATCGCTGCCAGGCCAACCCAGCAAGCGAAACGCGCACTGCGCGCAGGGCGGTGGCGCCAGAGGATGTAGGCGAGCCACAGAACAGCCACCGTGATCGACGCCGGGTTGAGAAGCGCAAGCAGACCGATTCCGATGCCGATGGCGATGGCGGGTACGATCCCGCCCCGAACGGCGAGGCGGCTGGCCACCAGGCAGAAGAGCATCAAGCCCGTCGCGACGTACATAATTTCGAACTGCGGGAACAGAAAGAACACGGGAAGAACGATCGTCACGGCAGCAGCCCAAATGCCGGGACGGCGATCCCGGAAAAAAAGCTGCGAAACCGATGGCAGCAGCGCGGCGTGCAAGGCATGAACGGCGATGGTGATGCCGCAGAGCACGAGCACGAAAGGCGGGGAATTTCCGAGTACCCAGATGAGCAGGGCAAGAAACATGGGATAGATGGGAGCCGGATGTGCCGTCGGACCCGTGAGACGCGGGCTGAAGGGATTGGCGAATTGCGCGTGTTCGGCGAGATTTCGGGCGACAGCGAGAGTTTCGAAGCCGTTTCCAAGGCGGACCGTCCGAAACTGAAATGCCGTCGTGAGGAAAGCGGCGAAGAAAAGCAGTGACGGTATCAGAGCGCGCCGAGCCACACTGAAGCTCATTATATCGAGAGTGGACCTCTCGAGTCTGGCTGTCGGAAGGAAGCGGCGCCGTATCTCGAAAGCCGTTGGCGCCGTCAACCGGCGTTAATGCGGCTGCGAGGCGCGACGGTATTGCGCCCCGGCGCGCTGCGCTTCAGGCTTCCCATGAGCGGGAAGAAACGGTTGCGCATCAACTCCAGATAGGCGGAGCGGCGTCAGAACATCAGCCGCCCGCGCTGCCCACCCCGCTCGGAGGTCGAAGGCCAAACCCTTGCGTTTCCGGCCGCACCGGTTGTTATCATTGTCCACACATTGCGCCATGTCCACTGAACCTCAGGCATCATCCAATTTCGACGCTTCGCCTTACCTTCCTTTGCTTCTGATCCTGTTCGCCGCCAGCGGCTGTTCGGCGCTCATTTACGAGATCGTCTGGTACCAGTTGCTGCAACTCGCCATCGGTTCCACTTCGGTGTCGTTAGGCTTCCTGCTGGCCGCGTATATGGGCGGCCTGTGCCTGGGCAGCATCGGTCTGCCCCGTCTGCGCACCACGCGCCATCCCCTGCGGATCTACGCATTCCTGGAACTCGGCATCGCCGCGTTCGGCCTCCTCGTCATGGCGGGACTGCCGCTGATCGACCGCGTCTATGTCGCCGGCGCCGAGCACGGCATGCCCGGTATGCTCCTGCGCGGATGCATCTCCGCCGTGTGCCTGGCGCCGCCCACCATCCTTATGGGAGCATCGCTGCCGGCCATCGTGCGCTGGATCAAGTCGACTCCGCGCGGCGTTTCCTGGTGGGGGATGCTGTACGGCGGCAATACCGCCGGCGCCGTCTTCGGATGCCTGCTGGCGGGTTTCTACCTGTTGCGCGTGCACAACATGGCGGTCGCCACCTACACCGCCGTGGCCATCAACGTGGGCGTGGCCCTGATCAGCTTCCTGCTAGCCGCACACACACCGGCGTTGGCTACCGCCGGCGATTCCGGCGAGCCCGCGCCCGGCGCCGCGACGGCCACCCAGCCGAGCCGCTGGCCCGTATACATCACCATCGGACTCTCCGGCGCCGGTGCTCTGGGCGCCGAAGTCGTCTGGACGCGCCTGATGGGCATGATGCTGGGCGCGACGGTGTACGTGTTTTCCATCATCCTGGCGGTCTTTTTGACCGGCCTGGCGCTCGGCAGCACGGTGGGCTCCTGGCTGGTGCGATCGATTCGGCCCCGCGTGGCCCTGGGATGGTGCCAGATGCTGCTCGCGCTGGGGGTTGCCTGGACCGCGTACATGATCGCCAATTCGCTCCCCAACTGGCCCATCAACCCTCTGCTCACCACCAGCCCCTGGTTTACTTTCCAGCTCGACATGGTGCGATGTCTGTGGGCCATTCTGCCGCCCACGCTGCTATGGGGCGCCAGTTTTCCGCTGGCCATCGCGGCCCTGGCCGCTCCCGGTGACGACGCCGGCCGGGTGGTGGGCGCGGTGTACGCGGCCAACACCGTGGGCGCCATTGCCGGGGCGCTCGGCGTGAGCCTGGTCCTGGTGCCGTGGATCGGGACGCAGAACTGCGAACGCGTGATCCTGCTTCTTTCCGCCGCGAGCGCTCTGTTCGTCCTGTGGCCCTACGCGGCGGGGCATCGCTCGAAGATCCCCGCGGCCGCCCTCGCCGCAGCTCTGATCCTCGCCGGCGTGCTCGCCAAGGGTGTGGACCCCATTCCCGGGAAGGTCATCGCCTACGGGCGCCGCATCATGATCTCGGCTCCCAACTCCGAGCTGCTGTACACCGCCGAGGGAATCAACTCCTCGGTGGCCATCACCCGCTGGAACGACGGCGCCACGGAAGTGGACGTCAACGGCCACGTGGAAGCCACCACCGAGCCCTACGACATGCGCCTGCAGCGCATGGTCGGGCATCTTCCCGCGCTGCTCCACCGCCAGCCCCGGAGCGTGTTGGGAATCGGATTCGGCGCCGGCGTCTCGGCCGGAACCTTCACCCGCTACCCCACCATCGAACACATCACGGTGTGCGAAATCGAGCCCATCATTCCGCCCATTTCCACGCGCTACTTCGCCAAGCAGGATTACGACGTGCTTCACAACCCGCGCACGCGGATTGTCTTCGACGATGCCCGCCACTATCTGCTGACCACCACCGAGAAGTTCGACATCATCGCCAGCGACCCGCTGGATGTCTTCGTCAAAGGCACCGCCGCGCTCTATACCAAGGAGTACTTCGAAGCCGTGAGGCGCCACCTGAATCCCGGCGGCATGTTCACCCTGTACGTTCCCTTGTATGAGAGCGACGTGCGCACCGTGCGCAGCGAGCTGGCCACGTTCTTCGACGCGTTCCCCAACGCCACAGTGTGGGCCAACACCGTCAACGGGCAAGGCTACGACATGGTGTTCCTGGGGACCGCCGAGCCGCTGAAGATCGACCTGGACGAGATTCAGGCCCGCCTCGACCGCCCGGATTACGCGCCCGTGGCCGAATCGCTGCGCGAGGTCCAATTCTCCTCCGCCCTCGATCTCTTCTCCACGTACGCGGGCCGGAAGTCCGACCTGGGCGAGTGGACGGCAGGCGTCGACCTCAACCGCGACGGCGACCTGCGCCTGCAGTATTGGGGCGGATGGGGCATCAACTCCACGCTCGAGGACGTCATCTACCGCCAGATGCTGAGCTACCGCCGCCCGCCCACCGGCCTGTTCAGCGGTTCGCAGGCGAAACTCGACGCCCTTATGTATGCAATCGGGCGATAGCGGCGTGCCATAATCCGTCCGCAAGCCCGTAGCCACCGGGTCCGCACCAGCCCGGTGCGGGGCCGCGGATGGCGGACGCACGGATTACGGGCGTGCCCGCCCGGCCCGGCCACGATAGAATAGACCCGTAATGCAGATCTATCTTCTGCGGCACGGCATCGCGGAGGACTCCCGCGCGGGACTCCGCGACTTCGACCGCGCGCTCACCTCCGAAGGCGGCGAGAAACTCCGCCGCGTCCTGGAGCGCGCCCGGGCGGCCGGCGCCGAGCCTGGAGCGATCCTCTCCAGCCCCTTTCGCCGCGCCCTGCAGACCGCCCAACTCGCCGCCGAAGTTCTCCGCTACTCCGGGAAGATCGTCCAGACCCGCGCCCTCACTCCCGACGCCCCTCCCGCCGAGGCATGGGGCGAAATTCGCGACCACGGCGAGCGGCCCGCGATCCTGCTGGCCAGCCACGAACCGCTCATGAGCTCGCTGGCGGCATTCCTGCTGGACTGTCCCACCCTGGTAGTCGACATGAAGAAAGCCGCGCTGGTGCGCATCGATTGCGAACGGGCCGGCCCTTCGCCGTCGGGCGTATTGAAGTGGATGCTGACACCGGCGGTGGCGGGAGAGTGAACCCATGAACATCCACAAAGCCACCGATCGTTATGAAGCCTGGCTGTCGCGGCACCTCCGCATCGTTGGTGAGGATCTCGAGTTCAAGCACCAGCAGATGCGCGTCGCGCCGTTTCCGTTCCTGCGCGCAACGTACTACCGCTGGGCGCAGATCTGGCCGGGGGTGTGCGAGGACGAGGCCCGCGCGCCCGAGACCCTCGCCGTGGGCGATCTGCACGTGGAGAATTTCGGGACCTGGCGGGATAGGGACGGCCGCCTCGTCTGGGGCATCAACGATTTCGACGAGGTCTGGCGGCTCGCGTACACCAACGACCTGGTCCGCCTGGCCACGAGCGCGATGTTGGCCAACCTGGACAGCGATGTCAAGCAGGGCGTCGAAGCGGTCCTCAAGGGGTATCGCGCGGCTCTGGAGACCGGCGGGCGGCCTTTTGTTCTGGCCGAACACCACTCCGCGCTGCGGCTCATGGCCACCGCGCGCCTGCACCAGCCCGAACAGTACTGGGAGAAGTTGCACGCGCTCGCGGAGCCCAAGGAGCCTCCCCCGGCCGGCGCCGTGAAGGCCCTCGAGAGTCTTATGCCGGTGCGGGGGCTGGAGTGGCGGGTGTCTCATCGCGTGGCCGGTCTCGGCAGTCTGGGGCGGCAGCGATACGTCGCCCTGGGGGACTGGTGCGGCGGTTCGGTGGCTCGCGAGGCCAAGGCCCTGGCGCCGTCCGCGTGCGTGTGGGCGGAAAGCGGCAAGGGCACCGCGCCCATCCACTATCAGGAAGCCATCGACCGCGCCGTGCGCTGCCCCGATCCCTTCGTGCACCTGCGGAAACGCTGGATCGTGCGGCGGCTGGCGCCGGATTGTTCCCGTATCGAACTTTCCGCCCTGCCCAAGGAGCGCGACGTATTCCGGCTGCTCGAAGCCATGGGCTGGGAGACCGCCAACATCCACCTGGGCTCCGCCAAGCCGCGGGTCCTGCTGCGCGATCTCGACAAACGCCCGGCCGGCTGGCTTTTCAAAGCCGCCAACCGCATGCGGAAGGCCGTCCTCGAGGACTTCAGGGAGTACGCCAAATAGCGATCGGGCATTAGCCCGCACTTCTACCACGGGACAAGCGGGGGTTGTCGCCGCGGGGCGAAAACATCGGGGACAGACGGCTCCGTCCACGCGGCGCAGGGGGGGACACGGTGCTTCCTCGGGAGATGGTGCGCGCCTTGGGACGGAGTCGTCAGTCCCCGCGTTTTCGCAGACTCCCGCCACGACGAAGTGCGGCATCCGTGAGAAATGCGGGTTAGGTCTTCGACCGTGTGGTTCGGCGCCGTTAGCGGGCCGCTCGCGGCAAAGGCACATTGTCGAGCGGTCAATGCCCTAGCGAAACATGGGGCGTGGATCGGAAGCCTGGGCATTCCCCGGCGGAGCGGCGAAAACCGCCGATCCTTCCCGCTTGAGATTCAAGAACGAGCCGCTGTCCCAGGCGCCCATCGTAATCGAACTGTGAGACCGGTCCCATATGCGGAAGGTCGTGTCGCCGCTTGGCTCCGCCACGAGCATAACGGTCTGGAAACTCTGTCCATCAAGCGTGAGCAGCGCGTTGCCGCCCCGATCGTCGGTTACATATCCGCCCCGCTCGGTCCCCGTGGCATCGGCGATGATCAGGCCGGACACGGGACCGTCCCTCTTGTGCCTTCGCCCGAGGATCATCGGGTCCGGCACTGGCGCGCCGATCACAACCCGCTCCGTTCCCTTTTCGTCGACGATGATCAAGCCGCGCGCGCGTATGATTTGTCCGCTGGTTCTAACGGGGCGTGTTGCCCAGATGGTGTAGGCCGTCTGCGCCAACATCAGCGCGATCAGGCAAAGAGTCAGGGCCATCAGCCGCCGATACCGCCGGCCGAGGACAAGGACGCTGCTTGGTGAGTCTTCCATCAGGCGGGCTCCTCAACCCACCAAGGAGTATACGCTTACGCTTGGGAAGAAACCTCTTGACACGATCCGCCGGTAGTGGTACAAGTTGTACCATGACAAGAGGTGATACATCGGGCATGCGGGTGCGGTCGCCGCTCACCGAACTGGAGAACGATGTGATGCAGGCCGTCTGGGACGCGGGGCCGTGTACCGTCGAGACGGTCCATCAGAGCGTCTCCCGCGGCCGCAGTATCAAGGAAACGTCGGTCCGCACACTGCTGCGGCGCCTCGAGCAGAAGGGCTACTTGAGGCACGAAGAGGAAAAGCGGGCGTACGTCTACCGGGCTGTGGAGCCGGCGCGAAGTCTGGCGGCGCACGCGGTGCGGCAGATTATCGACCGCTTCTGTCAGGGATCGGTGGAGGAGCTGGTTTCCGGCATGGTGGATGCCAAGGTACTGAGCAAGCAGGAAATGGGGCGGCTGGAAGATCTCATCCGGGGCCGCAAACAGGGAGGAAAGTGATGCAATATCTGATTCTGGAATGCGCCGTAAGAGCGTTGCTGATCGCCGTGTGTACCGGAGCGGTTCTGCTCATCCTGCGCGTCAAGACCGCGCGCGTGCGCCACGGCGTTTGGGCGAGCGTGGTCGTATTGATGCTGGCCTTACCCGTTTGGACGGCCTGGGGGCCAAGGGCGGTGGTGCGGGTGCTGCACCCGGCCGCGACGCCAACCGTCAGCCGGTCCGCCGTATCGGCGGCGGTCATTTCCGCGCAGGCACTGCCCGAAGCATTCCCTGCCAAATCGCCCGCTCCACCGGTCCGAAGGCTGGCGTTGACCTGGTGGAACTGTCTGGCCGCGCTCTACCTGCTGGGGCTCGGCGCCCTGTTGGCGCGACTGGCCACCGGCACGGTGCGCGCGCACATGCTGGTCCGGCGGGCCGCCCATCGCGACGGCCAGTTGACCAGCGATTCGTGCGCCGTGCCGGTCACCGTGGGGTGGTTGCGCCCGGCCGTGATCCTGCCGGAATGCTGGCTCCAGTGGCCGCGCGAGCAGCTTGACGCCGTCCTGGCGCATGAGCGGGAGCACGTGCGGCGCCGCGATCCGCTGGTGCAGTGGCTGGCGCTGCTGAACCGCGCGGTTTTCTGGTTCCACCCGCTCGCCTGGTGGCTGGAGCGGCGGATTTCGGCACTGGCCGAAGAGGCCTGCGACGCGGCGGTGATCGAGCGCGGCCACGATCCCCTTCAGTACTCCGGCTACCTGCTTCAGATTGCGCGGGTGGTGCAGCAGAGCGGTGCGAGGGTGGGCGCGGTGGGGATGGCCATGCCGGGATCTTCCCTGCCGCAACGCATCCGCCAGATGCTGGAAGCGGGGCCGGCGCCGCGGATTTCGGGTGCGCGCGTGGCGTGCCTGGCCGTGGCTTGCGGTGCGATATCGATGGTGTTCACCGCGGGCGCGGTGGGTTACTCGCCGGAACGGGCCAGTGCCCCGGCTGTCGCCAGTCCCACGCCCGCCCCGGCTGAGCGGCCGGAGGTGTTGGTCGCCCAGAACCCGCCCACACCCGCACAGCCGAGCCCACGGGCGGCCGAGCCCGCTCCGGCCCGCGGATCGCTTGCGGGGACGGTGGAAGACCCCAGCGGCGCGCGCGTACCCAACTGCGCGGTCACGGCGCGCAACCGGAGCGGCGGCAGCGTGGCGGATGCAGTCAGCGATCTGGCGGGCAATTACAAGTTTCCGTCCCTTCCGCCCAACCACTACAGCATCGAGTTCAAGGCGGGGGGATTTGCCCTGCGCACGATGTACGTGGAGATCGCGCCAGGCAAACCGGCGCGCCTCGACGTCACGCTCGATCTGGGCCAGATCACGGAGAGCCTGACGGTAACCGCGCAGAAGCCCGCTACGGCGGTGGCGGCGCCATCGGCCGGAAAGCCCGCCACCACGCCGGATCGGATCCCCGTGGGCGGCAACGTGCAGCCTGCCCGCCTGATATTTGGGCCGAGGCCGGCCTACCCGCCCGAACTGAAGCAACAGGGCGTGGAAGGCACGGTGGTCATCCGCACCGTGGTTTCCCGCGAGGGGAAGACGCTCAATCCGCGCGTGCTCAATGCCGACGAGGTGGATCCGAGCATGGCCCAGGCCGCCCTGGACACGGTGAGCACGTGGCGCTACAAGCCATCGCTTTTGAACGGCACCCCGGTGGAGATCACCACGACCATCAATGTGGAGTTCCGTCTGGAGAACTGAACCGCGGTAGCGCGAGTCAAGGCCGCCGCACCCTATTCGCGGGGGCCTTCCGAATCCCCGCGGGCACGCCATTCCTCGGCAGTGATCTCCCATATCTCGGCCGGAAACCGCCCGCCCACATAGTCCTTTTCCCCCACCGCCACGACGCGCATGCCCTGCTTTTCCGAGATCCGCCTGGAGGCGATGTTCCCCACCGCTTTCGGCACGCGCAGGACGGGGAAGCCCAGCGTGTCGAACCAGTAGTCCGTGGCGGCGTCGACGGCTTCGGTCATCAAGCCTTGCCGTTGCCAAGGCAACCCGAGCCAGAAACCCCGGTTTTCGTTCCCGGCCTTCAAAAGCGAGATCGCGCCGATGAGCTGGCCGGGGTGGCTCTTCAGCCGCAGCGTCCAGTGCCACTCCTCGCCGCGCTCCATGGCCGGGAGGGCGTGGTCGCGGTAGTAGGCGAGCGCGCCGTCATCGGGAAATGGCCAGGGGACACGGGCGGCCAGGAACCTGACGATCTCCCACTTGGGAAAGAGCCGTTGCGCCTGCTCCGCGTCGGCGAGTTCCAGTGGACGAAGTTCCAGGCGAGGCGTCTCTAGCGGAACCACCATTCGGGAATGTTAGCAGAGCGGGGGCGGCGGGGTTTCGCCGGGACCGGCTCCGCATGCCTGGTCAGATCCGCCAATTCCCGCATGGTCGGCCGCCCGGCCAGACGCTCCAATTCCCGCTTGATGTGGTCGGAGAGGCGCATTCCTTCTCGTGCGGCACGGACTTCGAGGGCCCGGTGCATCGGCGGGGACAACGACGTTGAATCGGGCGCCGGGCGGGGCGGGCGGATTCAATCCGCTGGCGATGCTGTTCGGCGGCGGGGCGCGCGGCGGCGCGGCTGGTGGGAGCGGGCCGAACGGTCTGGCGGGAATCGTCAGTAACCTCAAGCGCACGAACTGGGGCAGCTTCAAGCGGAGCCCGTCTAATCCGACCTACGGCACGGATGAAAACGGCGACGATGTCCAGACCGGAGATTCCGGCGGCAAGATCATGGGCGTAGGTGGCGTGGCCGGTGCCGCGACGCTGGCGGGTGGCACGATGCTTGCCC